>JAAUXY010061509.1_pt1 | contig 33151 bp, 24 predicted proteins | sample 7278121 | NCBI WGS metagenome assembly JAAUXY01 (sample SAMN14350117, study PRJNA611818) | marine sediment metagenome | isolation source: surface marine sediment (1.8m) | place: French Polynesia: Moorea | collected 2018-08
CCCATCGGTCCCAATGCTGCCCTTCGCTACGAGGTCCAGGGAACCCTCAAGCTTCTTAACCGCGGCGAGTTCACGGGCAAATTCCGGACGACGATATCGGATCCGAACGGCGTCATCCCGGACTGTGTCTACGAAGGCACGATCGTCGGAACGAGGTTGGTGCCTATGCCTTATTGACCAGACAGCATCAGCACTGACGAGCCGGAGCGCTTTGCGCTCCGGCTTTTTCTTCGGCTGGCGTCGGCAGGGGTCGTCGATTCGTGCTAAGAAAAGACAAAAAGAGGGGCCGCGCCGTGAAAATATCCGCAATCCGCGTCTACCAGGTCGATTTACCGCTCGTCGAAGGGCGCTACTCCTGGTCCGAAGGCAAGTACGTCGAAGTGTTCGACAGCACCATCGTCGAACTCGTCACCGATGGCGGGCTCACCGGCTACGGTGAGGTCTGTCCGCTAGGGCCCTTCTACCTGCCGGCATTCGGCGCCGGTGCGCGTGCGGGCATCGGCGAGCTGTCGACGAGCCTGCTTGGCGAGGACCCGACTGCGATCGGTCCGATCAACCAGCTCATGGATCGGGCGCTGCTGGGGCACCCGTACGTCAAATCGGCCATCGACATGGCGTGCTGGGACCTGCTTGGAAAGGTCTGCGGCAAATCGGTGTGCGATCTGTTCGGCGGCAGGTTTGGCGACAGCATTGCCCTGTACCGCGCGATCAGCCAGCGACCGGCCGACGAAATGGCCGACAACGTCGCCGGGCATCGAGCGGACGGGTACACCAAGTTCCAGCTCAAGGTCGGCGGCGACCCCGCCGACGATATCGCGCGAATTCACGGCGCTGCGGACGTGCTGACAGACGGGGAGGTGCTGGTCGCCGATGCCAACACGGGCTGGCGCGTGGACGACGCGCTGCGGGTTGTGAAAGCGGTTCACGATCGCGACGTCTATATCGAACAGCCCTGCCGCTCCTACGACCACTGCGTGACCGTTCGGCGCAAGACTGCATTGCCGTTCATCCTCGACGAGAACATCACGGATATTCATGCGCTGATGCGCGGCCATCATGACGGGGCCATGGACGTCATCAACCTGAAGATCTCCAAGGTCGGCGGGCTGACGAAAGCGCGACAGATTCGCGATCTCTGCGTCACGCTGAACCTGCCCATGACCATCGAGGACAGCTGGGGCGGCGATATCATCACGGCGGCGATCGCGCACCTCGCCCACTCGACGCCAGAGCATTTGCGCTTCTCCGCGACGGATTTCAACAGCTACGTCACGGTTCGTAACGCGACCGGCGCGCCGAGGCGGGTCGACGGCAAGATGCACGCGTCAGACGGACCGGGACTCGGCATCGAGCCGGACTGGGTCGCGGTGGGCAAACCGGTCGCCGAGTACGCCTGATCATGGATGTTCCGTTCGTTGATAGCGCGGAAGTTGCCGCGAGGACGCCGTGGCCGGCACTGATCGACGCCATTCGTGATGCATTTCGTCGTGGCGGTGAGTCCCCCGTTCGCCACCAGCACGTCATTCCCGCCGGCGGTGACGACAACATAGATCTGCTACTAATGCCGGCGTGGCGGGACGGCGGCGACTTCGGGATCAAGATCGTCGCGCTCGCACGCGCCAACGCGGCGCGCGGGCTTCCAACCCTGCATGGCCTGTATCTTCTGTTCGACGGCACAACCGGTGTGCCGCGAGCGCTTCTCGACGCAGGCTCGTTGACAGCGCGGCGTACGGCGGCCGCATCCGCGCTGGCCTCCCGGTCCCTGTCCCGCGAGGACTCGAGTACGCTGCTGATGATCGGAACGGGCCGCGTTGCGCGAAACCTGATCGCTGCACACTGCGCCGTCCGACCGATTAAAGAAGTACGCGTCTGGGGGCGGTCTGCCTCGAATGCGGAGAAGGCGGCCGATGAAGCAAGGCGCGAAACGGGTGTCGCGTGTGTCGTCGTTGCCGACGTCGCGGAGGCTGCCGCCGGTGCCGACATTATCAGTTCGGCCGTGCCAACGGAGGAGCCGTTGCTTAAAGGTGCGTGGATCCAGCCGGGAACGCACGTCGATCTCGTCGGAGCGTTCAAGCCGACGATGTGCGAGGCGGACCCGGAGGTCATCGCCCGCGCGACCGTGTACGTCGACACGATGGATGGCGCAAAGGACGAAGCGGGCGACCTGATTCAGGCGACCGACGCCGGTGTGTTTTCCTGGGATAAGGTCGCAGGCGATCTGGTCGGCATGGCTGCGGCCGAAAAGAGCCTGCGTCAGGGCGCGGAGGAGATCACGCTGTTCAAGTCCGTTGGTTCAGCGGTAGAAGACCTTGCCGCAGCCGAGCTTTGCCTTAGGTAGCGGCCGATTTCATGCGTTCGCCGCGCGCACGGCGAAACGCCTGTACCCGGTGGGCGACAGGTACCGACTAGTTTCCCTGCAATGCGACGGCCCTCTTGTATGGGAGGGCCGTTCCTTGTCGTGCGCACAGACCGTCAGCTGATGGAAATCCAGGGCGAATAACGCTTTAACATTGGTGATATTCGGACTACCACGATGATTCGGAGGCATCACTTGCCTTTGAAGAGCCGCGTTATGGCGTTGACGACCACCGTCAGGAGCTTGAATAGCGCGTTTACGAACATCAGGAATCCAGGCACGAATATCGCGAGAACAACGACGCCGATGCCTATCAGCCATGGCAGGGAGAGGGATTTAATAGTGTCCAACAGCTCCGCGAACCATCCCTTTTCTTCCTTGGGAACGGCTGCTTCGGTCTCGACGAGTCTCTCAGGATCGGGAGCGATCTGTTCGTCACCGACGACAACGATCTCCTCCGGCACCATCGCCACTGTGTATTTGACGACGAACTGGGCATAACTGTTGATAGGAATAATCTCCACAGGAAGCCGGCGAAAGAACTCCTTCTTCGTGCGAACGAGAGCACCGGAACGCATGGTGGCCGTGACGGCGAACCTCGCCGTCCCCGGCAGGTCGGCTGCGGGCTCGTCCTCTCTGGCTGCACGGAGTGTCTCTCCCGAAAACAGCTGCAGTGCGCCTTCGCCTGTCGCCACGGACGCCACGGGCGGAGCAACTCGGTATCCGTCGGGTACGTTGTTGAGGTTGATTTTGGTCGGGCCATCAAAGCACGGAATGATCTTGCAGAACCCCGTAGGTGCCTGCGGGTCTTGCGCATCCACGCCACCGATACCGTGACGTGCCGCAACGATATCGACATGCACAAATCCTGCCTTGAAATTCGCGTTTGCATCGCCGCCCCACGGTTGGACGCGCGCTTTGAAGGCAACGCGATAGGTGACCATGCCGCCGTCACCGTCATCCTGCTGAATGTTTACGAGCCCGGGAACCGTCCCGCTATCGCTGACGCTGTTCTGTATGAGCGCGAGCATTTTCGGGTCCGCGCTGTACTCGCGCCGCGAGTACGACGACCAAAGGCGGGGGTCCGTCTTCTGATTGAAGTTCGCGCTGGTCTCGTGCGAAAAGAACACCCTGTTGCCGCTACGTCCGAGATCTCGCGCCGAGAAGTTCTTTTGCGTGGCGTTGGTGTGGATCGTGATCACGCTGTAATAGTGTTTGAGGACCACCTGGCCAATCTGCCCGCCGAGATCGACTGTGCGTGGCGGCGATTGCTGGAACGTAAAGTCTTCGAAGTCGAGTACGCGGCCTCTCACCTCGCGCAGGTTGTCAGCAAGCGAGTCGAGCCACGACTGATCGGTCGCCTCCCAGACCGGCGATATAAGGACGCCTATGCCCGGCACGCCTGTCGAATTGCCATCAATGTCGATGTCCTGCCGGCTGTATTGCTGGGGCACCCGCCACCAGATCTTGTCTGTACCGCCACGCGATACCGGAAGATCGCCGCGACCACTCGAAACCTGGAGGTACTCGATCTCCGCGTCGATGGAGTGCCCGGAGACCATGGGCAATCCGTCGCGATCCGCATCGATGTCGCGGCCGTACTTGATCCGAAAAGCACGCCAGTCGGCGATCTCCGACGGCTGTCTGCCTTGCCTAAGCAGGGTGGCAACAAAAGTTTCATGGCCGATCTCATTGACCGAGAACTCGTGCACGGCAGTTTGCATCCCGTCGACATCTTCGAACGCAAGCATTCCCCTGCGCACGAGTGCGTCTGTTTCGTTCGGATTTCCTGCGGTAAGCAGAAAAGGACGGTTGGGATCGAGGGTCAGGCCGGTTCGCCAACGCAGCTTGATCGAATCAGCCTGATCATCGATCAGAAGCAGGTTTACGGTGCGGTCTTCGGGCGGCGTCTCGAGACATCCGTCGATGCAGTCGACGACAAAATCCGCGCGCACTGTCGACGAGAGTGCGAAGAAAAACAGCGTCAACCAGATGCGGTCCATTTCGGCAACCCCTGAATGGCTTTGGTGGAGGATATGGTATACTGCGACCAAAAGCGACTGACCCAAGAACAATCCAATCCTATAAGAATTGGGGACGCGTAATGCCTCGTCCGGCACACCGTGTGTTGACCGCTATTACCTTGCTATTGGTGCTCGCTGCCTGCGAGCCCGAAAGCGTGTGTGACTACCAGGTCGCCGCAAGTTCCGACGGCAAGACCCGGGTCGCCCTGCTCGTCGACACGAGCGAACAAGGCATCGATAAAATTCGCTCGTCGCTGGAGACCCTGCAGTTTCCGAACAGCAATATCTGCACCTTGAGCGGTGCGGACGCCACTAGCGAGGCAACTCGCATCGCTGTCGCCGAATTCGCCGCCCTCAGTAATTCGAACGCGGTCCGGTTTGCGTATCTCAGCGCGGCCGGGTCCGTCGTTGCCGACGACAATGCTGACGAGCCCGACGAGTACGATGAAACGCTCGTGTTCACGGACGGTGACGGCAGCGGGAAGGGCGAGATTCGTGATGATGAGCTCGATGAATGGCTGCGGTCCATAGCGTCACGGTCGTCGGCTTCACTGATTGCCATCAATGCTGGTGTGCATTCCGCTTCGCTAGCCGCGGATCAGAATCCGATGACCCGGACCGATCTGCTCCGGTCGAGAAACGTCGCCAGCGCGGATGCCAATGGCGGCGACGGGGCCGCGTGGCTGCACGACGGCGGTGGGGAAAACCATGTTGTACTCGCGCCGGGACCCGGCGCCGCGGGCGTCCTGTTTCAGAAGCGCGTAATGGAGCTGCTGAATCAACTGGGTGTGCACACCCCAACCTATGAACAGCTTGTTCGTAGATTTACTCTTCAAGTTCATGCGGATGGCCTGCAGCCTGATGCGCGTGGCGGCGGTTCGGGCAGTGTGTTCGAACTGCATCGGACCAGGCTGGTACCTCTTGCCCTTGGTGAAGCACGGCTGACCGTCAGCATCCGGAGCGAGGCGCTGCCTGGTGGGCTGGCGTCAGGCGAAAGGGCGGTTGCGGCCGACATCCTCGAAGGGTTTGGTGGGGCGGTCGACGGCGACGGGCTGGCCGACTTCGAGATTAGCCGGCGCGACGACGGAAAGTACATTTTGCGGGGATCGGGTGGACGGGCGCGCAACGCCTTCGAGTCGCTCGATATGCTGGCCGATATTCTCACCGGCCATCGCCTGCAGGTGCAGCTGTCCCAACTGCGCGGCAACGACTCCCAACTCATCCCGGATTTCTCATCCGTCGACGTGTCACTGCGCCGGAATAGCCAGCAACTCCCATGTGCCACAGGCGCCTGGGATGCCGCAGCACCGGGCGAAGTGCAGGACATTCCGCTCTGCGCGGCCTGGTATGTTGCTGTGAACAACTTGCGGCCCTCAGTGCCGCTTTTCATGACTGTGCTTGTTTTGTCGTCTGACGGGACCACGATCGCTATTCCCGGGACGGCGGGCCGGCCGGTAAACGGCGAGATTCTCTACGATGCGCCGCAGCAGGTACTCGGTGCGGGTCCGCCCATAGATGTCGTTGATCGGGTCGTGGTTATTGGCTCCACCGAGCGCATCGATATCAATGCAATTCTGGACGGACGTGCCGCGGCGCCAGACGGTTCCAAATGGACCATCGGAACACGGCTGTTTCGTTCTGTCGCGAATAGCGGCTTTGTTGCTGCCGATGAGCTTTCGCAGCGGGAGTACACGATAAAGAATTTCGACATCCGCCCGTACCTTCCGGATGACGATGAAACAGCGTTGTCAAAGTTTCTGCGGAAGGCGGATTCGCTCGCGAGGTCCTCGGTGGAGGACGGTTATTCGTACAAGCAGCATGGTTGGCGACATGCGACGGATACCGAAAATCTTGCGCTCGGCATCGACTGTTCGCGCTCGATCTGGTTCGCATTCACCCGGGCAGGGTTGCCGTATAACTCTCGCGACGATCGCTACCTTACAACAGCCGACATGGTCAGCAACGAAACACCTATGGGTGACGAATTCGAATCGTGTGCGCTGGACGAGGATTACCAGATTGGGGATATCCTGGTGTATCGCAGCAGCGAACGCGGCGACGGTCATGTCGTTGCGGTCATCGATCCGGCAAGGCGCATCGCCTGGGGGTCGCACGGTTGGGATGGAAACGTTAGGGCCGAGCTTGCGCTGGAGCCGGATACGGGCGTTGAGTATCAGAAGATCCGTGTGAAGCAGGACTGGCGACGGTGGGACCGTTCCGATATGGAGCTTAAGAAGTGCTGGCGGTATCGCCGGTTTTCAGAGGAGTTGGCGGCAGGGCGCGGCAGCACCGGCAGCCGAATCCTCAATGTCACATGCAGCGAACGAGAATGCAGGTTTTAGGAACGAGGACACGATGATTCGGCACACGGCACTGGTCACTTTGCTCATTCTCCTTATAGGAGGGTCGGCTGCAGCGTTTGAACCGGAAGAGGTAGGAAAGCGGGCGCTTCTTATCGGTATCAGTAACTACGAAAACCTCAAGCCTCTGCGCGGTGCGGATCGCGACGTCGAGCTGATGGCGACAGTTCTGACGGGTCGTTTCGCCTTTGAACCTGACAATGTCCGCGTTCTCAGGAACGAGAACGCCACGTACGACACGATCATGGCGAACCTCAAGCTACTCGCTGAATCAACTGGCCCGAACGACGTTGTCTATGTTCACTTCAGCGGCTACGGTTCGCAGGTCGTGGACCAGTCGGGCGAGGAGTTGGACAGGTTCGATGAGAGCGTGGTGCCGTACGATGGTCGAGGTAGCGCACCCGACATACTCGACGACGATATCGAGACGTTTCTGCGTGACATCGTCGCTAAAACGCGCAACGTAACCATAACGCTCGATGTCTGCTACACGACCGAATACTCAAGGCGCGGTACGCAAGGTCGCTGCATTGATGCGGAGTACGCCAGCGAGAAACAGGTTTTTCAGTCGAGTTTCTCGGAGCCTGACGACAAGTTCGTAGAAGCGCGGCGAGAAATTGCAATTCTGCAGGCGGCACGGCGTGGCAGCATAGCCAACGAGACGCTGTTCGATTCTGGCGTTTACGGGGTTTTGACTTACGAACTCGCCCATTCGATGCTGAATGCGCCGGCAAATGCGACCTTCGGTTCCGTTCTGGAACAGGTCGACGCGCACGTCTCTGCGAGGTTTCCGTCGCAAAAGGTAGACATCGATCTGAAGCGACGGGATGAGCCGATGTTGTTCGTGCCGGATGCACGATCACAATTCGGTGGTCTGGTTTCCGTCCTCGACGAGAACAACACCGTTCGCTTGCAGGGTGGCGTAGCGCAGGGATTCGAAGTTGGCCGCTCCGTCGATATCTACGCGCCCGGCACACGTGATTTCACAACGGCCGAGCCTATCGCACAGGCCCGCATCGAGCGCTCGTCCGATACCGTCTCAATGGGCACGTCTTCGACGGCCGGCCCGATCCCAAAAGGCGCGATCGCGGTAGCCGCAACGCCTGACGAGCATTCGACGCTGACCGTGTGGATCGATATCGACTCAATAAGTCGTCGTGATTTCGATGCGCTGAGAAAACAGCTGATGCGTCTTGACGAGGTCAGAATCGTTTCGGCAGAGAGCGATGGCCAATTACAGGTTCGCCGCGTTAATGGTGGCTACGCAATCGCATCGGGTGACCTCGTACTGCTGAACGAAGGCCTGAGGTCGACGGATGAGGTGGCCGCGAGGATTTACGACTGGGTAGGGTGGTTTGATTTCCTGGAGACCAAAAACCCGCAGAGCCGCTTGTCGCTTAGTGTCGACCTGGGGCCTATGGAAGGCGGTGATGGGCCGATCAGGCCCGGCGACATACTGCAACTAGAGGTGAGAAACCTGTCCCAGGCGCCCGTGTATATCACCACCTGGGTGCTGTCTACGGACGGTTCGGCAGATCTGTTGCCGGATGCGAACAAGCCTCTTTCGCCCGACGAAGAGTACAGGCAGATTTTTGGTACGTTTCTTCCGGACGGCAAGCAGGCAGTAACCGATCACATCAAGGTATTCGCCTCCGCAGAGCCACTGCGCCTTAACGGCAACTCGGGAACGGTGCGCGGTTTCGAGTCGGTTCTCGCGAATACCGATTGGACGACCGCACAGTCAAGCTACGAACTGCGACGCCAGAATACTCGCGTGAGCTCATTTGCTGTACATCTCGAGGACTCGAGTCGCAGCGAGCCTGTGGCCAACGATGAGGGCCGCTATACGATCTGCGCTACGGGGGCACAAAGCGATTGTGTGTTCGGCGACTCGCTGACAGAAGATGGCTCGATTGTCGTTATCGACCGCACACTGGGACGATCCGACCTCGACGACATTGAGCCGCGCGATGCGTTCCAGGAGGCATACGATCTTGGTGACCGCCTCGGCGTCGATCGTGTCGAGCCGCTGTTCGAAGTCGCGTTCGCTGACAACTACAGCAACTTCGGGGCCAGGAGCGGAGGTACCGGCCACGACGAGGAAGCCAGGAAGGACAGGCTCTGGAGCGTGAAGTATGTTCGCGCGCCCGAGGCATGGCAGTATCTGCGCGATAATTTCGGCAAGGTGCAGGGTGAGGAGGCGGACGGCGTTCGCATAGCTCACCTCGACACAGGTTACCGAAGGCACCCCGAGCTGTATCGCGAGAGGCCTAAAAAGACCGTGCTCGAGGAGTACGGCATCGACCTGGTGGATGGCGGCGATCCCTTCGACACACTGGTCACTTCTGGTCTGATTCCGAATCCAGGCCACGGAACGGTAAGCGGCAGCACGATCGTCAGCCCGGCTGGCTGTCAGCTGGCGGACTCCCAGCAATATGAGCCGTGTGTCTCCGGTACCGGTCCGGGCGCGCAGCTGATCCCGATGCGGATTCACACATCTGTCGTCGTCCTCAACCAGCGCCGGCTGGCAAAGGCCATCATGTCGGTTGCCAGGGGCGAGATCGAGGGTGATCCCAGGATCGTGTCGATCGCGATGGGTGGTCCGCCGAGCTGGTCGCTCTGGCAGGCGGTCAAGAAGGCGGAGAAGGCCGGCATTCTCATCATTGCCGCCGCCGGCAACAACGTTAAGGTCGTCGTATGGCCGGCACGGTTCCGATCCACGATTGCTGCCGGTGCGATAGACGTCAGGTGCAACATCTGGCCGGGTTCGTCCGAGGGTCGACGTGTCGATATCAGCGCGCCCGGGCAGTCGGTATGGCACGGCTACATCAACCGGACAAAGAAGGATCCTGAAGACGACATCGGGATGGGCAACGGCACGACGTTCGCGACTGCCACTACGACCGGAGTCGCTGCCCTCTGGATGGCGCGTCACCAGGGTACCGCCGACTATGAGCTGGCGGTGCGCAACGGGACGCTGACAGAGGCGTTCCGCAAGGCTATTACAGGCTCGGCATGGCAACCGGTGGCGGGGAATCCCGGCAGGCCCGATACACACTGTCCCGATCTCGAGAAGTGGAACACCAGGAAGAATGGTGCCGGTATTGTCAACGCGCTTGCGCTTCTGGAAGCACCGCTGGATGCCACTGCAGCCCGATCAGCGGCAAGCGATACCTACGAGGACCTGCCACTCTACACATCGCTGTACCCGGAAGGTGCAGATCCTGCGCAGATCGCTGCCGACTACCGCGGGCTGTTCCTGCGGCCGGACGATACCCGCCCGTCGATATTCGAAGCGGAGATTCTTTACTACTACAGCATGAACGAGACGGTTCGCCGGGCGATTGAGTACACCATCGAGGGCAACAACACGCCTGAGGACTACCGGCGAACCCGCGAAGCGCTGCTGCGGGCCGGTGTGTCGGATCGGCTCCAGGAGCAGCTGCGATGAAGCGCCGCGTGATACTCGGCGTTATTGCCTGCGCGGCGCTGGCCTCGCAGTTCGCGTGCGCACGTACCGTTGCCGACGTCAGTACCGAAGAGCTGGCCGGGTGGGTGCGCGCCGCAAGCCCCCAGCAGGTCAGCACAGTAATGGTTGTCAGCTACGCGACCTGCTTGCCGGATCTAACCGGGGAACGCTGGCTCGACGTCGTCCTGCCGCTGACGTTGACTTACCTACCGGACATGTCCGGGGTCCAGCCGAACGTAAGCGGTGAAGTGCTGAACCTGACGGCTCCACGAATGTCAGTGGCCGCCACCTTTCCGGAGGACGCGAGCGACGAGGGTTCGGAAGCCGGCAAAATGAACCTTGCTGAAGCGAAGTTGCTAATGGCCTCGCTGTCCAGGCAATTCGAGAGTCTTGCCGACTACTATGAAGCGCAGCCGCCGGACTACACGACGACGCAGTCGATACGGCAGAGTATTGTCGATGGTGTGTCGGCAGCCGTTAGTTCAGAAGTCGATGAGGTTCCGGATATCGTCATCGCGGATATTGACTTCGGCGATGAAACGGATATGCCGGAGCTGTCACTTTGTCCCGGGACGGCAGTCGCTGCGCGTGCGACAACGATTGACGACATTCCCCGGTCAGATGGTGCACGAGGCGCATTCCTTTTTTCGACGTCCGAGGTTAAGCCTCGCAGCGTCGAATACCTGAAGGATGGCGACGGCAACGTCATTGCCTACCGGCCGATTCAGCAAGACGCTGCCGTCGATGTCGTAAGTCTGTCCGTACGTGGGGAAGATGATGCCGAAGTGCTTGCGGATGGTCGCGGCAGCAAGATCATCGGCGGCAACCCGGTCACCGCCGGTGAAATGGACTGGTCCGTTGCGTTCACCAATATCAAGGCGGACGGCAAGATGGGCAACTTCTGCGGCGGTACTGTCATATCGGACCGCTGGATTGTGACGGCGGCTCATTGCCGGGTGACGCCGAGATCAACCGTCGTTCTGATACGCAAGGACATAAACGGTGAGGGTGGTCACGAGCGAGAAGTGAAGACCGTCTGGCGGCATATCGACTTCGGCAAGGCGGCAAACTATGACGCTGATATCGCCCTGGTGGAGCTTGCCGACGACGCGGATGCGCCGATCATTGATTTACACGCGAGTCCGCTCGGCGTTGACGAAGTCGTGCGGGTCGTCGGATGGGGTGCACAGGCTGTTGGCGGTGGCAGTGTTGAGACAATGCACGAGGTCGATCTCAAGACGGTGCGCAACTCGACCTGCCAGGACTTCTATCGTGTGGAAACCAACAAGGTGACACTGAACATGGTGTGCGCCCTGGAGCAGGACGCGGACGCCTGCCAGGGCGATAGCGGAAGCGGACTCTTCTACGCGACATCGTCGGACACGTACGAGCTCGCCGGTATCGTCAGTTTCGGCAAAGGCTGCGCCAATCGTCTGTACCCCGGCGTTTACACCGCGATAGACGCGTATCGAGCCTGGATCGAAAAAGTACAGGTGGCTACTGAAGTAAGCGGAGAATTATGATGAAACCTCGCAGTTTGGTCTTCATCGCTGCGTTGATCATCGCTGTCAGCGATGCCAACGCGCAGTGTGCAGACACGTTGCCTACGTTCCTGATGGATACGGATCGATTTCAGTCCGGTGCCGTGGATGTCGAGAACCCGGGCGGAGACCGCCAGAAGCCGATCAGGGGCACTGTCGAGCTGGCGGCAAACGTCATCAGCGCATCGTCACCGGTTGAGTCGGTACAAGTAGTGTACGCGGGGGAGACCCAACAGATCTTCAACGCTGGAGATGAGTCGCTGGTATCGCAAGGCCCCGGGGCCTGGAAACTGAAAACGACGATAGGACCCGTCGGTTCCGAGGCCGACATCGTCATTGATTTTGGGACGGCGCTAATTTCCTTTGTCACGAAGCTCGAGAACGGTTGCGAGCTCGTCTCGCGATATTCGTTGGTTGGCGGCGATTCACGAGTACGTGCAGTCATCGTTGGCGTCAGTGACTATCAGAACGTGCAGCCGCTTGACTACGCTGCGGAGGATGCGCGCGAGTTCAAGGCCTTTCTCGAGTCGTACTTCGAAGAAGACTCGGAGGAGCTCTACGTGGATCTTTTCGTGGAGGACGATGCCAAGCAGGTACCGATCATGAAGAAGATCAAGGACATTTCCAGGAACATTTCGGAGCATGGCACTTTCATCTTCTATTTCTCCGGCCACGGCACAATCGCCGAGAACGAGGACGAGGAGTTAAGCGCCTATCTCGTCTTGCAGGACAGCGAACGGGATAGTGAGGAATGGTCGATGCTGGACAAGCAGAGCATCGTTACCCGCTACATGGCGAATTCCAAGGCGAGAAAGAAGATCTATGTTATCGATTCCTGCCTGAGCGGAGTCCCGATGCCGCCGTCCCAGAACCTCACGCAGGCGGGCAAACAAAAACGACTGGACCTCGCACCAGATATAGTGCGAGCAATATCGGATCCGCAGGTCGCTAACGAAATATTCGATCCGCCTGCCGGCGTTATCGGCTTGGTGTCCTCCGGTGGAGAAGAGCTCAGCTATGAGGTAGATCCACACGGGGGCGTGTTTACGCATTTCCTCAAGGCAAGTGCTGACGAGATGGATCCTGAAAAGACCGGCGAGTTCAATTACGCACAGCTGGTTGAGACGACAAAGCAGAAGATCATCAGTGAAATCGCCCAGCTCGGGCAGAATCCACAGGTTCTCGCCGACCCGGGTTCACTGGAGCGGAACCGGTGGCTCGACGACCAGCCGATACGATGATGCGCCGCAGCGAAATTCTAGTTGTCGTCCTGGTTGTCTGTTCCGCCCTGCTGGGCGGCTGCGCGACCCAGAAAGACCCCATCTGGCTGGATGCGGGTCAGGTCAGGATGGCTGACTACACTGACAAGAAGATCCTCGTATTCCCTGTGGAGACCAGCCCTTCGTACCGCCTCAGTGAAGGGCAACAGCGGGAGATTCAGGACCTCGTTAGCGTCGTCGTCGAAGAGGTTTTCGAGCTAACGGACCTGAATTCGCCAGACAACATTCGTCGTTTTGATACCTACCCATACACTCTCGACGAGGTACAGAACATGCTGAGTGTGTATCGGGCGGACGGGGCGTTCGTGATTAGCGTGTTCAACTATCGCAAACTCAGTCAATACAACCCGGATACTCTCGGTGTGCGGATCGCGTTCGTCGGCAGTGGATTTGACGGCAAGGCGTGGGCGACTACACGTGAGTATATAGATAAAGATCACCACCTGATTGGTTCACCGGCGCTCGAGTCAAGAATAAAGACCGACATGTTCGCCGTCGAACGCGCGCTAAGATCGGGCAACGGGTTCTCGGGCTTTGTTGGATCAGTATTTACCCTGGGACTGTGGCGCCCGCCGCCCAGCGCAGGCCCGAGGCTTAGTGTAAGCACTGAAACGCGTGGTTCGACACAAATCGGTAGTGAGCTTGGCGGTACGATCGACACGAAACAAAGTACCTACTCGATACTCGTTACCGCGGAGGACGAAGACGGTGTTGCTTCTCTCGTGGTATCGAATCTCTCGACGCGGCAGTCCGTTCCGCTGACCATCCGCAAGAGCAAGGATGGCAGCTTCACCCACCTGGAGATCCTTTCGGTAGACCTCGACCTTCGACCGGGCAGAAACAAAATTGAGATTGAGTCGACGAACAGCAAAAAGAAGAGGACGGTTCGCCGGCTTGTCTTGAACCGAATAGAGAACCAGGACGTCTTTGCGCTGGGTGTCGATGGCTCCGCATTCGGCCAGGATAAGAAGTCGGTCGTGCCGAACGAGCGGCTGGCAGAGCAGTTCGACAAGGCTCGGAAGAACGTAGAGGGCGATGTCTATTTCCTGCGGCCGAATGAAGCGTCTTTCCGGCGGATAATGACCGGCCTCGACCAGGTATATCGGCAGACGTCCAGCAATTCCGATAGCGTTGGTGTGTTCTACTACTATGGAGAGCTGCTGGAAGAGGAAGACGAACTATTTCTAAGGGCGTATGACAGTGAGCTCGGCTATGCTGACATCACGAGCATTCCCCTGCGGTTTCTTGAGAAGAGAATGCAGGACCGGAGCGTCGTCATTCTCGATATCTGTGAACATGACGTAGAGCGACAGCAGCATTTGCGCGACGTTTTGCCATACGCGCTCGTGTCGTTCGATAGTTGTGGACCGGACAATGCGAGTCTTGCAGACGATATTTATGCATTGACCGAGGGCGGCATGTCATTGCGCTCGGCAATCAACACGGTTTATGACGCGCGGTCTCAGGAACAACGGCAACGTTTCTGAACCTGTTTGAACCTATCGAGAAAGATCCCGCTGCCGTCCGCGCGCCGGAATCTCGACGACATCGTGCATGGAAAAATACATGGTGACGGCGTCGGATACCTTGCCGGCACTTCGCATCGGTTCCGCCTCTGAGAATGCCGTGTAAAGATCGCCGCCCTCCGCTAGAAAGCCAGGCGCCGCCACGGTGAGCAGATCGGCTTCAGTCAGGGCAGCCCCGTTATGTTGGACCGAGATGAGCCGCTCGCCCTCACGGCGCGAAAGGTCATAGGTGACCTCGAGGCCGGACACCTGCAGCAGTCCGCGTTCCAGCGTGAACGACTGCTCCAGGGCGCGACGAATCTGCTCACCGCTCAGTTCCTTGACGATGACGTCGTCGACAAACGGATAGGTGTCGAGGACGTCCACGACTCGAACATCACCACCCGGGATGTCCTTCCTTAAGCTGCCGCTATGGACAAAGGCTACATCGGTGTCGGCGATGGCCAAAAGGGCATCGGCGACCAGGTGGCCGACGTCCGACTCTTCTATGTAGCGACGGTTCATGCGCGCCGCGGTCCTGCCAACGACGGCACGTATCTCGGGAAATGCGCTGCGATACGCGGCCAGCTTTGCCGCGATCGCGGGATCAGGCTCATGCAGCGCGGGATCTACCGGGATCAGCCGGCCACTGTGCGTCACGATCTCTCCTGTGTCGTCGAGCGTCAGCTGCAGGTAACCAAGGTGCGTAGCCTGGCCGTAGGTCTGCATGATGATTGTCCCGGTCTCCTCGTGGATCACAGGTTCAGGTGTGCCTGCGTCGGCATGCCCTGCAAGCAGCACGTCAACACCTTTCACCGCGCCCGCGAGCGCGATGTCGGCATCGATGTCGCGCTGCAGGCGGGGGTCGCTTTCTGCATCGGTCTGCATCGGTGCTGTCTTTCCCTGGTGCGTCAGCAACACGATCAGATCGACGTCGTCGCGGAGCTCGTCGACGGAGCGCTGGACGGCAACCGCCGGTACCGTCACGTCCAGCGGTTCAATGAACGAGGGGATGATCGCACTGACGGCGTCCTGTCCCATGATGCCGATGACGCCTATGCGTACACCGTTGCGTTCGACGATGGCGTGCGCCTGCGAATAGGGATGCTCGGTGCCCTTATAGAAGAAATTGGCGCCAAGCACCGGGAAGGGCGCACGGTTTTTCTGCCACGCTAAGATCTCGTGACCGTACTCGAACTCATGATTACCAATGGCCATAGCGTCATAGCCCATTGTGATCATGAGTTCGAAGGCCAGCCGGCCCTCGGTCAGTTTTGCAAGGGCACCGGTGAAAATATCCCCGGAATCGAACAGGAACACGTTCGGCTCGGTGCGTCGTATCTGGTTGATCAGCGTCGTCATTTCGGCGATGCCGCCTATCATTTCCTGGTCCTCGAGCCAGAAGGCCGGGATCGGATCGTAGGCGCTTTCGACGTCGTTGGTGAACAGCAGGGTAACGGTTGTCTGCGGAGACTCGTCGGCCAGGCAGCTGCCCGCAACGAGAAGCGCAACAAGGAGACTTAACAGGGTGGTTGGGCGCATTGGTTCTACCCCACGCCGTACCAGTTACCTTCGGAATGAAAACGCAGACTGTCCTCGGCGCTCTCGCCGGTGAATGCCCGCTGGAAGAATTCGCGGACCCTCGCGTTTTTCTGCGCCGGCTCGTTGAAATAAGAGTGGGACTTTCTTACCCAGGACGCGTCCGTGAAGTTGACGTAGTGGGCGTTGTTGGCGTTCAGGTTGCGCAGGAAATGACCGAGGCGCGCTTTTTGTTCGGAGCCCGATTTGGCGCGGGACGCAGCAAGCGCATAGTCGTTTTCGTTGATCGTCACGAAACAACGCTTGCGGAACTGGATTTGCGGAACCCAGTTCTCGTGGTCGAGATTGTTTGTGTCAGCGGCAACGAGCAGGACATTGTCGAAGGTCAGGCCGGTACCCTCGGAAATACTGCTCTTGAGCATCTGCTTCAGCAGGTAGTTGCCCATGCTGTGAAACATGGCGTTCAGCGTGAACGGGCAGTCTTTGTCGAGTAACGCGGTATACAGTTCCTCGCGTGCCTGATGGTTGTTCGGATGCTTGTCGCCGGCCTTCTCCCAAAGCTCCTGGCGCCTTGCCTCGGTCAATCCGCGAAGGTAATCGTGGACCTTCTGGATAGCCCGTTCGAGTGCGCCTGTCGACGCTCGTGCGTCCCGCTTGTCGGACTTGTAGCTCGCCGTTCCCGATATGCCGCCACCATTAGCGGGCCATGAGAAGGGAACGACGATCAGGTTGTAGCGCCTCTGCAGCGAATACGCCTGCTCGATGACGTCCTGCATGTCGTTGTTGTAGCCATGCACGAAGAACAGGATGTGGCGCTTCCTCGACCGCGCTTTATCGGCGAGGCCGCAGGCCACCTTGAGGCTCGCAAAGTGCCTGGCCTTCGGGTCCAGCGGCAAGCGATTGTCGCGGATCAGCTTCGCTGACTCGCTCTTTGGCAATTCATCTTCGAGAAATTTGACGTGCCAGCCGCCGCCCTTGCGCGTGACTTCGGCAAGCCTTAGCTCGTTCGGGCCTTTCCGGTTGGGGCGTTTGCCGAACTGGTCGAGTCCGGTCTTGTTGTCGAGTACTTCACGATTGGTGATTACGTACATGGTTCGCTCCTTTGACGGCCGGTCTTTATCTTCAAGACTAGACCAACGGAGCGATGTGATCGACCGTGACGTCAGTTTCTGTGAGTCAGGAGCGACTCGCCACGTTTCGGCAGAAGATTCTGCCAGTCGCGCGCCGGGATCGAGGTCTGATCGCCGAGCGTCACGGCGGCGCGTATCGAGCGGCTGAGCGCGCTGGCGAAAAGACGCTGGTAGTAGGGCATCCGCCCGACGTAGAAGGGCAGGATCTCTTCGAGCGTAAGGTCCGTGTCCATTGTCTCGGCGAATCCGTCGTAGAAGCGACCGAGCGCATCGACGATGGCCTCGTTTTCCGCGAGGCTCGCGGACGGCGCGATCGTCCAGGTCATGTCGCGCTGCAGCTCGCAGGTACCTACGAATCCCCGCCGGTGCTCTTCCGACCATTCGTCGGGCGCAATCAGGCTCAGCACCCATTGATCATTCACCCGGTAAAGGTAATTCGACACGCCAATAGCCGGCTTGTACTTGAATGACGACGTAAGCACGAGCATGGAGGTGAAAAACTCTGCGAGGATCTGTCGCTGCGGCTTCGCGACGACACCACGCGGTTCGCTCATATACCAGTCGAGCAAGAAACCATTTAGGCCCTTGCCGTCAGGATGGCCGGGCCGCAGCGATAGCGCGGATCGGCGCTCGTTGTAGCGCTCGAGATCACCCATAGCGCGGCGATTATGCCTTGTCCACAGCATCGTCTCCATGTAGCGAGATGCTTTGTTACATGTGCTGGTAGGATTCGGCGGGAGTCCACAGAGGAGAGTCCATCCATGTCGCATCCCAACCGGGCAGCGCTCGAGCAGGCGCTCAGAGATGCCGGCTCCGCGCACCACGACTTCGAGCAGGTAACGCTCAAAGGCGTTAGCGATGATCTCTGGGCAGGCTTCTATTCGGCCTTCGTGCTGGGCCGCGTTGGCGACTTTGCAAAGCCGAGCGAGCTGAATGACTGGCTGACCGACGCGCCCGCAGGTGACGACTGGGCTGCAGCGGCCGCCGCCCACGTAATGTCGAAGCTAGAATCGTGAAGCTGCCGCGACTCCGCTACCTCCTCCTGCTTGCGCCGGTGATCGCGTTCGCGGCGTTTTACGTTACGGGCATGGTTGTCGTTGCGGGACACAAGGAGCCGATCGCGGTTCTGGACACCGCGCCTGCCGGGCACGAGACCATTGTTATCTTCGGCGCCAGCGGCACGGCAGGCGACGGCATTCTCGAGGCTGCTCTCGCGGATCCGGTGGTCGAGACCATTCACGTGATCACCCGTCGCGAGACACCGCGGATCAAGGAGGGCGTCGAGACGGGCAAGGTCGTCATGACGATACACATGGACTACCTGGACTACGCTGCCGTTCACGAGCAGATTGCTGCGGCCGATGCGGTCTTCTGGGCTATCGGCATCAGCGCGTTGAAAGTCGACGAGGAGACCTACGGCCGGATTCACGTCGATTTCCCGGTTCAGTTCGCCACGGAGTGGCTGGCCGTCAGTACCAAGCCGAACGTTACGCTGCACTACATCAGCTCGAGCGATATCTCTGAGGACTCGAGTGCGCACTGGGCACGTGAGAAGGTGCGCGCCGAGAACGCACTGTTCGGCATCGCGGACGGCACAAGGCTCAAGGTGATCGCGTACCGACCTGATTACATCGGGCCCACCGATGCTGAGGCCAATTTCGGCCAGGACCTGCTGTACGGATTTTTCGCGCCGGTTGGCGCCGCGGTGAAGGCAACCGACATCGGCCAGACGATGCTGGAGGCCACGGCGCGCGGCGATGAATTCGACAACGGCGACAAGATCGGCACCTTGGGCATTATTCGCTACGCCGATGCCTACCGGCGCCGCGTTTTCGGCGCGGCCGATGGCGAGTAGCCCAGCGTCCACAGTGTTTCAATTCAAGGAGAGCACCGATGCCCACCTATAAACTGACCTACTTCGACTTCGATGGCGGACGTGGCGAGCCTGTCCGGATCGCGTTTCACGCGGCCGGAATCGCGTTCGAGGACCATCGCATCTCTTTCGAGGAATTCATGCAGACTCGCGACGGCATGCGCTTCCGGTGTTCCCCGACGCTCGAGATCGACGGTGTCGAAGTCACCCAGTCCAACGGCATGCTGCGCTACGTCGGCAAGATGGCGGGGCTTTATCCCGAAGACGCGCTGCAGGCGTTGTACTGCGATGAGGCCATGGGTGCGGTCGAGGACCTGCTGCATCAGGTCGTTGCGACCTTTGGTCTCGAGGGCGACGAACTCAAGGCGGCGCGGGAACAACTGGCGGACGGCTGGATGACGACCTTCGTCGAGGGATTCGGCCAATTGCTCGAACGCGGCGGCGGGAAATACATCGCAGACCAGCGGCTGACGGTCGCGGATCTCAAGGTGTACATGCAGGTCAAGTCGCTGCGCAGCGGCACACTGGACCATGTACCCACCGATCTCGTCGACCGGCTGGCGCCGGGCCTCGTCGAGCACCAGGCTCGCATCGCTAGCGACCCCGTCGTGACGGCGTACTACGCGAGCCGCACGCAGGCCGGCTGAGCAGCTTCCAATAACGTGATCCGGTGGTTTGCATGAGGGCGGATTTGTCGCTATAAGTCATTGAGACCAAGGCATATTCCGAGTGATAATGGCAGTGCAGGCGAAACCGAATCGACCAACAGGCAAGCTACGACGGCGCATATTCGCCGTGCTCGCGGCTGCCTGGGTCGCGCTGGGCATCCAGCCCTGCGCGGTCGCCGCCGTCAGCGAACTCGAATGTCCTCACTGTCCGCCCGAGCATGAATCCGGGGCGGAGCACCACGGTCACCATGCCGATGGCCATGATGCGGGAGATCGCACCTCCGAGGGGATGGGCGCTCATGCCGCGGATTCCGGAGCCGATTGCGACGATTCGGCATCTGCCGACTGCTGCGAAGTCGACGACGGGACCATTGAAAGCCGTTCGGCGACGAGCAAACCGGCTGACGACCTCGAGCAGCCCGCGGCGGTAGCTGCAGCGCTTGTCGACTGCGCAGTCCCATTCGCAAGGACCGAGGGCCGCGCCGACCCACCACCCGACCCTCATGGCCCAAGGGCCCGTCTACACGCATTGCACTGCGTCTACCTGGATTAACTGACTCCGCGCCGTAATCACCGCACCCCGGTCTTACTGCAGGAGTCAGTCTCGTGTTTTTCTTTTTCGGGCGATGGCCCGAACGACAGTTTGTGTGCTCTGCGCAATACCGCAGGAGCCGCACCTTCACAGCGATCGCCGCTATCGTGGTCGCCTCCTTATTCTTGCCCGCCGCCACGGGAGCACAGACGCGCGCGCCGCTGACGGTTGCTGAAGCCGAACGGCTCGCGGTCACGGGCGAGCCCGGCCAGGCCGTGCTGGATGCGCGGGCCGATGCGATTGCTGCCGAGGCCAACGTCGTGGCGAGCTTGCCCGACCCGGTCCTGCGCGTCGGTCTCAACAACTACCCCTTCGAGTCCGGTGGCTTCTCGACCGAGGGCATGACGCATGTTGGCGTCGGCCTGCGGCAGGCCTTTCCGCGCGGCAAGACCCGCGCGCTCCGTCGTGAGCAGCTCGAGTGGCAGTCCAGCGCAGTGCGCGGCCAGGCCGATGCGCGCCAACGTGACGTAACCGAGGCGACGCGAATCGCCTGGCTCGACCTTTTCTACTGGCGGCACGCGCATACCCTTGTCTCGGAGTCACGACCGTTCTTCGCTGACCTTGTCACGATCACCCGCTCGCTGTACTCGGTCGGCCGCCGCAGCCAGCAGGACGTGCTCAGAGCCGAGCTGGAGCTGAGCCGACTCGACGATCGGCTCATCGATATCGAGCGCGAGCGCGAGTCGGCCCGGGCCAGGCTGGCTCAGTGGGTTGGTGATGCAGCAATCAGGCCTCTGCCGCCGGGCCTGCCGGCCTGGACGGAGATGCCGGATATCGAGGAATTCGAGATGTCTATCTCATCTCATCCGCTACTGGCTTCCGCGAATGCGGGTATCGAGGCGAGCCGCGCAGCTGTGGACGTCGCCGACCAGCGGGCGAAGCCGGGCTGGAGCCTGGACGTCGGCTACAGCTACCGCGAGGGACAGTTGCCATCCGGCCAGCCACGCTCTGACTTCGTAAGCGTCGGTGTGACGGTCGATCTGCCGTTCTTCCGCAAGTCCGCGGTCGATGACACGTTGACGTCCGCGCTGCGCAATGCGTCCGCGGCAGAGTCGGAGCGCGAACGGTTGCTGCGCGGCCTGCGTCGCGAGATTCAGATCGAGCATACGCGCTGGCATGACCTGTCGCGGCGGCTCGACCTTTACGAAGACCGACTGCTCGGGCAGGCGCGTGCGCATGCTCGCGCATCGCTCGATGCCTACCAAAGCGACACGGCGGATTTCGCCGACGTCATGCGTGCGTATATCGACGATCTCGATGCGCGCGTCGATCACCTTCGCCTGAAGGTAGAGCGGGCCCAGACGTGGGCCGTGCTCGCGAACCTCGGAGGATTCTGAGATGAACAGGTCACTGATTACCGCGGCCATCGCCGTGACTGTCGGCCTGGTCGTCGGCCTGGTGATCGGCCGAAGCCATGCGCCATCGCATGCTCCTGCGGACGGTTCCACCGAGCGCGAGATTCTCTACTGGGTTGCGCCGATGGATCCCGATTTTCGGCGGGACGGTCCCGGCAAGTCGCCCATGGGCATGGATCTCGTGCCCGTGTACGCCGATGACGTCGATGCTCAGCCGGGCGTCGTAGCGCTGGAGCCGACCATCGTTAACAGACTTGGCGTGCGTGCAGCGACCGCAGAGCGTGGATCGCTGCCGCGGCGCATCGATACCGTGGGCTACGTCAGCTATGACGAAGATACGCTACAACACGTACATACGCGTGTCGAAGGCTGGATAGAGAATCTCGCGGCCACCGCCGAGGGTGACCCTGTGCGCGAGGGTGAGCTGCTGTTCGAGCTGTACTCGCCGACGCTCGTTAACGCGCAGCAGGAATACCTCGCGGCGCTGCGCAGCGGCAACACCGGCCTCGCGTCGGCGTCCAAAGCACGCCTGTCTGCGCTGGGTATGACCGACTCCGAGATCGATAGGCTCGATCGCACGCGGCAGGTCAATGAGCGTGTCAGCTTCGCCGCTGCGCGCGATGGCGTAATAACCAACCTCGGAGTCCGCGACGGAATGTACGTTACGCCGGTCAACGAGGTCATGACGGTCGCGACACTCGACACGCTGTGGGTCATTGCCGAGGTCCTCGAACGGCAGTCGGGGTGGGTCCAGCCAGGCCAGGCAGCACAGGTGGAGTTCGACGGCCTGCCCGGCCGCGTGTTCGAAGGACAGGTCGATTACGTTTACCCTGAGCTTGACCCGGTAACGCGTACGCTCAAGGCACGCCTGCGTTTCGACAACCCGGGTGCCGACCTCCGACCTAACATGGTCGCTCGCGTCACGATCGACGGCACCGCGACAGGACCTATCGTGCACGTGCCCCGCGAGGCCGTTATTCGCGGCGGTCGTGGCAATCGAGTCATCGTTGATCTCGGCGAGGGCCGCTTCCGTGCTACGCCCGTCCTGGTGGGTATCGAGTCCGGCGACCGCGTCGCGATTCGGCATGGCATTCGTGAAGGCGATCTTATCGTGGTGTCCGGCCAGTTCCTGATCGACTCGGAGTCCAGTCTCGACACTTCCGCACGGCGCATGGCACCGGCCGACGATAGGGAGGCTGAGCGGTGATTGCAGCAATCATTCGCTGGTCGATCGCGAATCGCATCCACGTGCTTGCGCTGGCCGTGCTGGTTGCGGCTGCCGGCGTCCTGTCGATCGCCCGCACCCCGGTCGATGCTATCCCCGACCTGTCCGACGTGCAGGTGATCGTCAAGACGTCGTTTCCGGGTCAGGCACCGGAGGTCGTCGAAGAGCAGGTGACCTATCCGCTGACGACAGCGCTGCTGTCGGTGCCGGGTGCGACGACCGTGCGCGGATTCTCGTTCTTCGGTGATTCCTATGTTTACCTGATTTTCGAAGACGGAACGGACCTCTACTGGGCGCGCTCGAGAGTGCTCGAGTATCTGAATCAGGCGGCGAGCCGGCTTCCCGCAACGGCAAAGCCTGCGCTTGGGCCCGACGCCACCGGCGTTGGCTGGGTATTCCAGTACGCGCTAGTGGATCGCTCGGGCGCGCACGATCTTGCGGAGCTGCGCAGCCTTCAGGACTGGTTTCTTCGCTTCGAACTGCAGGCTGTGCCGGGGGTGGCAGAGGTGGCAACCGTCGGTGGAATGGTCCGCCAATACCAGGTTGTAATCGACCCTGACAGGCTGCGCGCATTCGGCTTGTCGCTGGCTGCCGTGAAGCAGGCGATTGTCGACGGCAATCTCGAGACGGGCGGTTCGGTGATCGAGATGGCCGAGGCCGAGTACATGCTGCGGGCCAGCGGTTTCCTCGAGGGCATTGAGGACTTGCGCGAGATCCCGCTCGGCGTCAATGCGCAAGGTACGCCGCTCATGCTTGCGGACGTCGCCGACATCCGCACGGGTCCCGCCATGCGCCGCGGCATCGCGGATCTCGATGGCGAGGGAGAGGTTGTCGGTGGCATCGTGGTCATGCGTTACGGTGAAAACGCCCTCGCAACGATAGACGCCGTGAAGGCCCGACTCGCCGAGCTCGAGTCGGGTCTTCCTGGGGGCGTCGAGATCGTCACGACCTACGACCGTTCCGGCCTGATCGAACGGGCGATCGACACGCTGGCCGACACGCTGGTGAAGGAGCTGCTCGTAGTAGCTCTCGTATGCGCAGTATTTCTTCTGCACCTCCGGTCATCGGCCGTGATCCTGATCAGCCTTCCACTCGGCATTCTCATCGCGTTCGTCGTCATGCGTGCCCAGGGTATCAACGCAAACATCATGTCGCTCGGCGGTATTGCAATTGCTATCGGTGCGATGGTCGACGGCGCTATCGTCATGATCGAGAACGTGCACAAGCGAATCGAAGGTCGGACGCCGGCCGACGACGAGCGTTGGCGCATCGTTGCCGAGTCCGCGTCTCGTGTCGGTCGGCCCGTCTTCTTCTCTCTGTTGATCATCACGCTCAGTTTCGTCCCCGTGTTCACGCTCGAGGCCCAGGAGGGCAGATTGTTCGCGCCGCTCGCGTTCACCAAGACCTACGCGATGGCGGCCGCGGCGGGGCTCGCGGTCACGCTCGTCCCGGTGCTGATCGGCTACTTCGTGCGCGGTCGGATTCCGGCTGAAAACGCAAACCCGGTAAACCGAGGCATCGTTGCGGTGTATCGACCGGTGATCGACCTCGTCCTCGCGTATCCACGCGCAGTACTGGTACTTGCGGCTGTCGTACTCGTGTCCGGTGTCTGGCCGCTGGCGAGGCTCGGCTCCGAATTCATGCCGCCACTTGATGAAGGCGATCTCATGTACATGCCCACGACTTACCCGGGTGTATCGATCGACAAGGCTCGCGAAATACTGCAGCAGACGGACCGCCTGATACGGCAGTTGCCGGAGGTGAAGCGGGTGTTCGGCAAGATCGGCAGGGCTGAAACCGCCACAGATCCTGCGCCGTTGACGATGATCGAGACGATGATCCAGCTAAACCCCCGCAACCAGTGGCGCGAGGGAGTGACGCTCGACGACCTGCGCTCCGAACTCGATCGAATGGTCCGCTATCCCGGGCTGAACAATGCCTGGGTCATGCCCATCCGCACCCGGATCGACATGCTGGCCACCGGCATCAAGACGCCGGTCGGCATCAAGGTCGCCGGCCCCGACCTTGCAATCATCCAGTCAATCGGAGAACAGCTGGAATCCGTCCTCGGTGACGTTGACGGCACGGCGTCGGTGTATTCGGAACGCGTGTCGGGGGGTCGCTATGTCGACGTCGACATCGACCGGCGCGCCGCGGCGCGTTTCGGTCTGAATATCGACGACGTTCAGCATGTCATTGCGTCCGCCGTAGGCGGCATGAACGTGACCGAGATGGTCGAAGGGCGCGAACGATACCCCGTCAATGTTCGCTATCCGCAGCGTGTTCGCGACTCGGTGCAGCAGCTCCGGCTGCTGCCGGTGGTAACGCCGTCGGGGGCGCATGTCGCGCTTGGCGATATTGCTGCCATCGAGGTGGTCGACGGACCCGCGATGATCAAGAGCGAAAACGCACGGCCGAACGGCTGGACCTTCGTCGACATCAGTGGAAGGGACCTCGGCTCCTACGTCGCGGAGGCGAAACGCGTCGTCGCCGAACGGGTCGAACTGCCGAGCGGATATTCGCTCAACTGGTCGGGGCAGTACGAGTACCTGGAGCGCGCTCGCGACCGGCTGGCCATCGTCGCACCGGCGACGTTTGCCATTATCGCGCTGCTTCTGTACCTGAGCTTTCGTCGATTCGCCGAGGTCGCCATCATCCTCGGCACCCTGCCGATGGCGCTGGTCGGTGGCGCCTGGCTGCTATACCTGCTCGGCTATGAGATGTCGGTTGCCGTTGCCGTCGGTTTCATCGCTCTTGCTGGCGTCGCGGTCGAGATCGGCGTCGTCATGCTCGTCTACCTCAACGAGGCCGTCGAGCGACGCCGCGAGTCCGTGGGAGCCTTGAGCGATACCGAACTCGTCGATGCCGTCGTTGAAGGTGCCGTGTTGCGCGTGCGACCGGTGGTCATGACGGTTGCGGCTACGATTGCCGGATTGCTGCCGATCATGTTCAGCAGCGGGACCGGGTCCGAGGTCATGCGCCGCATTGCCGCACCGATGACCGGCGGTATGATCAGCGCGATCCTGCTGACGCTTGTTGTTCTGCCGCCGGTATTCCTGCTGTGGAAGCGGCGGGCGCTCAAGGCGCCTTGAGGGTCACCGGTTCGACAATCATTGACCGAACCACAGACAGGTTTTCCGTTGTGTCCGTCCAGGCAACCACAATGTCCGTACCACGGCGGACAATCTGCGGGAAGCCCGACATGCGTCCCGGTCCGGTGCGGGCGACGATGTGCTGCGGTCCCTTCACGTCGTTCGCGGCGACGGAACGCAGTTTGATTGCGCCTGCGGAATCGAGCCAGCTGACCAGCGCCGTGCCGTCCGGGAACATTGCGAGCCCGACGCGGCCGATCGTGTCGCCGGAGGCGAGTTCGACGGGCGGGCCGAATGTACTGCCGCCATCCGCCGAACGGGCGAAACGTACACGAGGAAGGTCGTCGGCAGCCGTGAACCACGCTATCCCGATCCAATCGCCAGCACTGGCGATCGACGGACCATTGACCGGACAAGCAGCAATCTCCCAGTTGTCGTTCGCTATGGGCTTGCCCGTCTGCCAGCCGTCCGGGCCGAGTTGCGCGACGTAAATGTCGCGGATTTCGTCGCGCGTCCGGTTGCGATAAACAGCAACGGGACCATCCGGCCCGACGGCAACACCTGTCTGACAGCAGTCACACACAAGCTCATCGGCCAATTGTTCGTCGCTTATCGTGAGGTCGGGACCGATGACCGCAGACCGAAGCGTCATGCCGCCGCCCGCGTGCTCATCATGGCCGCCGTCGTGGGACGCATCGGGATCCGTATTTCGACCGTCCAGCCACAAGGCACCGGCGCCGCCGCTGGTCGGGAACAGGCTGACGAAGCCGTGTTCGGTCGGGGTACCGTCACGATGCGGGGCCACGGGATCGCTCCAGCTCTGCCCCGCGTTGCTGGATACCGCAATCGCGACGTCGTAGGAAAACCTGCCGCCCGGTTTCTTCTCGAGCCAGTGGGCTGCCCAGAGGTCACCGTCAATCGGTACGACGGACGGGAAATCCGCCCAGTTCACGAACCAGCTTTGACCGGAAGCGACAGTTCTCGGCGTGCTCCAGGCATCGCCGTCGAGCGTCGAGTATCTCAATGCAACGTCCGCCCCGTGCTTCTCGAGCCAGCTCAGCACGATAGTGCCGTCCGGGCCGGCCGCGAGACGCGCTTCGCTGCTGCCCGGGGCGGCCGTCGTCATGAGCGGCTGCCCGACCGTCGCTGCCGGTGGCGGGCTGCAGGCCGTGGAAATCCCCAGGATCGCTATCGAAGCCATCAGGAGAGTGGACGAACGATATATAAATAGGGGTTTTTCAGGCATAGAACGATCAATCCAGCGGCTATACATTTGCTTCCACTAACCCACCACGGACCCAAGGAGACGACAATGACATTTCGCAACTTCCTGACCGATAACGCGCACTGGCTGCTGCGCTTGAGCATCGTCAGCGTGTTCTTCTACCACGGTGTATTGAAGTTCTCGAACCTCGAGGGATTCGCCAGCATGCTGCCGATCTCCTACGTCGAGGTTGTACTTGTTGCGCTGGCGAATGTCGGCAGCTTGCTCGTCCTGCTCGGCGGTTTCAGCAACAACCAGCTGTCCGACCTGGCGACCCGCGTCGGCGCGGCATTCAACATCCCGGTAATGATCGGCGCGATTGCGCTGGTGCACTGGGGACGCTGGAATTTCGTCCCGACGGAGAGTCACCCGATGGGTGGAATGGAGTTCCAGGTGACGCTGGCCTTGGTGATGCTCTACCTCGTGATCACCGGTAACCAGGGCATCCGCCCGGTTGGAGCTCGCGTAGCCACTGCCTGAGTGCACTCTCCAAAGTACGGGGCAATGGCCCGGCGACCAGGAAGGTCGCCGGGCTTTTTACATTCCTGCCTGACCTTCACCGATGCCGGCGAGATCGACCGCGAACGGTACATCGTGCTCCGCCGACTCGGTTGCGATCACGACCCGTAACGATTCCGGCGCCGAGCGCAGATTACTGATGTGTGCCGCCGGACTACCGAAGCCCACGCTGATGTTATCCGCGCGGCCGATGACGTTGTCGTCGGCATCCAACACTTCGATCGAGAGGATACGTTCCTCGCCGGCCTGGATATCAATTTCGATCGAGCCCGGGCGCCACTCCGCGACCGTGAGTTCGACGCCCTCCTGGTCAAGTCGGCTGCCAGGGAATGCGGCGGTCACTGATGTCTGCGTTTCGACGGGCGCGCGGAAAACGACACGGCCGTTCAGCGTCACCGGCATGTCGTTCTCGTAGTCGCTGAACTGCAGGTTCGCCCCGCCTTTCAGCCACGGGCGATCGGGATCGGGTACGAAGGTCCCGTCCCGCCAGTAACCGCCGTCGGTCGACAGGCCGACCGGGCTGCTGAGCGAGATCGGCACCGTCGATCCGTCCGCGAGCGCAACGGTCTCAAGGTGGACGGCACCGCCGTTCAGGTGATCGGCCAGGGGTATACCATCGGCGACATACAGCTCGAGCTGGGTGTAAAGGCCCATGAAACTCGAGGCCTGGAAGTCCTGCACGGCAACGAATACCGGGCCAGCCTTGGCGGTCGCCACAGGCTGGTTCCAGTCGAAGCTGGGTTCCGGCGCGTCGAGTTGCATCGCGCCGGCAAGCGCCTGCGCATCAGCGACCTCGAAGGCACGCGTCGGAAAGCTGAACTCCGAATCGAATCCGGGGTAGGCCGAGTCGAGTTCGAACGCGTACGTCAGCGTCTCGGTCTGGTCGGCGACGATGAGCTCCACGGTGGCGATAGTGCCGTAGATGTCGATCGACGCATTTTGTCCGCTGCCGAACCAGCTGCCCGTCGACGACGAGCCGCCACTGCGAAGCACCTGACCGGCGGCGTTCAATGCACGTACATCGAGCAGGCGATTGATGTCGCCACTCAGCTGGTAGGAAATCTCGTTTTCGGAGCCGCCGCGGAACACGATGCGAAGATCGTCGGTTTCGACGACCTCACCGTCGACCGGCATGTCAACCCGGATCGAACGCGTCTGCACGGGCAGGTCGAACTCGACCTCGCCTCGAATCGACTCGACGTCAGCAACGCTCGCATCATCTGCCAGCGCGAACTCCTTTTCGAACGATACCATGGGGTAGTAGCGGATGTTGTTGCTGTCATCGAAATAAGAGTTCTTCGTGACGAGCCCGGCGTCGCTCCATTCACGGCTCGACGCGGAGCCACATTCGCGCGCAGGGAGCAGGGAGTTGCCCTGCGTGTCGGCCACGTCGCTGATGCGCATGCGCACGAGCTTTGCCCTTTCGCCCAGGTTCGGTAGTCCGCGAGCCTCACCGCGAATTGTGAGCTGTGCGCTGCCGGCCTCGGCTACTGTAAGTCGCGAAACGCCAACCGCAAACGGGCCGTCCTGCCACTGCGGGGTAAAAAAGGCGTTGGTGCCGAACTGGTCGAAGCTCGGCATGCTCGCGGCAGATGCGCTGCCGAACTGGAAAGGGCCCTCGTCGACCTGGTCCTCCATGGCCATGCCCGGTCCCGACGACGAGACGCCCATCGATTGCTGCATGACGCCATTCAGCAGGGTCTGGATTTCCTCGTCGACATTCGTGTCGAGGCGGATCCCTGCCGTGAACGTGCGTGCTTCGAGCGAAAACGAAACGCGCTCGATGAGGCTGAGAACGTCCGGGTTGTCGGCAGTTTTCGACTTCGCCTCGGCGAGCCAGCTGGTGGCAGCCGTGTTGGTCATATCGAGAAAAGCGGTGTCGTTGCTCGTGATGGCGCCCGTGAAAACGACGCCCGGCGGCATGAGCGCCGGTGCGATACCGAAGTACAGTGCCTCCGCGGGCTGTGCTGCCTGGCCGGCGGCCGCGAGCATCATGCCGGCCATGCCGCTGGCACCGTGCCCCATTCCTGCCGGGTTCATAACGCCAATCGTCAGGAGTTGCTCGCCGGTCATCGCCAGCCAGTCGTCGACTGGGACGTCGGCCGGCGCGGCGGATTCAATGCGTGACCAGAAAGTCTCGATGTGCGCGGCATCGGTTACGAGTACGCGCGTCGGTCCTATGCGCGCCGCGTGCAGCGGAGCCGGCTCGCAGGTCTGCTCATCCAGCCAGCTGAAGTAGATCGTCGCGGTATCCGCGTCGAAGCGATCGACGTCGTAGCGGCCCGCAATCCACTGCCGAACGCTGTCTGCATCGAAGCGCCCGATCAGGGCAGCGGCCCAGTAGGAACCTTCCGCGGACGTATCGTCGGCGTAGAGTGCAGCCACGGCGTCATCGATGTTGCTTCCGGGGTCGATGCCGGCGGCGCTCAGGCTGTCCCAGAAATTCTCGTCCGGTGCCAGCATCGCTTTTGCGTCCGGCGCGCCGAACAGGCGTTCCTGGAGCATAAGGCCGCGGTCGACGTCTACGTGGCCGAGGCCAACCAGGTCGCGACTGGCGAGCGCATTAGTGACGAGCAGCTGTTCGTCGGAGGCCGCGCCCTTCATCCAGACCGGCGAGGTATACCAGGCGCCGCCGCCGACGAGTGCCATGAGCACCAGGGCTGCGGCGGCCAATCCGTAACGCAATCCACTCTTCGGCTTCGAAGCTTCGACCGGCGGCGACTCGTCGGCAACGGGCGCCGATGTGTCGCCGGCGGGCTCCGGCGAGTCGCCGACGGGATCCGGCTGTTCTGCCTCGACGACGGGCCTGGGAACGCGGACCTCCAGCTTCGCCCCAGCTTCCTTGAAGATATCGACATAGCGTCGAGCTTCAGCCTTGGTTGCGACCTTGTCGACCCGTACAGGCTTGCCGATAAATAGCCGCTCCTCGACCTGCGCCGCTGGCCGGCCGAGTTTTTCTCCAATAACGGCGGCTGCCTGAGCCTGAGTGACGTCGGGTTCGAGTTCGCCTCGAAAGACCAGTATGTATTCCATGACCGCACCCCGCGGTGAGCGCCCGTGTCGGGCGATGGGATAAAGGCTTGTTGAACATAGCATTGCGGCCGGGATTTGCTGAGATTCACCTCACGTTTTGCCCGGTAGCGAGCCCGTCAGGGGTATACTCGGCTGCGATGATTCCGGACTATCGAGTGGCGCTCGCTGACCGCCACGACCAATGTCGATGAATGCCATCACGGCATTCTGCAGGGACCTCTACCATGGCAGGTCACAGCGAGCCGTCCGCGCTCGTCTCACATTCCTGGCCCTCGACGTCCTGATCGTCGCCTATTTCGTCGTAACGACCTTTCTCGACCTGCACCGCTGGATCATCATCGTCGACATGATCATCGGTGTCGTGCTGTTGATCGACTTCATTGCCCGAATGCTGGCATCACACGATCGCGGCGCATTCCTCGTTCGTCCGGTCACCATCGTCGACTTCATTGTCATTGCGTCGCTGTTCGTGCCCGCGCTAATCGGCAACTATGCTTTCCTGCGTCTCGTACGTTCGCTGCGACTGCTGCGTTCGTACGCGGTGCTGAAGCAGCTTCGCGAGAATTCCCGGTTCTTCGCTCGAAACGAAGATGTAATCTTTTCGACGCTGAACCTGCTGGTCTTCATTTTCGTCGTGACGGCGCTCGTCTACGAGCTGCAGGTCGAGGCGAACGAGTCGATCAACAATTACATAGATGCGCTGTATTTCACGATTACGACGTTGACGACGACCGGCTTCGGCGACGTCATACTCGTCGGCGGCACAGGACGGCTGCTTGCGGTCGTCGTCATGATCGTCGGCGTGGCGTTGTTCATACGCCTCGTGCAGACGATTTTCAGGCCCAGCCGGGTCCGCCATGAGTGCCCCGACTGCGGCTTGACGCGTCACGAACGCGACGCGGTGCATTGCAAACACTGCGGCCGGCAACTGCACATCCCCACGGAGGGAATGACGAGCTAGGATCTGGCGTCATCCAGGTTCACCGGGTCGATGCGAAACCGGTATGGCAGCGCGGCGTCCTCGCCGGCGTAATCGATGCCGACGCGCGGGCCGACAATCACGTCTTCCCGGTTCACGGACAGGTCGCTGTCCTCGATCCAGATACTGCCGTCGACGAGGCTGGTGCCGGTCAGTGCCGTCGTAATTCCAAGCCCCTGCGCCAGCTTGCCCGGGCCGACCAGCAATGCTCTGTTCACGGCTTCGCGCCTGCGCCGTTCGAGGATGGTCGCGGTACCGGCGAGCGGTTTCCCGGCACGAACGAGAATAGCGAGCGGCTCGTCCTCACGGCCAACGACGACATTGAAGAGATGATGGATGCCGTAGCAAAGGTAGACATACGCCACGCCGCCCGGGCCGAACATTGGTTCTGTCCGATCCGTGCGACGGCCGCCGTACGCATGGCTGGCCCGGTCGCCGACGCCGGCGTACGCTTCCGTCTCGGTGATGATGGCCGACGTACGTACACCGCCGATGCTGGTGGTGAGCACCTTTCCCAGCAGTTCACGGCTCAGGGAGATGACGTCATTGCGGCGGTAGAATTCGAGCGGCAGCTTCACTGCGGCTAACATACAGGATCCGCCGCCGACGTCGAGAATCGTCCATGACCGCCATTGCCGTGATGACAACCACGCCGAGCGCCGATGAAGCGCACGCGATCGCCAGCTCGCTCGTCGAGCGTAAGCTCGCCGCCTGCGTGCATATCGTTCCTATCGAGAGCGTCTACAGTTGGGAAGGCGAGGTCCAGAACGACAGCGAGTATCGCCTGCTCGCCAAGACAACGGAGGCTCGATACGCGGATGTCGAGGCGGCGATCCTGGAGCTACATTCCTATGACCTGCCGGCTGTCGTCGCCTTCCACATTGCCGGCGGCTACACGCCTTATCTGGACTGGGTGGCGGCGAACGCCCCTGGAGAGGCTTTGTCCTGACGAGCGCGCTACCGCTGTCCCGAACAGCTAGGCCGACTCCTTGCCACGAAAGCTCAGCGCGACGATTGCGCCGACCGGCAGCACGGTGAGCGCCGCAAGTATAAAGACCGACGCGCCGAAAGTTTCGTACAGGACACCGCCGAGCACGAGCCCGACGATGCTGGCAACGGCGCCGACACTCCCGCCGGCACCCTGGATCGCACCCTGAGTCCGGCGGTCTCCGGTCTTCGAGAGCAGGGCCATTACTGATGGCCACATGAGTCCGTTGCCGACCGCGATTCCGGCCGCGCCGACGTAAAGCGCGGCCGTCTCGTCGGCGAGAAAGGCAAAGAACCCTGCTGCGAGGATTGCGGTTCCGATCACGGCGAGGCTGGTCTCGCTGAATAGCTTCGACAGCC
>JAAUXY010028275.1_pt1 | contig 33077 bp, 34 predicted proteins | sample 7278121 | NCBI WGS metagenome assembly JAAUXY01 (sample SAMN14350117, study PRJNA611818) | marine sediment metagenome | isolation source: surface marine sediment (1.8m) | place: French Polynesia: Moorea | collected 2018-08
CGAGTCGGACGTGACCCCTGAGGAGGTGGGCGCGGCCGCCGTCGCCTTCATGGAGGGCCTCACCGACGCCTTCGGTGCGGACGCGACGACGGAGCTGGAGGTGGACGGCCTCGAGTTGTCGGTCAGCGTCACCGGACAGGAGCTGGGGTTGCTGGTCGGAACCGGCGGACGGACCCTCAACGCCGTGCAGGACCTGGCGCGTGTGGCGGCCCAGCGTCGTCTCGGCGACCACGAGACCCGACTGCGGATCGACGTCGCCGGATATCGCGAGCGTCGTCAGGCCGCGCTCTCACGCTTCGCCCGTGAGGTCGCCGAATCGGTTCGATCCACCGGGAGTGCCCGCTCGTTCGAGCCGATGAGTTCGGCCGTTCGTAAGGTCATCCACGACGTGCTCAACGAGGAGGACGGGGTCACGAGCCACTCCGAGGGCGAGGATCCGAACCGCCGAGTCGTCGTCGTCCCGGCCTGACTCCCGGCTGCGGGAGCGGGCCGTTGAACGCCGGCTCCGAGGCGACGCTGCACACCGTCTTGGCGGAATCCCAGGAGCTCGGGTTCCTGGGAGACCGGCCGATCGACGAAGTGATCGATCATGCCCAGGCGTTCGTCCAGGCGCTGGAGGGTGTGAGCGGTGCGGTGGTCGACCTCGGGTCCGGCGGCGGGGTCCCCGGGCTCGTCGTGGCAGCCGACCGCCCCGACCTGCTCGTGACCTTGCTCGACCGGCGGACGAAGCGGACGGACTTCCTCGAGCGGGTCGTGCGTCGTCTCGGGTGGACCGACCGTGTGACCGTGGTGAACGGCGACGCCGATCGGTGGTGGCGCGAGCTCGAGCGACCGTTCGCGGCGGCGACGGCGCGCGGCTTCGGACCCCCGGAGCGAACGCTGCGGACGGCGCTGCGCTTCGTCGGATCGGGTGGGCGAGTGGTGATCAGCGAACCGCCCACCGGCGACCGCTGGGCGTCCGATCTGCTCGTCGAGTTGGGCGTCGAGCGCCGCCCGGGTGTCGGACGAGTCGCGTGTTTCGTACACCGCTGAACCCGCGCTCCGGGCGGTGATCGAGCAAACCACCAGCTCAGCGACGTGGTCCGTCGGTTTCACGTGAAACACGACGCCGTTGCGGACGGGCTTGCGCGCGGCGGTCGGCGGAGCAGGGCGGTTTCACGTGAAACGTCGGAAATGCTTGAATCGCCCGACCGAATGAGGCACAGTGTGCGGGTTCCCGCCCCGTGGAGGGCCCCCCAAACACAGGAGACAGCGTGTCGGACACCGACGAAGCTGAGTCCCCGACGACCACCGTGGCACGGTCGTTGCCACGGATCATCGCCGTCGCCAACCAGAAGGGCGGCGTCGGCAAGACGACGACCACGGTCAACCTCGGTGCTGCCCTCGCCGACCTCGGATTGCGCACGCTGATCGTCGACCTCGATCCGCAAGGCAACGCGTCCACCGGGCTCGGCATCGAGAACCGTGGCCTCGAACACTCGATGTACCACGTGCTCATGCACGAGGAACCACTGGAGAACGTGGTCGAGCCGACGGACGTGAAGAACCTCTTCGTGGCACCGGCGTCACTCGACCTGGCCGGCGCCGAGATCGAGCTCGTCCCGGCGTTCAGTCGTGAACAGCGGCTGAAGCGAGCGCTGGAGGCGGTCGTCGACGACTACGACTACGTCATCATCGATTGTCCGCCGTCGCTCGGCTTGCTCACGGTGAACGGGTTGTCGGCCGCCCACGAGGTGCTCGTCCCGATCCAATGTGAGTACTACGCACTCGAGGGACTCGGTCAGCTGTTGCGCAACGTCGACCTGGTGAAGCGCAACCTGAATCCGACGCTCGACCTGAGCACGATCCTGTGCGTGATGTACGACGCCCGGACGAAACTCGCCGAGCAGGTCGTCGAGGAGGTACGCGAGCACTTCGGGGAGAAGGTCCTGCGTTCGGTGATCCCGCGCACGGTTCGGCTGTCGGAGGCACCGTCGTTCGGTCAACCGATCACCACGTTCGATCCGCGGTCGCGGGGTGCGATCGCCTATCGGGACGCGGCCGAGGAGGTGCACCGTGGCGCGGCGTAGCGGCTTGGGCAAGGGGTTGAGCTCGTTGATCCCGGCGGCAGGCACCGAGGGCGTCGACGCCGAGGAGGCCGTCCTGCTCGACGTGCCGGTCGAGTCGATCTCCCCCAACCCGAACCAGCCTCGGGTGCACTTCGACGAGGAGAGCCTGGTCGAGCTGTCGGCGTCGATCACCGAGCTCGGGGTGTTGCAGCCGGTGTTGCTCCGGTCGACCGGCGACGACGAGTTCGAGTTGATCGCAGGGGAGCGCCGGTGGCGAGCGGCGCGCCGGGCGGGGTTGACGACCATCCCGGCCGTCGTGCGCGCGACCGACGACGTCACATCGGTCGAGCAGGCGTTGGTCGAGAACCTGCACCGCGACGACCTGACGCCGCTCGAGGAGGCCGCCGCCTACCAGCAGCTCATCGAGGACTTCGAGCTCACCCACGAGCAGGTCGCGACGCGCGTCGGCAAGAGCCGTTCGGCCGTCACCAACTCGATACGCCTGCTCGGTCTTCCGCCGGCGGTACAGCACCTCCTGGCCGACGGTCAGCTCTCGGCCGGGCATGCGCGCGCACTGCTCGGCACCCCGGATCGCGGGCTGCAGGAAGCGCTGGCGAAGCAGGCGGTCGCCGAGGGCTGGTCGGTGCGGGCGATGGAGGACGCCGTACGCGGGGACGAGGAGCCCACCGAGGAGGAGGCGGCGCCCGAAGATCCGGGTCGGTCGGAGGGTTCGATCGACGGTGCCGGGTTGACGCCGGTCACCAAGCTCCGCCCGCCCGGTCTGCTCGAGCTCGAGGAACTGTTGGCCGAACACCTCGACACCCGGGTGTCGGTCACCATGAGTGCGAAACGGGGCCGAGTGTCGATCTCCTTCGCCGATCTCGAGGACCTCGAGCGGATCTATCGCCGAATGGTCCCCTGACCAACCCTCAACTTCGTGTCCACAACGTGATCCTCAGCCTGTGGATGACGGTGAGGGTGGTTGCAGGGTCGGCGGGTTGCTCGCGGCGGAAGTGGGCCGCGAGGTGATTCCGAGAACACCCTGCGTAGTGCCATGCTCGACGTGTGGTCTAGCCATATGCACACGGTGTGGATCGGCCTGTGGATAACTGTCGGGATCGACGGTGTGAGCAGCGTGTCAGCGCAGGCTGTCCTCGTCGGCCACGCTGAGTGGTGACTCGCTCCACTCGCTGAGCGCGGTGACGAGCGCCGTAGCCACCGGCCGGGCGGCGTCGACGATCTCGCGGACCGGTCCGAGCGAGCACAACACCGCCGGCATGCGGGTCTCCCGCAACACGGGGAGGCGCATGCCGCGCAGGCGCGGCGGCTCGTCGAGGACCGGCGTGAGATGGCGGGTCACCTGGGTACCAAGTGAGCGACCGCCGACCGACTCGAACGTGGGAACGGCGAAATAGGAGACGATCGAACCGTTGTCCGGCCGCGGCTCCAACCCGAGATAGGCGGTCGCCCCGAAGCGGTTCGCCGCTGCGGCCTGGGCGGCTGCCTCGTACTCATCGGTGGAGATGACGGTCGCCCCGTGCTCTCGCAACGCCCGCGCCACGGGGCGGGCGATCGAGCTGAGCCCGCCGAACTGGCCGACGACGATGCGTACCGTCGACAGCGAGCCGGTGGTCGCCATCGCCTCGCTCTCGCGCACGAGCGCAACGCCGGGACCCGAACCGCTCTGGCGGCTGACCAGGGACAACATCTTCACCGTCGTCGATCCGCAGATGCCGTCGGCGGTGAGGCCCGAGTTTCGCTGGAAGTCCTGGAGTGCACGTGCCGTCGCCGGACCCAGGATGCCGTCGGGACGGCCGCAGTCGAACCCGAGGTGGTTGAGCCGGTTCTGCATCTCCGAGACGTCGTCGCCGCGCTGGTGCGGGGCGGTGAGCTTCAAGAGTCGGTCCCCGAGCCGCCAGCCTGCCTCGATCAGCGCCAGCCAGGTCTGCTCGTCGCACTCGCCGCTGGCATGGAGCCCCCGGGTGGTCTGGAACTTGGTCACCGCCTCCTGCGTGGAGGCGCCGAAGCTCCCCGCCTCCGTACCACCGGGCGGGAAGCCGGCAGCACCGAGGCGTCGCTGCAGGTCGCGTATCGCTTCGCCTCGCTGACCTTCGGTCAGCGGGAAGTGACCAGGAATTCGTCGAGCTCCTGGAGGAGGGCACCCTTGCTCTTGGCGCCGACGAGGCGCTTGGAGACCTCGCCCTGGTTGAAGACGAGCAGCGTCGGGATGCTCATCACCTGGTACTTCATGGCGAGATCGGGGTTGTCGTCCACGTTGAGCTTGGCGACCTGGATGCTGTCACCGTGCTCGTCGGCGATCTCTTCGAGGATGGGGGCGATCGACTTGCACGGGCCACACCACTCGGCCCAGAAATCGACGATCACCGGGTGCTCGGCACCGACCACCGTCTCGTCGAAGGTGTTGGTGGTCAGGTTGACGATTCCGTCTGCCATGGAAGTGGATCCTTTCGAAACGAATGCCTCCGTATCGGGCGGAGGCGTCCATGGAGTGCAACCAGCACCGGGTGCTGGACATTCCCGCGCCCCGAAGTGTACGGCCCCATCACCCGTGCCACCGAGCATGTCCGGAGGTTGGTGTGGCCCGTGGGCGTTGCGCGTGCGGCCAGGATGGCCGCTCCGGTTGCGGTCCCCCGCCTGGCTGGTGCCGGCAAGGGAAGCGCCAGCGACGAGCCGGACGGGAGTATTGCATCTCTGCTTGACTCCAGCGACCACAGGGCCTTGTGGCGGACCGACTTCTGCGGAGGTCCGCGAAGACAACATCTCGCGTGTACTGGAGCCGACCGGAGATGCAGTACGGGAGTTCGCCGCAGGAGCGGCGAACTCCCCACTAGTCCTGGGACTCGAGCCAACGTTCGGCGTCGATGGCGGCCATGCAGCCCGAGCCGGCGGCGGTGATCGCCTGCCGGTACACGTGGTCCTGGACGTCGCCGGACGCGAACACACCCTCGACGTTGGTGAAGGTCGAGTCGGGGCGCGTGATGAGGTAGCCGGTGTCGTCGTCCATGTCGAGCTGGCCCTTGAACAAGTCGGTGTTCGGCTTGTGGCCGATCGCGATGAACACGCCGGTCACCGGCAAGGTGGACGTCTCGTCGGTCTTCACGTTGCGCACCGCCAGCCCCTCGACCGACGTCTCGCCGAGGATGTCCTCGACGACGGTGTCCCACAGGAACTCGATCTTCGGGTTGGCGAACGCCCGGTCCTGCATGATCTTCGAGGCCCGCAGCTCGTCGCGACGGTGGATGACGGTCACCTTGTCGGCGAACTTGGTGAGGAACCCGGCCTCCTCGAGGGCCGAGTCGCCGCCGCCGACGACCGCGATCTCGTGTCCACGGAAGAAGAACCCGTCACACGTCGCGCAGGTCGACAGACCGTGTCCGATCAGCCGCTCCTCGGCGGAGAGGCCGAGCATCAGCGACTGCGCGCCCGTCGAGACGATCACCGTCTTGGCCCGGTGGACCGTCTCGCCGACCATCACCTTGAACGGCCGCTCGGACAGGTCGACCGACGTCACCTTCTCCGTGCGGATCTCGGCGCCGAACCGTTCGGCCTGAGCTCGCATGTTGGCCATCAACTCCGGGCCCATCACGCCGTCGGGGAAGCCCGGGTAGTTCTCGACGTCGGTGGTCAGCATGAGCTGCCCGCCGGGCTGGTCGCTGGTCGACGACGGCTCGCCCTCGATCAGCAGCGGCGCCAGGTTGGCCCGGGCGGTGTAGATCGCCGCGGTGAGCCCGGCCGGGCCCGATCCGATGATGATGACGTCGCGGACGTCGGACATGTGCGCGCTCCTCTCGATGCGGTCGGCGTGCCGCGGCGGTGCTTCAGGCGGCCTCGGCGCGGCGCTTCCTGAAGAGGAACAGCCCGACGAGGCAGAAGATTCCGCCGAGGATCAGGTAGCTCACGTAGACCGAGCGAGGGGCGGACATGCCGAGGTCGAGCAGCGCCTGCAACGCCCGCGTCACCCCGATGAGCAGGGCCATGAACGCGAAGAACCCGAGGAAGGCGGCGAGCACCCCGAACACCAGCCCGCGGGCGATCTTGACGACGGGGACCGTCGTCTTCTCCCGCACGTTGCTGACGAGCTGGACGACCTGGTCGGTGGTCTCCTTCGCCCAGTTCGGGTCGGTCAGTGGGTTGCTGGCCATGGGCGGCGAGGTTAGCCGCCCACCGCGTACCGGTCCTACGCCCTGCACGGCGTCGTTGCGAGCGGGGCGGTCGGCGATCCGGGACCGGGTTCCGCGGACGACCGGTTGCGACTGCGGCGTCGCTGCGAGCGGGCCGATCGGCCATGACTAGGGTGTTCGGCCATGGCGAGCAGGAACAAACACCTCGAGGGCCTCGGAAACGTCGACCTCTTCCAGGGCTGCACCCGGAAGGAGCTGGAGAAGGTGGCCAAGGCCGGCGACGAGATCACGATGACGGCGGGGACGCTCATCGTCGATCAGGGCCAGACCGGCCGCGAGGCGTTCGTGATCCTGGACGGCGAGGTCATCGTCAAGCGCAACGGGCGGAAGGTGACGATGCTCGGCGACGGCGACGTCGTCGGCGAGCTGTCGCTGCTCGACCACGGTCCCCGGACCGCCACGGCGATCTGCGAGACCGACTGCACACTCCTCGTCATCGACCAGCGGCGCTTCCTCGGCGTGCTCGACGACGTCCCGGCGATCACCCACAAGCTCCTGTCCCGTCTCGCCAGCCGGATTCGCGACCTCGACCGGCAGTACTACGGCTGAGGGGCGTCGCCCGTCGGGCATGAACTTCGCGCAACTCCCCGACGACTGGCCGCGCCAGCGCGAGCTCCTCAAGTACCTCTCGGCACACCTGCTCGGCCAGGCGCGATCCCGCCACGACCACCTGTTCGACCTGGTGCCGACCGTCGGCGGATTCGGCACCCCGTACGTCGGGCCCACCCGCGAGCGGGTGCGCATCGTCGGTGGTTCGTTGTTCGTCGAACGAGTCGAGGGTCCGGAGGTGACCGCCCTCGACGCGTCGACCCGTGTGGCCACCATCGCCGGGAGCTCACTGCGCGACCTCTGCGCGTTCGTCGGGTTCGAGCCGGACCCGGGATTCTGGGTCGGTCACGACACGCCGCCGCTCGGTGACCCCGACGAGCCGCTCGTCCTCGAGAGCGGCACCGCCGCACTGCTCGGTGACTGGTTCCTGCTCGGCCAGCGGGCGATCGACGAGGCGGTCGCCTCGGTGCCCGACCCCGAGGCGTCGGTCGGCCGGCTCTGGCCGGAGCACTTCGACTACGGCATCGACCTCGCTGCCACGCCCGGCGTCCGGTGCAACCTCGGCGCAGCCGCCGGCGACGGCTTCCACCCCGAGCCGTATCTGTATGTCGGGCCGTGGGACGCCGCCCGGCCCGGCGACCCCGACTACTGGAACGCGCCGTTCGGGGCGATCCTCGGGTACGCCGACCTCGACGTGAGCGACCATCCGATCGGCGACGCGGTCGAGTTCTTCCTCACCGGGATCGTCCAGCTCCGCAGCGGCTGAATCCTTCGGAGGTCGGGGTCGCCGTGGGATCCGTCCCAGCGGGCGTTCGATCCACCCCGCGAAGCACCCGAAGGGCGCGTCCAGCGCCGCTTCGCGCCGGCGGAAGTCGCGAGCCGGTTTAGGTCGCCGTCGGGACCGATTGAGTAGCGTTCGGGTCGTCATGAGTACCGACCTCTCCGACGATTCGAACCCGACCCCGTCCGCCCGCGTCAAACCGCACCAGATCGCCATCGGTGCCGGTGTTCTCATCGCCGCGGTCACGGTGGTCTCGGGCATCCTCCCGCAGATCACCAAGTGGGAGAACGACAACGCGGTCCACCGCACCGTGTTCGTCAACATCCCCGGCCCACTGCAGATCGCCTTCTACACGGTGGTCCCGGTGCTGCTCGTATGGGTCGGGTTCATGTTCGCCAACCGGATGAAGAACTGGGAGCGCGGCGCGCCGGCCCAGCGTCGTACGACGACCAAGAACGCCGCCCGCCGGGTGAAGGACTACCGGGCCGGTGTCTACATGCAGACGTTGTTGCGCGACTCGGCGGCCGGGCTGATGCACTCGATGATCTACTTCGGGTTCCTCGTGCTGCTCGGTGTGACGACCGTGCTCGAGGTCGACCACCAGCTCCCCGAGAACCTCAAGTTCCTGCACGGCGACACGTATCGGGCGTACTCCTTCGTCGGCGACCTCGCCGGGGTCGTGTTCCTTGCCGGCGTGGTGTGGGCGATCGTGCGCCGGTACGTGCAGCGCCCGTACCGGATCCGGATCAAGTCCAAGCCGGAGCACGCCGCGATCCTCGGCACGCTGTTCGCCATCGGCGTGACCGGGTTCGGCGCCGAGATGTTCCGCATCGCCGTCGAGGGTCGGCCGGGCTACGAGGAGTGGAGCTTCATCGGCTACCCGCTCTCCCAACTGGTCGACGGCTGGTCGCTGTCGGCGCTCGAGACGTCGCACCAGTGGTGGTGGATCGGACACGTCGTCAGCTTCGTCGCCTTCCTGGCGATCCTGCCGATCACGATGCTGCGGCACATCTTCACGTCGCCGGTCAACATGTACCTGAAGGACAAGGATCGCCCGAAGGGTGCGATGCGGCCGATGCCGAACCTGATGGAGACCGAGCTCGAGAGCTTCGGCGCGACGACGGTCGAGGACTTCACGTGGAAGCAGCTGCTCGACCTCGACGCGTGCACGATGTGTGGTCGATGCACGAGCGTGTGCCCGGCCCATGCCACCGGCAAGTCGCTCGACCCGCGCGAGATCGTGCTCAAGTCGGGCACGGTGATGGCCGAGACCGGCGACCCGAAGGTCTCGCCGCCGCTCGGCAACGACAGCGAGATCACGGTGAGCGCCGACAACCTCTTCGAGCTGATCACGCCCGAAGAGATCTGGGCCTGCACGACCTGCAAGGCGTGTGACGAGATCTGCCCGGTCAACATCGAGATCACCGACAAGATCTTCGACATGCGGCGCTACCTGTCGCTGATGGAGTCGAACTTCCCCGCCGAGCTCGGCAACGCCTACCGGGCGATGGAGAACCAGATGAACCCGTGGGGCCTCAACCAGGGGGAGCGGGCCGACTGGGCCGACGGCATGGACGGCGTGGAGATCGTCGACCCCGGCGAGCCGCTGCAGGCCGAGTACCTGTACTGGGTCGGGTGCGCCGGGTCGTTCGACGACAAGAACAAGAAGGTCACCCAGGCGATGGCCAAGTTGCTGCGCCGGGCCGGTCTCGACGTGGCCATCCTCGGTCCGTCGGAGATGTGCACCGGCGACTCGGCGCGACGGTCGGGCAACGAGTACCTGTTCCAGATGCTGGCGCAGCCGAACGTCGAGATGCTCGACGGGATGGGCGTGAAGAAGATCATCACCCAGTGCCCGCACTGCTTCAACACGCTGCTCAACGAGTACCCGCAGGTCGGCGGACACTACGAGGTCGTCCATCACACCCAGCTCTTGGAGGAACTGATCGACTCCGGGCGGCTCGACGTCAGCGAGGCGACGCTCGAGGAGCGGATCACCTACCACGACTCGTGTTACCTCGGGCGGCACAACGACGTCTACGTCGCGCCGCGCAAGGTCGTCGGGTCGATCAAGGGCATCGACGTCGTCGAGATGCCGCGCAACGGCACGAAGGGAATGTGCTGTGGTGCGGGTGGGGCGCGGATGTGGATGGAGGAGAACGTCGGCGTCAAGGTCAACGACGAGCGGGCCGAGGAGGCGCTGTCGACCGGCGCCACCCGCGTCGCCACGGCCTGCCCGTTCTGCTACATCATGCTCGACGACGGCGTGAAGGGGGCCGGCGTCGACGAGGACGAGGTCCGCGTCGCCGACATCTCGATCCACCTGCTCGATGCGATCGAAGCCGGCGAAGCCAAGCTCCTCGAGCAAGAGGCCCCGCTCTCTCCGTCTGCCGGCGAGTAGCCGTTACCTCTGCGTCGCTCCAAGGTTCGCTGCGCTCACCGTCGCTTTCACAGACGCGTCGCGGTGGGCCATTGCCCAGGCTCGACTCAGTGCCGTTTGGCTTCTGCTTCTCTTGACGGGTCTGGCACGGCGCATGTGAGTCACAGTTGTGTCAGACACAACTGCGACTCAGCGATCTCGCCAGTCGACCCAGTCGACGGCGTGGTCCTTGACGTAACGGGTGGTGGCCGAGCCGAGCGTCGAGTAGAAGCGGTCGTCGCCGATCAGGTCGTACAGGTCGTAGTCCCGGAGCCGATCCTTGACCGGGCCCTTCAGCTCGGCGAACCCGACCTCGACCTTGCGCCGCCGGAGGTCCTCGATCAGATTCTCGAGCATCGCCGCCGCGCTCGTGTCGATGTCGGTGATCGGTTCGGCGGCGATCACGATCCGCCGCACGGGCTCCTCGGCCTCGTCGAGCACGGCCCGTACCCTCCGCTCGAAATGGTCGGCGTTGGCGAAGAACAGCGGCGCGTCGAACCGGAACAGGACCAGCCCCGGGATCTGGACCGCCTCCGGATGGCGGCCGACGTCGTGGTAGCCCTTGCGTTGCTCGATCCGGCCGAGCACGGCGTCGTAGGGCCGCCACACCTTGCGGATGAAGTTGCCGAGCGAGAGCACGACGGCGAGCAGGATCCCGTACAACACCCCGAGGACGACCACGCCGATCATTGCCGCCAGCGACAGCAAGAACTCGCTGCGGCGCGCCCGGAGGAGCCACCGCATGCCGTCGAGGTCGAACAGCTTGATCGCGGCAGCGATCACGATCGCCGCCAACGCGGTCGACGGCAGCTTCTCGATGATGCCGCTTCCCCCGAGCAGGAGGGCGAGCACGAGGCACGCGCTGATCACCCCGACGAGTTGGGTGTTCCCTCCGCTGGCGTAGGAGATGGTGGTGCGGCTGGTGCTCGCACTGACCGGGAATCCGCGGAACAGGCCGGCGGCGATGTTGGAGGCCCCGAGCGCCATGATCTCCTTGTTCGGGTCGACCCGTTGCCCGGTGCGGGTGGCGAAGCCGCGGGAGAGCGCCGTCGTGTCCGAGAGCGTCACCCACGCCAGGCCGAGCGATGCGACGAACAACGTCGGCAGCGTGCTCGCGTCGACGGACGGCAGCGACGGTGACGGGAAGCCACTCGGCAGCGATCCGACCACCGCCACACCGTCCTCGTCGAGGTCGAGGATCCAGACGAGGCCGATGGCGGTCACCACGCCGATCAGCACCCCGGGGGCCGACTTCGCGTACCGGGCGACCACGAGGATGATGGCGAGCACGAGCAGGCCCAGCACCAGCGTCGTCGCGTCGACGAGCCCGTCGAGCACACCGTCGACGAACTGGACGAACTGCTCGATCGGCGCGTCGGCGTCGACGGAGAATCCGGCCAACTTCGGGAGCTGGCTGAACACCATCACGATCGCGAGCCCGTTGAGGTACCCGAGCTCGACGGGCCGGGACAGCAGTTCGGCGATCGAGCCCAACCTGCTGACCCCTGCGAGCACGCAGAGCCCACCGGTCATCAGGGCGAGCACTCCGGCGGTGGCGATCGCAGAGGCCGTGTCCCCGTCGGTCACGACGAGGGCGATCGCCGCAGCGATCAACGGAGCCAGCGACGAATCGGGACCGAGCAGCAGCTGGCGGGACGGCCCGAACATCGCGTAGGCGAGCACCGAGGTCACCGTCGTGTACAGCCCGGTCACCGCCGGCACGCCGGCGAGCTCGGCATAGGCCATCCCGTGGGGCACCATCAGCGCGGTGACCGCGATGCCGGCGACGACGTCGCCGCGCAGGTAACCGGCGCGGTAGGTCTGGACGAGCCGGACACCGGGCAACCTGCCCAGCGCCGTCCCCGTGGTCCCCATGGTGTTCATCATCGCGCCACCTGAGGTTCACCTTCACCCCCGCACGGGTCGATTCCTCCCGGGACGGATCCCGGAGGCCTCGACGAGTGCGGCGTCAGACGGGCGCGGCGAGGGCGTCGGCGATGGTGCCGGCCCAGTCGTCGACCTCCTCCCAATCGCGGTAGTCGCCTTCGGGCGCTCGGACCGCCGACGCGAGCAACCGCTCGGCCCGGCTGAGCTGCGAGCGGTCGAGCCGGCCGCCGAAGATGTGATGGTCGATGGCACCGGTGTCGAGCTGCAAGGTCGCGAGGCGGGTCGGATCCATCCCCTCGGCGGTGGGGTCCTCGCCGAGCGGGCCGGAGCTGAAGAGCCAGGTGCGGTGGAGGTTGATCTCGTCGACGTACCGGTCGAGGAAGTGGCGGGCGGACTTGATCCAGGCGCCGGCGTAGATCGCGCTGCCGAGCACGATCGCGTCCTCGGGCCCGAACCGCAGGTCGGTCGGTGTGGTCCCGTCGAGCTCGCGGAAGGTGACGTCGAGGCCTCGCTCGCGGAGTGCTTCGCCGACCGCCGTTGCGATCTCCGTCGTCGCTCCGTGTCTGCTGGCGACGATCACGTGCACGCGCATGGCAAGTACCTCCTTCGCCCCCCTCCATGCTCCGGTCGCCCGGAGGTGGGCGGGCAGGGCCGAACGGCCCGGTGCGACGTACGGCACACTGTCGGGCGTCGTACGCTCGGGGTGCCGGAGCAACGACGTGCTGAAGGAGCGAGAGCGAACCGATTCGCCACCGCGGTGGCCCGTCGGGCGGCTGCGCGCCTCGCAGGTGAACCTCTTGCTGGAGCTGCTGATCGTCGCCGCGATCGCGACCGGAGGCGCGTCGTGGATGGTCGGGACCGGCTGGACCCGGTGGCTGACGGTCGTCCACGGCGTCTGCGGGCTGACGATCCTCGTCCTCGCACCGGCGAAGGTCCGCCGGTCGGTGCAGCCCGGGATGCGCCGCCGTCGGGCGACGCGTTGGCTGTCGGTCGCGTTCGGGGTGCTGGTCGTCGTCGCCGTGGCGATGGGCATTCTCCATGCGACCGGCCTCTGGTTCGGCGTCGGCGAGTGGTCGGCGCTGTGGATCCATGTCCTGGCCGCGGCCTTGGTGGTGCCGTTGCTGGTGTGGCACGTCCGCACTCGGCCCGTTCGCGCCAGGGCCGTCGACGCCGATCGACGCCTGTTGCTGGGTGGGGCCACGGCGGTCGGAGCGGCCGCGGCGCTGTACGGCACGCAGGAGGTGACCGCTCGGGCGATCGGCCTTGCAGGCGGCAACCGGCGCTTCACGGGGTCGCACGAGGTGGGATCGTTCGATCCCGACCGCATGCCGACCGTGTCGTGGATCAACGACTCCGCCCCGGACACGCCGCCGTCGGAGTGGGTCCTGGAGGTCGCCGGAGACGTCGTCGACCTCGCTGCGCTGTCGCAGCGCACCAGGCCGCTCGAGGCGGTCGTCGACTGCACCGGTGGGTGGTGGAGTGCCCAGCGGTGGGACGTCGTGCCGCTCTCCGACCTCGCCGACTGGCGGGGCCGCAGCATCGAGGTGACGTCGGCGACGGGGTACTCGCGGCTGTTCCCCTCCGGCGATGCCGGCCGGCTGTACCTGGCCGTCGGGTACGACGGCCGCCCGTTGCGCCGCGGTCACGGCGCGCCCGTCCGACTCGTGGCTCCCGGTCGCCGGGGGCCGTGGTGGGTGAAGTGGGTGACGTCGGTCGAGTCGAGCGACCGGCCCGACTGGCTCCAGCTCCCCTTCCCGCTCACCTGACCATCTCGTTTGTGTCGCGTTTGCTGCGGACCGGGTCTCCGGGATCGCGACGCGAACGGAGTGGTCAGCCGAAGTTCTCGTTTGTGTCGCGTTTGCTGCGGACCGGGTCTCCGGGATCGCGACGCGAACGGGGTGGTCAGCCGAAGTTCTCGAAGTAGCGGCTGGGGGTGGGGCCGCGCTGGCCCTGGTACTTCGAACCCGAGGCGCCGGCACCGTAGGGCTGTTCGGCGGGGGTGGTCATCTGCATGAAGCTGATCTGGCCGATCTTCATCCCCGGGTAGAGGGTGATCGGGAGGCTTGCGACGTTGGCCAGCTCGAGGGTGATGTGCCCGTCGAACCCGGCGTCGACGAACCCCGCCGTCGAGTGGATCAGCAAGCCGAGCCGGCCGAGCGAGCTCTTCCCCTCGATCCGGCAGACCAGGTCCTCCGGTACGGCGATCCGTTCGAGCGTCGAGCCGAGGACGAACTCGCCGGGGTGGAGCATGAACGCGTCGTCGGACTCGGGCGGGAGCTCGACCAGCTCGGTCAGGAACCCCATGTCGCGTTTGACGTCGATCACGCCGGCGGAGTGATTGCGGAACACCCGGAACAGGTTCGAGATCCGCACGTCGATCGACGAGGGCTGGATCAGCGACTCGTCGAGCGGGTCGATCACGATGCGCCCGGCGGTGAGCTGCTCGCGGAGGCTGCGGTCGGACAGGATCACAAACGGCGACACTACCGAGCGAGGTAGTTCGCTACCGTCCTGCAGATGTACCGCCCGCGAGCGTTCGCCGTCGACGACGAGGACGAGTTGGTGGCGATGATCGAGCGGTCGGGTTTCGGGCAACTGGTGTCGGTGGGCTCCGACGGGCTCGTGGCGACCGGTCTACCGCTGCTCGTGCAGCGTCCCGCAGCTGATCGTCTGGTGTTGCGGGGCCACTTCGCTCGCGCCAATCCGCACTGGCGCGACCTGGACGGATCTGACGTGCTGGTCCTGTTCCAGCTGACGGATGGATACGTCAGCCCGAGCTGGTATCCAACGAAGGCCGAGCACGGCAAGGTCGTGCCGACGTGGGACTACGAGGTGGTGCAGGTCCGGGGCTCCGCCTACGTCCAAGACGACGTCGACTGGGTGCGGCGGCTCGTCACCGACCTGACCAACCACCACGAATCGGGGCATCCCGCCCGAGCGCCGACCGACCCGTGGGCGGTCACCGACGCCCCTCCGGAGTTCGTCGACGCGCAGCTGCGGGGGATCGTCGGCGTCGAGGTCGCCGTGGAGTCGATCGAGGGCAAGCGCAAGCTGAGCCAGAACCGGCCCGCCGGCGACCGGGCCGGCGTGATCGCCGGGCTCGACGCCTCCGACGATCCGTCCGACCGGAGCCTGGGGCGTGCGGTGCGCAGCGCGTCGTGACGATCAGCCGGTCGCCGACGCCGGCAGGTCGATCACGAACGTGGCGCCATGCCCGAGCCCATCGGATCGCGCCGTGATCGTCCCACCGTGCGATTCGGCCAGCGACCGTGCGATCGCCAGGCCGACGCCGGTTCCGTCGGCGTAGTGCTCGTCGGCCCGGTAGAAGCGCTCGAAGACCCGATCGAGGTCGGCCGCCGCCAGTCCGCGCCCCGTGTCGCTGACCGTCACCACCACTCGTTCGTTCACCACCTCCACCTCGAGGGTGACCGACCCCTCGTCGGTGTACTGGACCGCATTGCCGGCGACGTTGACGACCAGCTGGGTGAGACGGTCCTCGGAACCGTCGACGTGGGCGCGGACGGGTGCGTCGACCGTCAGCTCGATCCCCTTGGCCGCAGCCTGTGGTGCGAGTTGGGTAGCGACGCGGCCGACGACCGACGTGATGTCCACGACCTCCGGCTCCTCGGGTGTCCCGGCCTCCGACGCTGCCGACAACGCCGAGAGGTCCCCCGCCAGCCGGCGCAGCCGGGCCGCCTCGCGGGCGATGTTGGCGTAGGTCTCGTCATCGGCGGTGATCACCCCGTCCATCAGTGCTTCGAGCGACCCTTCGATGGTGGCCAGCGGGTTGCGCAGCTCGTGCCCGATCTCGCCGATCAGCCTGAGGCGGCGCTGCTCGGTGGTGTCGAGCTCGCCGGCCAGCCGGTTGACGTCGTCGGCGAGCTGCACGAGCTCGGTGGTCTCGCCTCCCTCGACGACGACGTCGTAGTCGCCGGCGGCGATCTGGCGCGTCGCGGCCCGGACCGATTCGATCGGGCGTGAGAGGCGGCGGCTCACCCACCACGAGACCAGCCCCGACGCAATCAGTGCGGCGGCGAGCGGGATGACGAGGCCGAGCGGGCCGCCCCCGTCGCCGTCGCGCTCGTCGAACCTCGGCTTCTCGCCGACGAGCTCCGCGATCCCGAAGACGACGCCGGCGACCACGACCAGGACGGCGACGGCGACGATCATCACCAGCAGGTGCGAGACGAACAGGCGGCGACGGATCGACCTCATCGAGGGTCGGGCTGATCGCCGACGAAGCGGTAGCCCACGCCGCGGACCGTGGCGATGAATGCGGGTTCGGAGGCGTCGTCGCCGAGCGCCTTGCGGACGTTGCCGATGTGGACGTCGACGAGTCGCTCCTCGCCGAAGAAGTCCCGGCCCCACACTCGCTCGATCAGCTGGTGCCGGGCGAACACCCGGCCCGGACTCTCGGCGAGCGTGCGCAGCAGGTCGAACTGGAGGGCGGTCAGGTCGACGTCGACCCCGTCGACCTCGACGCGCCGGGCATCGGTGTCGATCACGATCCGGTCGAAGCGGAGCGGTTGGCTGGCGGCGGGGGCGGTGGGAGTCGGCCGCGACCGGCGGAGGACGGCCTTCACCCGGGCGACGACCTCGCGAGGAGAGAACGGCTTGGTGATGTAGTCGTCGGCGCCGACCGACAGGCCGATGAGCCGGTCGGTCTCCTCGGCGGCCGCGGTGAGCATGATCACGTAGGTCTCCGAGCGGCGGCGGATCTCGCGCAGCGCGTCGATGCCGTCGAGCTTCGGCATCCGGACGTCGAGCAGGATCAGATCGACCAGCGGTGCCCGGTCGACGCGTTCGACCGCCGCAGCACCGTCGCCGAGCTCCTCGACGGCGAACCCGTCGTCGCGCAGGTACGACGAGACGAGCTCGCGGATCGGCCGCTCGTCGTCGACGATCAGGATGCGGTGGGTCATCGCCTGCTCCGGGTCGCGGTCGGGGCCGGCCGCCCGGGGGGTGAGCGGCCGGCCCCGACGCTACTGGTGGTTCAGCGCCCGGGTTCGTCCTCGTCGGCCGGTCCACCGGTGTCATCGACGTCGGGTGTTGCGTCGTCGGTTTCCGCCGCCGGGGCGGCGTCGGTGAAGCCGGGAGGTGAGGGTGGCTGCGGGCGGGTCGCGGTCGCCGTCGTTCCCGCCGGTGGCGGCGGGACGACGTCTCTGCCGGTCAGCACCGCCCTGCGGTGCTCGAACTCGGCCCGATCGATGTCGCCGCGGGCGAAGCGCTCCTCGAGCACGCTCATCGCGCTGGGACCCTGGGGTGCGTCGAGCCCGCGCCGTCGCCGGATCCATCGCACGAGGAAGTAGCTCCCCACGCCCAACAGCGCGAGGAAGAGCAGGAAGAACAACGGCCCGCCGTCGTGATCGCCGTAGCGATCACCGCGAGCGGCCAGTGCGAACAGCATCATCGGTGGTCCTTTCGCCGAGTGGTCTCGGCCTGTGGTGGGGGAGTGACCACCATCCAAGGCCGACGACATCAACCGCCGATCGCGTCGAACATCAAGCGTTGATGAAGCCGGTCCGGAGCGCTGCAGGTATGGTGAGGACCCTCTCGCGGATGTAGTTCAATGGTAGAACATCAGCTTCCCAAGCTGAGAACGGGGGTTCGATTCCCCTCATCCGCTCCACGCGAAACCGCTGGTCAGCGTACATACCGGGCCACTCGGCATGCTCGACCTCAGTGCGCTCGACTCAGGTTCATGCCTCACTAGTGAGGCACGTGTACGGCATGACGCCTGCCGGGAACGCTGCGAAGCGATCGCTGACCAGGGTTCATGCGGTCGATGAACATCCGCAACACAGCTTGATGTTCATGCCGCTCCGAGAAGTGCGCCTGGCCGCCGGACAGGCGAGGAGTGTGCCCTGGTGGTGGAGCAGGAAGTCGGCCGGGGCGGCCTCCGGGGTCGGTGCCGACGGCGAGTGCGGTCGCAACACGTGTGATGTCGTGAGGGGTCTGCCCTGGCGGGAGCTTTCGTCGGGCGCCGCCCGAGGCCACCGGCCGCGCTCGTCGTCATTCGCCTGCATCCGGAGCGGTTCCGCTCCAGCGCCTGAACCGCGCCGGTCAGCGCTGCTGGTCAGCCCGGTCCCGGGCGCCGGTCACCGGCGGGCTGGCGGCTTCGGGGTCAGGGTGTCGAGCACGGTCTGGATGGTGGAGTCGGCGCCGATCTTGGATTCGGTCGCGCCCACGACCCGTAGCCCCTGCGTGGCGACCAGCACAAGGTCCGCAGCCCCATCGGGCGTGAGCCCGTTGGCCAGTTCGTCTCGACGCGATTCGAACGCAGCGATCAGGATGGCCCGCAGCTCGTCGAATCCCTTCGATGTCAGATCGAGACATCGCTCATCGGTGGCGTTGCGCTCCATTGTCGTGTTCACCAAGAGGCAACCCCGGTGGTCGGTTCTCTCGGCTGACGAGTACAGAAGCCTCGTGATGGCTGCCCGCAGCGGTACCGCCGGGTCGGTGAGCATCTCCGCGAACCGCTCCCGGCCGCTGGACAGATAGCGCTCGAGGGCCAGCTCGTACAGCTGCTGTTTTGACCCGAAGGTCGAGTACAGCGACCCCCGGTTGATGCCGAGATGGTTGACGAGGTCCTCCATCGACGTGGCCGCGTAGCCGTTGACCCAGAACAGGTCGACGGCCCGGTCGAGTACGTCATCGACGTCGAAGGACTTGGGTCGTGGCATGGAACGTCAGCTTGTCCGCTTCAGGCCTTGCGTGCACGTGGTCTGGTTGCGTCTCGGCTCGCGAAGCCATACTATACCGAACAGTTAGGTACAGATCGCCACACGCGTTGGTGCTCGCCCGCACAGGGCGTCGGTACCGCACTGCGTCGCTGGCCCCACGTGAACGAGGATCAACATGACAACGACCGACGTCAGTGGCTCGGCAGCATCCGCAAGAGACGGCAACGTCGACCTGCACTTGTATGCACCGTTCGAGGGGCTGAAGGGCATCGAACCCGTCCCGCTGGTTGCCGCCATCCCGTTCTACTCGGACCCGGAGATGACCGATGCCATCGGCACCTTGACGATCGTGGGCGTGACGATTCCATCAGACGAACTTCCGTCGTACTTCTACTGCGACATCGCATTCGGGTGGCACGGCAAGGACGAGAACCTCGCCGCCGCCGACACCATCCTCACGATGACCGGCATGATGATCCAGGGCGACCCCCGGGCCGGCGGTCGAGGGGACGAGGCCCCGGCCTTCTTGCAGCTCTTCGCCATCACGGGGGGCACCGGCAAGTACGTCGGCGCCAAGGGCCAGGCGACGATCGATCCGCACCTCGGCAACCAGGACTACCAGATCGTCTTCGCATGACCGCCCGGACCCCGAGCGGCGTGAGCTCCACGCCGGTCGCCCATGACGTCGTGCTGTCCGCAGGCGTGTCCGTCGAGACGCGGTCGAACGACAGTCTTCAGTCGCCCGAACCCCTGGTCGACATGAAGTTCGCGGGGGCGCTCACGTTCTCCGACGACGGGGTCTTGTTCGTCGGCGACAACCACAACGGGGCGATCTACGCGTTCGAGATCCCTGCCGAGCAGCAAGGCGGCCAGACGGTCCCTGGTTCGATCCGCAACGTCGATGCGAAGATCGCCGAGATCCTCGGGGTTCGCGTCGGCGCACTCGAGATCAACGACCTGGCGGTCCATCCGATCTCGAACGAGATCTACATCTCGGTCACGCGGATCGAGAGCTTCGCCTCACAGCCCGCGATCGTGAAGATCTCGGTCGATCACGACATCAGCCTGCTCGACACGTCGTCACTGGCGTTTCAGAAGCAGGACCTGACCGAGTTCCCCGATGGTCACGTCACCTTCCAGGTGCGTGGTGCCGGAGGCGACGGTCCACTCCAGCGAGACCTGGCCAAGGGCGCCGTTGCGGTTCGTTCGCTCGCCATCATGGACCTCGAGTACCACGAAGGCGAACTCTTCGTCGCCGGCGTCGCCTACGACAACTTCCAGTCATCGCTGCGGCGCATGCCCTACCCGTTTGACGGAACCCAGGGCGTCGCTGCGGTCGAGATGAACCACATCACGCACGACCAGTACGAGAGTCGAGCCCCGATCCGGGCGATGTCGGTTCAGGAAGTCGACGGCAAGTCCCAGCTCGTCGCCGCCTACACCTGTAGTCCGTTGGTCCTGGTGCCGCTCGACGACATCGTCGATGGCGCCAAGGTCTCGGCCAGCACGATCATGGACATGGGCAACGGTCAGCCGCTGGACATGGTGCCGTTCCACCTGGGTGGTCAAGCGATGTTGTTCGTGACCAACAACAGCCGTTCGCCACAGGTGATCCCGGTGGAAGGGCTCAGTGGAGCCAAGGCGGTGACCCACGAGGACTTCGAGCGCGGACCGAAGCTCGACCTGCACCCGGTGATGCCGTTCGGTCCGATCGGCAAGGCCGTCATGTTCGAGGGCGTGCCGTTGCATGTGGCGCTGCTCAATGACGGCTTCTTCGTCTCGCTGACTCGCGACGCGTACACCGGCGATCTCAACCTCGACGTCAACCCGACCTTCTTCCCCAACCGGCTCCACAACCTCTTCGCCGAGATGGACTTCCCCGAAGCCTGAACCGGTGCGAACGCTCAGCGAACCCGCCCTCCGACTGCCGCGCGCCAATGACGAACCGGTCGTCTGGCATCTTGTGGGTGGCGAGGCCGATGGTCGAGTTCTCGAAGTGTTCGTCGGCGGCGTCGACGCATTCGACGATCGACGACGACCGGTCGCTGGTCGATACGAGCACGACGCGGAGTTGCTCAGGTTTCGTCCTGCGCTCGGCCTCGTGGCCGGACAGGACTATGTCGTGCGAACGCAACGCCCGGGCGAGGGGTTCCGCCTGACCGAGTTCCGACTCCCGCGGGAAGCGGCTGCGACGCCGGCGCTCGTGACGGAGGTCTATCCGAGCGGCGATGTCCTGCCGGAAAACGTGCTCCGCTTCTACGTGCACTTCTCGGTGCCGATGGCGCCGCACGCCGCCTCCGACTTCGTCCGACTCCGTGACGAGGCCGGCCGCGTCGATCCTGCGGCCTTCATGAGGTTCAAACAGGAACTCTGGGATGCGGACAGGACGCGTCTGACGATCCTCATCGACCCTGGCCGCATCAAGCGGAGCGTCGCCACCAATCTCGACCTCGGACCGGCGCTCCTCGAAGGGCGTCGGTATTCGTTGACCATCGACGAGGGCTGGCCCTCCGCCGACGGCTCCTCGACGCTGCCGGCGTACTCGAAGACCTTCCGGGTGGGCCGGTCCCTGAGGGAACGGCCCGCGATCGAGCGGTGGACCTGGACGTCACCTCGGCCGGGGACCAGGGAGCCCTTCGTGATCGCCTTCGACAGGCCGTTCGATCGCCACCTCCTGCCGGATGCCATTCACGTCATCGCCGGCGACGGGCAAAGGGTCGACGGAACGCCACGTATGGGCCCGAACGAGACGTCGTGGTCGTTCACCCCCGCCGAGCCGTGGCCCGCCGGTGAGGTGCGGGTCACGGTCGAAGAATCTCTCGAGGACGTCGCCGGCAACAACCTCCGTGAGCTCCTCGATCGGGACACCGGCGAGCTCGCGCACGGCGATCCGCCCATATCGCCGCACGTGGCGTGCCTCAGCCGTGCCTCACGCAGGGGTCAACAGGGGTCGACACCGGATACCGTCAGCGGTGCGCCGACGGCGTGATTCACCGGCACAACGCACGTTTACCCAGGTCACAGCCCTGCCGCCCGTTCGAGGAACTTCCGTTTCCCAAGCTGAGAACGGGGTTCGATTCCCCTCATCCGCTCGCTGTCATGTCGCGAGACATCGAGGACGGTCCGGACCCGCGTCAGGGGTCGGGTCACGATTGCGGTTGACGCTGGCCGACGACGCTGCGCGGTCGGTGGGGACCTCGTCGACCGCACGCTCGCCGCGCTGAGCGGCTCCGGCCCTGTGCGGCTCGTCCGCCGCGGACCGCCACTCTCCGAGCGCCGCTCGGCGCATCTCGCTACTGTGTGCGCTCGTCCCGCAACGGGAAGCGGAGCGGACCCTCAGCCGCTCCGTGCGAAGGAGGGAGTTCCCATGGTCAACCGAGAGATCAACCACTACCTCGTGTACGAGGTCGAACGCGCGAAGGCGTCGGCGACGGTCGGGCTGACCAGCAACTTCGACAGCGGCGAGATCGAGGCGACGGTGGGCGACGTCGTGTACTTCGCCAACCCCGCCGACAAGCGGCACGGCAACGATCGCTTCCGGATCGAGGACGAGCACGCCCATCTCGCCTGGCACGAGATCCAGTGCGAGCCGGAGCCGGTGCGCCGGTTGAGGGGACGTACCCAGTTCGGCAACTTCCGGATGGAGCTCGAGCAGCCCGTTGGCCTCCTCGCTCCCGCCGAGAAGGTCGAGGACGGCAGTCAGATGTCGAACGACATCGGCCACTACAAGCTCTATGTCGTCGGCCAGTGCACCGACGTCGAGGTGGTCGTGGACCTGCGCGACCAGTTCCTCCAGATGTCGACCCAGCTCGATGGCGCGAGGTACTTCGGCGTCCCGACGGCGAAGACCCACGGCGACGAGGAGCATCCCGTCGACTCCGACGACCCGTACCTCACGTTCTACGCCATCGACGAGCAGCACCCCAACGAGACCCGCCCGGCGAACGACCAGTTCGGAACCTACGAACTCGAGTTCAAGTGCACCACCTTCATCGGGGTACCCACCCGCGTCGCCGAGTGGCAGGAGACGTAGCGCAATCGTCGCTCCGTCGTCCGCACTGAGCCGCGGGTGGTCGGTTCGATTCCCGTTCGACCGAGACGCGGTCAGGGCCGGATGATGTCGATCAGGGGGCGCCGCCGCGCATGGGGGAAGACCTCGGAGAACTTGGCTTCGGCTTCGTCGGTCCCGATCAGGACGAGCTCGCCGTCCGCCGGAAGTGGCTGGTGGGCGTCGGGGTTCCCCTGAATCTCGCCGCCGGCCTCGATCGCAACGACGTTGCACTGGGTGCGCCGGTAGACGTGTGAATCGGCCAACGTCGTTCCGGCGAGCTCGCGCGGGATCGGTGTGCGGAACACGTTGAGCCCGTGCGCAACGAGCAACATCTCGTCACCTCGGATCTGGTTCCAGATCGCCGCCGACCCGACGTCGGCGTACGACAGCACGGCGTCGGCGCCGGCGCGGTAGAGCGTCGACACGTTGCGGTCCAGGCGCGACCGCGACACGATCCGTGCGTCGGGCCGCAACCCTCGGCAGTAGCGGGTCAGGTACACGTTGACGTTGTCGTCGTGGGTGGTGATCAGCACGGCGCCGCAGTCTTCGATCCCTGCCTCGTCCAGCACGGCGCGGTCGGCGGCGTCGCCGATCACGTAGCGCACACCCTCCCGTTGCCGTTCGGGGATCTGTTCGATGATGGCGAACTCGATGCCTTCGGCGGTGAAGGCCCGTCCGATCGCCCGCCCGACGCGCCCGCCACCGATGATGACCGCGTTCTTCGCGGTCGGCGAGTCGGTGGCGAACGCTCGATCGAACGCGGCGAGCTGCTCGGCCGTCCCGGCGAGCAGCAGCATCGACGAGTCGCGCAGCTTGGTGTCGGCCGTCGCGACGGAGAACTTGCCACGCTCCCAGACCCCGATGATCCCGACCCCGAACCGGGCCCGCAGCTGGGACTCGGCGAGCGTGTGGTCGACCAGGTCGGTGCCGACCGCCCCGGCCTCGGCGATGTGGAGACCGGCGAAGCTGCCGATCTCGTGGCTTTGCCCGCCGAGACCGAGCGTGCGGGCAGCCATCGCCTCGCCGAGGATCTCACCGAGCTGCACGATGTGGTCGGCGCCGGCGATCTCCAAGATGTCGACCGATGCCGGGGAGTTCGCGCTCGCCACGATCTGCACCTGCGGTGCGGTCTCACGGACCGTGAAGGCGATGTTGGTGTTGGTCTGGTCGTTCTGGGTTGCCACCACCAGCGCCGCCCGGTCGACCAGGGCGTTGTCGTAGGTCGACGGGTCGTCGAGCGCGCCCACCATCACGATGCGCCCCTCGTCGTGGAGTCGACCGGCATCGTCGACGTCATCGACGATGACCACGTAGGGGACCTCCGCCTGGTCGGCTCGTTCGATCAAGGCTTCCTCGACCGGCCCGTGCGCGGTGAGGATCACGTGGCCGGCGGTCGTCGACGGCAGCTTCCGCGGCGCGCGCCGTCGCTCGCGCTCGCTCATCCAGGGGATGAAGACGAACTGGATGAACACGAACGGCAGCATCACGAGCAAGAAGGTCGAGCCGGACAGCAGTACGACCACCGAGAAGATGCGTCCGGCGTCGGATTCGAAGGTGATGTCGCCGAACCCAAGCGTCGTCATCGTGGTCAGCGTCCAGTAGACGCTCGTCGGCCACGAGAAGGAGCGGCCCTCGCGATCCATCAGTTCGTGGAACACCGTGCTGAACAAGGCGACCATGACGACGAACGCGACGGCCAGGATCGCAACCGTCTTCATCTGGCGACGCCGCTCGGCACGGCGAGCGGCATGCTGTGCGCGGTCGAACCAGAGGGGGGACGACATCGCGTCGGCCCGCAGCCGCTGCGTCAACTGCGCCACGGTGGCGCCGAGCGACTTCAACATGACGGGATCGGTCCTCCGTCGAGCTCGCGGAAGGAGGAGGCGACCCGACGAGGTGACCGACGAGCTGACGTGACCGGCCTCACCGGATCGATGTTGTCACAGGCTGGGCGGACCGGTGGAACGCGCGACCCGGGCGGATCGTCGCCGGATCCGTGACGGACCGACGACCGGACCCGCCCGCGCCGACCTCCCACCTCGCATCAGGCGTCGGTACCGGCGAAGATGGTGCCCATGAGCGTCGTGAAGATCAATGCCGTGGACGTCCCCGAGGGCATGGGCGAGGAGTTCGTGCAGCGCTTTGCCAAGCGCGCCGGGGCGGTCGAGAACCAGCCGGGGTTCGAGGAGTTCCTCTTGCTCCGACCGACCGACGAGCACCGCCGCTTCTTCGTCTTCACCCGGTGGGAGTCCGAGGAGGCCTTCGAGGCCTGGATGTCGAGTCGCGATTTCGCCGCCGCCCACGCCCAGGCGGGGGACGCCGCAAGCCAGGCGGGCCCCGGCCACGGCGAGGGTCACGGTCAGCCCGAGGGTCAGGCGCATGGTGGCGGCGGGCCGGTCGCAGCGTCGGCCGAGCTGCTGGCGTTCGAGGTCGTCGAACGGGTGACGGCGTCCGACCGCTCCTGAGCGCGGCGCTGCAGCAGGAATCGGGCGACCGATCGATGGATCACATCACCTGTTTGATCCAGGCCGGTGGTCCGGCGACCGGTCGCGAACCCGAGCTGGAGCGGCGACTCCGCTCCCACCACGCCGCCCACTTCGGGGGCGGCGGCACCGGCGTCTCTTGGCGGAGCGTCGAGCCCGGCCGGATGTTCACCGCCGGCGCCCCGAGCACGACCTCCCTCGTCGCCTGCGCGATCGACGGGTCCACGACCCGCGCCGAGCGGGAGCGGTACATGCGCGGCATCTGCGACCTCTGGACCGAGGTCACCGGATGCACCGACCACGAGGTCGTGGTGTCGATCTCCGAACCCGACAGCGCGGAAGCAACATCGGACGGCGAGGAGTAGCTCAATGCCCTTCTACCACGCCCTCACGGCGCCGGGCTCGGTCAGCGAGGCCGAACGCCACGCGTTCGCCGGGGACGTCGTCGAGGTCCATTGCGGCGTGACCGGTGCGCCCCGTTCGTTCGTCCACGTCCTCTTCACGGAGGATGTCGCCGGCCACCTTGCCCCGGGCCAGGCCTGCTCGATCCGCGGCACGATCCGCAGCGGCCGCAACGACGACCAGAAGTCCCGCATCGTCACCGGACTGCGGCGGGCCTTTGCCGGCCGCGCGTCGGTCGACGAGGCCGCGGTGGCCGTCGAACTCACCGACATCGAACCCTCGTTCACGATGGAAGGTGGAGCACTGCTGCCCGAGCCGGGCAGCCCCGAGGAGCAAGCCTGGAAGACCTCCGATGAGCCGGGCGCCTCGACATGACCACCAGGCTCGTCGTCCCGAGGTCCGACCTCGCCGCCATCGCCGCGGCCGACGAGGAACCGCCGGCCCTCGTGGACGGGCAGGTCCGGATGACCGTCGATCTGTTCGGGCTGTCGAGCAACAACATCTCCTACGCGCTGTTCGGGGACGCTCTCGGGTATTGGGCGTTCTTCCCCGTCGATGCCGAGCACGGGTGCATCCCCGTGTGGGGATTCGCGGACGTCGCCGAGTCACGGCACGCCGACGTCGTCGTCGGCTCCCGTGTCTTCGGCTACCTCCCGATGGCGACCGAGCTCGTCGTCCGACCCGAGGCCGTCGACGCTCTTGCGTTCACCGACGCGACGCCACACCGTGCCGCGCTGCACCCCTGGTACAACCGCTATTACCGCTGCGCCGGTGATCCGCTCTGGTCAGCCGGCGGGGAGGCGATGCAGGCGACGATGTGGGCATTGTTCATGACCGGCTGGGCGCTCGCCGACGAGCTCGCGGGCTCGGTCGCGTCGGTCGTCGTCTCGAGCGCATCGAGCAAGACCGCGCTGTCGCTCGCCTGGACGCTGCGGCAGCGGGGCGGGGACACCCACATCGTCGGTGTCACGTCGGAGACCAATCGCGCCTTCGTCGAGGGGGCCGGCGTGTACGACATCGTCACGACCTACGACGCGCTCCAGCTGGAGGAGGTGACTGGAGCAGCGGCGTTCGTCGACACGGCGGGGAGCCCCGCGATCAGGGAGCGGATCCACACTGCGCTCGGCGACCGATTGTCGGACTCGGTGGCCCTCGGAGCGACGCACCAGGGGGCCGGCGCTGCAACCGGTGAGTTGGTCGGGCCGGCGCCGAGGTTCTTCTTCATCCCCGACGTCGCCGAACAGCAGGCCGAGGAGACGAGCCTCGACGCCTTCCACCGGCGGTTCGCCGATGCTTGGGAGCGCTTTGCGCCCTGGATCGACGGCCAACTCCACATTCGGCGGGGATCGGGATCCGACGAGATCCTCGCTGCGTACCGCGACGTCCTCGGGGGCAGGGCCGGACCCGACACGGCGCGGGTGCTCACGTGGTGACGGCCATCGACGCCGACTACGTCGTCGTCGGGGCGGGCGCAATGGGGATGGCCTTCGTCGACGAGAAGAGCTCGAGCGTTTCATCGCCGACGAATCGGGCGCTTGACACCAGGCGTCGGTGACCTCGCCCGGTCGGCGAGTCGCTACGACACGGTCTCGAGGAACCGGCGGAGCCGGTCCTCGTCGGGGTGGCCCCAGCCGATGCAGAACGGGTGCCCAGCCGGATCGGCGAACACGGTGTGCCCGTGGTCGGCGGAGAAGTCGCCGGGCTGGAGCACGGTCGCGCCGAGCGCAACGGCCCGTTCGTGAGCAACCGGCCCGTCGACCGCATGAAGGTCGACGTGGACCTGTTGCGGATTGCCGTCGGGCCAGTCGGGCGGTGTGTGGTTCGGCGCGAGTTGTACGCCGATGCGCCAGTGTCCGTCGCCATCGATGACGACGTGGAATCGCTCGTCATCGTCGATGACCCGTCCGTCGAGCAGCGCGCCCCAGAAGGCACTCTCCGCTGCGACGTCGGCTGCGTCGAAGACGACGACCTGGCGGATGAACCTCACGGGGTCAGCCCGGCTGGTCGCCGGCATCGTCCACGCTGATCTGCCATTGCGTGCCGAACCGGTCGGTGCACACGCCGAAATACGGCGTCCAGAACTGCGGACCCTCCATGTGGGCCACGCCGCCGTCGGCCAGGCCGGCGAAGACCGCCTTGGCGCGGTCGAGATCGTCGGTCGTGTAGTGGACGAACATCCCCGCCATCGCGGCGGGAGCGTCGTCGTAGGAGTCCGAGGCCATCAGCAGCTCGTCGCCGCGTATCAGCGACGCATGCATGACGAGGTGCTGCTTGTCGGTGGGGATCTCGGCTTCGGGCGGCGCGTCGGTTCCCATCATGAGGATCAGCTCGCCGCCGAAGATCTCCTGGTAGCGGGTGAACGCCTCGCGGCAGTTGCCGTCGAAGTACAGGTACGGGTGGAAGGCCATCGGTCGCTCCGTGGGTTGCGGTGGTGGTGCGTCCAACTGTTGTCGCGATCGCGGCGCTGCGCAACGGCGTCGTCGGGTGTGACCGATGGCCGGGCCGGTCGGCCCTGGACCGTCTCGGGGTGTCCGCAGACGCTGAGGGCATGAGGTGGACGCCATTGCTGCTGGCCGGCGCGCTCGTCGCCGGGGGGTGTGGATCCGGGAGCGAGGAGGACGGTTCGCCACCGGCGGCCGATCCGGCCGACTCGACCGAGGCCGTCGCGACAACGGTCGCCGGCGAGCCGGAGCCAGTCCCGTCGACGTCGCTCGGAGAAGCTGCCGTCGCCACCATCGAGCAGCTCGGGGTCGACGACGCCGCAACCGCAGCGACGTTCCTCGCGCTCGACGCCGGCTACCTGCTGCCCCAGATCGTCGACGCCGGTCCCGCGGGCCGGCTGCTGGTGACGGGGGAGATCGTCGCCGCGGACGGCTCGCCCGTTGCGCCCGACGGGACACCGCACGACCTGATCGTCGACGACCTGACCGCGGACGACCAGATCGCAGGGTTCCGGCAAGTCCCGCAGCAGCCGTTGTCCCTGGTCATGGTGCGGTTCCAGGAGGCGGCGGAGCCACCTGGCAGGTCGGTGATCTACCAGCGGTTGTTCCTCCTGTTGGCGCTGACCCAGCAGGGCTACAGCCTCGAGCAGATCATGGACGCGCTGTTCACGAACGGAGGGATCAGCCCCGAGCTGGAGCTGACCGATCAGGACGACCAGGTGATCGACCCCGCCGACGAGCCGTACGAGTCGCTCGAGCTCACCGACGAGGACTACGAGCGGGCGCTGGCGACGACGTCGACCGCACCTCCGACGACCGAGCCGAAGTCCGAGGAGGAGCAGCGGCTCGACGAACTCGTCGAGGACGCCGTCGGTGTCTACCCGATCACCGAGGACCTCGGCATCCACCTGCAAGGGCTGGGCGACGTGATCAGCGTCGTGCCACCGGTCGGCGAGTTCGTCGTCGCCGAGGACGGCACGATCAGCGGCTCGTTCGTCTACACGATCGTCCAGGGGGTCGATGACGCACGGCTGACGTCCAAGTGGGATCGGACGCTGGTCGAGGCGCCGCTGGAGTTGCTCGATGACGGGCTCACGTTCAGCGCACCGATGGATCTCGTGATCACCTGGAACGAGTCCGACACACAACCGTATGTCGAGGACGTGACCGGCATCCTCGACGTCGAGCTGGGACAGCTCGTGGTCACCGGCTTCACCGAGCTCGACTCGGTGCGCTTCGCGAAGTCGTAGCGCCGCCCCTCAGCAGATCCGGGGGAGCTGCTCGCCGAGCGGGCGGTCGACGACTCGGGTGGCTCCGAGCGCCGTGCGGGCGACGACCACGCCGGGATGGGCATCGACGACCGTGCCGATGCGCGTCGCGCGGACGGCCGCAGGGTCGGTGCGCATCGCATCGACGACGGCGTCGGCGTGCCCGGCGGGCGCGAAGCCGACCAGTACGCCCTCGTTGGCGACATGCAGCGGGTCGAGCCCGAGGAAGCCGCACGCCGCGCGCACCGCGTCGGGCACCGGCACGGACCGCTCGTCGAACTCGACGCCGACACGGGCGGTCTCGGCCAGCTCGCACAGCGCCGCGCCGAGCCCGCCGCGGGTGCAGTCGCGCACCGCATGCAGGTCCGGGCAGGCGCCGAGCATCGCACCGACCACGCCGTGGAGTGGTGCCGTGTCCGACCGGATCTCGGTGCCGAACTCCAGGCCCTCGCGCACGCTGAGGACCGCCACGCCGTGGGCGCCGATCGGCCCCGACACGACGATCTCGTCGCCGGGCCGGATGCGATTCGGGGCGAGGACGACACCCGGCGGCACGACGCCGATGCCGGCGGTGTTCACGAACGTGCCGTCGCCGTGCCTGCGCTCGACGACCTTGGTGTCGCCGGTGGCGAGGCGCACTCCGGCCCGTTCGGCCGCGCGGCCCATCGAGGCAGCGACGCGGTGGAGTACGGCGAGCCTCAGGCCCTCTTCGAGGATGAAGCCGGTCGACAGCGCGATCGGCCGGGCGCCGCTCGTCGCCAGGTCGTTGACCGTGCCGTTGACCGCCAGCTCGCCGATGTCGCCCCCGGGGAAGAACAGCGGGTGGACGACGTAGCTGTCGGTCGTGAACGCAAGACGGCCACCCGATGCGTCACCGAGGTCGAGGACGGCTGCGTCGGTCGGCGTCGCGCCTTCGGCTGCAGCCCCGAATGCCGGCAGGAACAGGTGCTCGACCAGGTCGGCGGAGAGCTTCCCGCCCCCGCCATGGCCGAGGACGACCCGTTCGTGCTCGCGCAACGGGAGCGGGCACGACCAGCCCTCGACGCCCTCGGCGGTCGCCGGTTCGGCGTCGCCGCCGTCAGCCATCGTCGGCCCTGCGCCCGCCCGCGGGCACGTCGACCCGTCGGTACTGGAAGTAGGCCGCGCACGCACCCTCGCTGGAGACCATCGTCGCTCCGAGCGGGCTTCGGGGGGTGCACGCGGTGCCGAAGCTCTCGCACTCGTCGGGTCTGATCAAGCCCTGCAGCACCTCACCCGACCGGCATTCGGCCGGCTCGGCGACCTCGAGGTCACCGACGTCGAACCGGCGCTCTGCGTCGAACTCGACGTAGTCGGCCGACAGGCGCCACCCGCTCGCCGGGATGGTGCCGATTCCCCGCCACGGTCGGTCGCACAGCTCGTAGACGTCGGCCAACATGGCCTGCGCGGCCTGGTTCCCCTCCGGGCGGACGGCCCGGGGGTAGGCGTTCTCGACCTCCCCACGGCCCGCTTCGAGCTGGAGCACGGTCCGGCGGATGCCGTCGAGCACATCGAGCGGTTCGAAGCCGGTGACGACGATCGGGACGCCGTACCGTGCGGCGAGCGGCTCGTACTGCTCGGTGCCCATCACGGTGCAGACGTGACCGGCGGCCAGGAAGCCGTCGACCCGCGACGCCTCGGACGCCATCAGGAGCTCGATCGCCGGTGGCACGAGCACGTGGCTCACGAGCATCGAGAAGTTGGTCACGCCTCGCTGGCGGGCCTGCACGATCGCCATCGCGTTCGCCGGCGCGGTCGTCTCGAAGCCGACCCCGAAGAAGACGACCTGCCGATCCGGCTCGTCCTCGGCGATCCGGACCGCGTCGAGTGGCGAGTACACGACCCGTACGTCGCCCCCGTGTGCCTTGACCGTGAACAGGTCGTGGCGACTCCCGGGCACCCTGAGCATGTCGCCGAACGAACAGAACACGACGTCGGGCCGGGCGGCGATCGCCAGCGCCCGGTCGATCATCTCGAGCGGGGTCACGCACACGGGACACCCGGGCCCGTGGATCAACTCGATCTCGTCCGGCAGGAGTTGGTCGATGCCGTTGCGGATGATCGAGTGGGTCTGCCCGCCGCAGACCTCCATGATCGCCCAGGGCTGCGTGGTGGCGCGCTCGATCTCGCCGAACAGTCTCGCCGCCAGCTCCGGATCGTGGAACTCGTCGAGGTACTTCACGATGCGCCGCCCTCGGGTGCCTCGTCGGTCCCGAGCTCGTCGTCGAGGATGCCCATCTCGCGCATCATCGCCAGTGTCTCTTGCGCCGACTCCTCGTCGAGCAGCGTGATCGCGAAGCCGGCGTGGACGATCGTGTAGTCGCCGACGCCCGCCTCGGGGACGAACGCAAGGCAGATGTCCTTGGTGACGCCGCCGAAGTCGACGGTCGCCATCGGGGTCCCCCGATCGTCACGGACGTCCGTGACCCGGCCGGGCACGCCGAGACACATCAGCGGCCCCCGTTCGCGACGTCGCCCGTGGCGATGGCGGCGACGACCGCCTGACCGAGTGACAACCCGCCGTCGTTGGGCGGGACCAGGCGGTGGGTGAGGACGTCGTGCCCGTTCAGGCGCGCCCGTACCAGGCGGGTGAGCAGGGCGTTCTGGAAGACCCCGCCGGTCAGCACGACTGGACCGCCGCCGGCGTGACGGTCGGCCAGCACACCGACAACGTCGGCGACGGCGTGGTGGAACGCGGCAGCGAGGTCGGCCGGGGCGGCACCGGCGACGACAGCGGCGACCATGTCGGTGAGGACGGGGCGTGGATCGACGACGTCGGCGCCGACACCCGACGGGCTCTCGACCAGGTCGAACCGGAGCGGGGTCGCGTCGGGGTCGCCCTGCTCGGCGAGGTGTTCGAGCTCGATCGCCGCCTGCGCCTCGAAGCTGATGCGGTGGCGGACGCCGAGCAGCGAGCTGACGGCGTCGAACAGGCGGCCCATGCTCGTCGTCGGGACGCAGCCGACGTCACGCTCGACCTGGCGAGGGACGACGCGGCGCTCGACGTCGTCGCAGGCGGCGACCGCCGGCAGGTCGTCGGTGATCGGCAGGTCGAGCGCGGTCAGGTAGGCGAGAGCGATCCGGCACGGGTTGCGCACCGCCTCGTCGCCGCCGGGCAGGGGGAGCGGCAGCAGGTGGGCGACCCGCTCGAACCCTGCGTACCCCGCCCGGAGCAGCTCGCCACCCCAGATCTGGGTCGCACCGTCCTCGCTCCGTCCATGGCCCGTGCCGTCGAAGGCGAACCCGAGCACCTCGGCGTCGAGCCCGAGCCCGTGCTCGGCCATCGCCCCGGCGACGTGGGCGTGATGGTGCTGGACGTCGACGACCCGCAGGGCGGGATCGGCGTCGGCTCGTTCGAGCGCCCACCGCCGGGTGAGGTATCCGGGATGCCGGTCGACGCCGATCACACTCGGCGCCGCCCGGTACATCGTGGTGAACGCGGCCACGCTGGCGTCGAACGCCGTCAACGTCGCGAGGTTCTCCATGTCCCCGACGTGCTGGCCCACCCAGGCGTTGGCGCCCGACGCCACGCAGCAGGTGTTCTTGAGCTCGCCGCCGACGCCGAGCACCGCCGGCACCTCGAACGGGAGGCGCACGGGCACCGGCGCGTAGCCACGCGACCGGCGGATCGGCTGGACCTCGCCGCCGACCACCCGGACGACCGAGTCGTCGCACGGGACCTCGATCGGACGGTCGTGGGTGACGAACGCGTCGGCGAGGTCGGCGAGCCGCTCCCGAGCGTCGGCGTCGTCGAAGCAGATCGGCTCCTCGGCCCGGTTCCCCGACGTCATCACGAGGATCTCGGGGGGCGCGACATCGGCGCCCGGCACCGCCCGGAACAGGAG
>JAAUXY010006204.1_pt1 | contig 33058 bp, 29 predicted proteins | sample 7278121 | NCBI WGS metagenome assembly JAAUXY01 (sample SAMN14350117, study PRJNA611818) | marine sediment metagenome | isolation source: surface marine sediment (1.8m) | place: French Polynesia: Moorea | collected 2018-08
GCCGCCCAGAAGGTGCACGGTGACCTGCTTGCCAAGCAGGCCCAGTTGACGGCCGGCGACCACCGCGGCACAGGCACCGCTGCCGCAGGCCTGGGTTTCGCCCACGCCGCGCTCGTACACCCTGAGGCGAATCTCCCTGTCCGATATCACCTGCATGAAGCCGGCGTTGACCTGCTGTGGAAAACGCTCGTGGGACTCGATCAAAGGCCCCAGGCGCTCCACCGGCGCGCTCTCCACGTCGTCCACCTGCATCACGGCGTGGGGGTTGCCCATGGACAGGGCTGAAATTTCCAGCTGCTGGCTGTCGACCTCCAGCCTATAGCGCTCGGCGCGGCTCTCGGCGTCAAAGGGTATATCGGCAGGTTCAAAGCGCGGCGGGCCCATGTTGACCTCCACCTGCTTGTCCTTGCGCACCTTGAGGTCCATGGGGCCGCCGGCGGTTTCCACGCTGATCTTGTAGCGGTGGGTCAGGCGCCGGTCGCGCACGAATCGGGCCACGCAGCGCGCGCCGTTGCCGCACTGTTCCACCTCGCGGCCGTCGGCGTTGAAAATGCGGTAGCGGAAATCCACGTCCGGGTCCTGGGGTGGTTCGACCACCAGCACCTGGTCACAGCCGATGCCCAGGCGACGGTCGGCCAGCTTGCGAATATGCGCCGGGCGCAGGTTGCAGCGCTGGCTCACCAGGTCGAGGACCACGAAGTCGTTGCCCAGGCCCTGCATCTTGGTGAACTTGAGTCTCACGCCGCGCCTTCCTGGTCCGGCAGCAGTTGCTCGCCGCGCAGCAGGTCGTCGATAGTCTCGCGGGCCCTCACCAGGTGTGCCGTGTCACCATCGACCATGACCTCGGCCGCCCGCGGCCGGGTGTTGTAATTGGAACTCATGGTAAAACCGTAGGCGCCGGCGTCCATGACCGCCAGCAGGTCGCCCGCGGCCAGCGCCAGCTCGCGCTGCTTGCCGAGAAAGTCGCCGGTCTCGCACACGGGACCGACCACGTCGTAGGCCAGGGTTTCAGCGTCCTCACGCGGGCTGACCGGCAGGATGTCCATCCAGGCGTCGTAGAGGGCCGGGCGCAGCAGGTCGTTCATGGCGCCGTCGACAATCGCAAAGTGGTGGCCACCGTTGCTCTTGAGCGCATTCACCCGGGTCAGCAGGAGGCCGGCCTCGGCGCAGATCGAACGCCCGGGCTCGAACATCAGCTTGAGCTTGCGGTCGCCCAGGCGCTCACGCACCGCGGCAATGTAGTCGGCGGTGGCCGGCGGCTCCTCGTCGCGGTAGCGCACGCCCAGTCCGCCGCCCAGGTCCAGGTGGGAAATGCCGATACCGTCGGACTCGAGTGCATCTACAAGCTCAAGCAGGCGATCGAGTGCATCGAGGAAAGGACTGATCTCGGTAAGCTGCGAGCCGATGTGGCAATCCACGCCCACCACTGCAATGCCCGGCAGGTCCGCCGCGCGGCGGTAACTGTCCGGTGCGCTCTCCCAGGGTACCCCGAACTTGTTCTGCTTGAGGCCGGTAGAAATATACGGATGGGTGCGGGCATCCACGTCCGGGTTCACGCGCAGGGACACCCGCGCCGTGCGCCCCATCTCCACGGCCACCGCAGACAGCAGGTCCAGTTCGCTGTCGGATTCAACGTTGAAGCAGAGGATGTCGAGCTCGAGCGCGCGGCGCATTTCCTCCGGGCGCTTGGCGACGCCTGAAAACACCACCTTGCGCGGATCCCCGCCGGCGGCCAGCACCCTCTCGAGCTCGCCCAGTGAAACGATATCGAAGCCCGCGCCCAGGCCGGCCAGCAGGTTCAGTACCGCCAGGTTAGAGTTGGCCTTGACGGCGTAGCAGACCAGGTGCTCAGTGCCCGCCAGGGCTTCCTCATAGGCGAGGAACTTGCGCGACAGGGTGGCCTTCGAATAGACAAAGGTCGGCGTACCGTAGCGCTCGGCTATGGCTGCCAACGGCTGCGCCTCGGCGCACAGCACGCCATTGCGGTAGTCAAAGTCACGCATTGTGTGGTTTATTCCGGTGTGTCCTGTTCGGCGGGCTGTGGCGGCGGTGTCGGATCCTGTGGGATGTACAGATCACCCTTCTGCCCGCAGCCAGCCAGTACCAGCAGCAACAGGACCAGGTAAGGCTTTAAGCGCACTGCACGATTCCACTAGGCGAAAGCAGGCATTATAGCTGCGCCCGTTAGGCCAGGCGAGCCGCCCCGCCGACAGAACAACAACATGGAGTAGCACTGTGCGCATCACCATCTTCCCCGCGCTTTGCCTGGCACTGTTAGGTAGCCCGGCGTTCGCCGACCCCCTCTATGCCAAGAACCTGGCGCCGCTGGCCGGGTTGTTTGGCTTCCCCAACATGCGCCAGGCGCAGACGCTACCGGCGGGCGAGTTCTGGACCTCGGTCAATGGCAACATCGCCAACAACTACAGCGTCGATGACAACGCCCGGGAATTCGTGAACTTCGACGTGGAAACGCGGCGCTTCGCCCTGCGCGGGGCGGTTGGCCTGGGCTGGGGAGTGGACTTTGAAGCCGAGATGCCGTGGGTGCGGCACGAGGGTGGCGATCTCGACAAGCTCATCGAGGACTGGCACGACTTCTGGAACCTGCCCGACGGCGATCGCGACCAGGCCCCGCGGGACCTTGTCGATATCCGTTTCACTACGCCCGGTGCAGCCTTTTCGCTGCAGGACGAGGTCGATGGCTGGGGCGACCTGAACCTGGCGCTGACCAAACAGCTGTGGAACTCGGATACCGCCGCCATCAGCATTCGCGCTGGGGCCAAGCTCGGCACTGGTGACGAAGACGAGTTGCTGGGCAGCGGCAGTGAGGACTACTACCTGAGTTTCAATGCCAGCGGCGCACACCGCGGCGACTGGCCCATTACCTGGCACGCCCACGTCGGCTACCTGCGCGCCGGTGACGCCGACGTGCTGGGCGATATCCAGGAGCAGGACCTCTGGTTCGCTAGCGGCGGCATGGAGTGGCGGACCTGGCAGAAGTTTCACCTGAAGCTGCAGATCGACAGCCACGCCGCGGTGGCGGATTCCGCGCTGACCCAGCTCGGCGATACCAGTGTGCAGATCACCGCCGGCGGTAGCTGGCTGTTTGCCCGTGGCTGGGAGGCGGAGTTCAGCTTCAGCGAGGATATCGCCGTGGATACCTCACCGGACTTCGTACTGCAGTTCGGGCTGCGTTACCAGGTACCCGGCAGCTAACGCTCATCTATCGAGAAGCAAGCCTCGCGGCGGCGCGTTCCGCTGCGGCGCGCACCTGGGCTGGAGCGGTGCCGCCGATATGGTCTCTGGCGGCCACAGAGCCCTCCAGGGTCAGTACTTCGAAGACATCCTCGCCAATCTGCTCGCTGAAACCCTGTAGCGTCTCCAGGCTCAGCTCTGCCAGGTCGACTCCCTCGGCTACCCCGTGGGCGACGGCCGAGCCGACAATCTCATGGGCGTCGCGGAACGGAATGCCCTTGCGCACCAGGTAGTCTGCCAGGTCGGTGGCGGTGGAAAAGCCGCGCAGGGCGGCCTCGCGCATATTGTCCCGGCGCGGCACGATGGCCGGCGCCATATCGGCAAAAGCGCGCAGGCTGTCGAGCAGGGTATCCACGGTATCGAACAGCGGCTCCTTGTCCTCCTGGTTGTCCTTGTTATAGGCCAGTGGCTGGCTCTTCATCAGGCTCAGCAGGGACACCAGGTGGCCGTTCACGCGCCCGGTCTTGCCGCGTACCAGCTCCGGCACATCGGGGTTCTTTTTTTGCGGCATGATCGAGCTGCCGGTGCAGAAGCGGTCGGGCAGTTCCACGAAATCGAACTGCGCCGAAGTCCAAAGCACCAGTTCCTCGGACATGCGTGACAGGTGGGTCATGATAAGCGCGCCGGCGCCCACAAACTCGATGGCGAAGTCGCGATCGCTGACCGAGTCCAGCGAGTTTTCCGTCGGGCCGTCAAAGCCGAGTGCTGCGGCAGTTTGCGCGCGATCGATCGGGTAGGAGGTGCCGGCCAGGGCGGCCGCGCCCAGCGGGCTGAAGTTCATGCGAGCCCGACAGTCCATCAGGCGTGTGTAGTCGCGCTCCAGCATTTCGTTCCACGCCAGCAGGTGGTGGCCGAAGCTCACCGGCTGTGCCGTTTGCAGGTGCGTGAAGCCCGGCATGATGGTGTCGGCTTCCGCCGCTGCCAGCTCCACCAGGCCCCGCTGCAGTCGCGTCAGCTCCGCGCCAATGTCGTCGATGGCGCCGCGCAGGTAGAGCCGGATGTCGGTAGCCACCTGGTCATTGCGGGAGCGCCCGGTGTGCAGCTTCTTGCCAGCGTCGCCGATCAGCGCAGTCAAGCGCGCCTCGATATTCATGTGAACGTCCTCGAGCTCAATCGACCAGTCAAAGTTGCCGGCTTCGATTTCGGCGGCTATCTGCTCGAGCCCACCCTCTATGGCGGACAGTTCTTCAGCGCTGAGAACGCCGACGTCCGCGAGCATGCGCGCGTGGGCCAGGGAACCGGCGATATCCTGCTGCGCCATGCGCTGGTCGAAGGCGACCGACGCCGTGAAACGCTGTACGAAGCTGTCGGTGGGTTCGGTGAAGCGCCCGCCCCAGGTCTGGCTGGTGGAGTCTTTCTTGCTCATGGATGCCTTAAATGCTGCTGCGCCGAATCGCGGAGGCTTGCCGCTCCAGCGCGGGGATGCAAGTATAGCAGCATAAAAACTGCTCACTGCGAGGCGCGTGACGCGCGGCGTATGGCAATAAAAAGTCCCAGGACCATGACCGGAGACAGCAACGGTTCGGCGCAGGCGCCGGGCGAATTCTTTATTCCCGACTTGTGCGCCACCCGGCCAGTGCTGCTGATGTTCATCCTGTCAGAGCTGCTGGTGGTGGTGTATGTACTGGGCGGCAGCCGCCTGCCCAGTTTCGACTGGGGCAGTTTCGCGCTTGCCTCCCTGTTTGTGCAGTGGATCATGCTGTTGTGCGCCGGCCTGCTGTGTGCATCGCGTCCGCTGCTGGCGCGCCTGTCTCTGCCGGTGGGTGTAGTGCTGAGTTTCGTGATTATCCTGCTGGTCACCGCGGCCAGCAGCCTGGTGGCCTCGCTGGTGCTGGCCGACACCGGCGTTGCGCTCCTGGATGGCTGGTGGATGCTGCGCAACCTGCTGGTGGCCGTTGTGTTCGGCGGCATAGCCCTGCGCTACTTCTACCTGCAACAGCAGTTGCGCGCCCGCGAACAGGCAGAGCTGAACGCGCGCATCGAGTCCCTGCGCTCCCGTATCCGCCCCCACTTCCTGTTCAATACCATGAACAGCATCGCCAGTCTCATCGGCACACGACCGGAACAGGCGGAGCAGGCGGTAGAAGACCTGTCAGAGCTGTTCCGCGCCAGCCTGGTGGAGAACGATGACGGCGTCACCCTGGCCGACGAACTGCACCTTTGTCGCCTCTACCTGGGTATTGAACAGCTGCGACTGGGGGAGCGCATGCAGGTGAACTGGGACGTCGACGAGGCCGCCCTGGCCTGTTCCCTGCCTTCCCTGCTATTGCAGCCGCTGGTGGAAAATGCGGTTTATCACGGCGTTGCGCGCCTGCCCGAGGGCGGCAGTATCGGCATCAGCGCCCAATGCCAGGACCAGAGTGTTCGGGTGGAAATTGAGAACCCCGTGCCCGCGGCGCCGGGCTCCGGTGGTAACGGCCACCAGATCGCCCTGGAGAATATTCGCCAGCGCCTGGACGCGATCTACGGCGGAGCGGCAGATCTGGAGATGATCCCCGGCGACGATGAGCACCGCGTGGTACTGACTGTGCCCATGACGCCGGAGTCTGCGGCGTGAGGATTCTTGTCGTTGACGATGAGCCGCTGGCTCGCGAGCGGCTGCTGCGGCTGCTGGATAAAGTGGCCCCTGAGGCCGAGACGCACGAGGCGGGCAATGGTGCCCAGGCGCTGGAGCTGGTGGCGTCTACCCAACCGGACCTCCTGTTGCTCGATATTCGCATGCCAGGTATGGACGGTATTGCCGTGGCCTCAGCGCTGCAATCCCTGGAGCAACCGCCGGCGGTGATCTTCTGCACCGCCTACGACCAGTTTGCCCTGCAGGCCCTGGACAACCAGGCGGTGGCCTACCTGCTGAAACCCGTGCGCGAGGAAAAGCTGCGCGACGCTCTCGGCCGCGCGGGTAAACTCAATCGCCTGCAGTTAGCGGCGCTGGAAGATGGCTCGCCGGGCCGCACCCATCTGGTCAGCGAGACTCACCGCGGTGTCGAGATGGCGGCCGTGGACGAAGTGCGCTGCCTGGTGGCCGAGCAGAAATATGTTAGGGCCATTTACCCGGGAGGGAGCCTGCTGCTGACTGAGACCCTCAAGGAACTGGAGGAAGAGTTCGGCGGCCGTTTCCTGCGTGTGCACCGCAATGCGCTCGTGTCGCGCAGTCATGTCGCCGGTCTCGTTCGCGACGGGGAAGGTTGGGCGGTGAGCCTGGAGGGGGTCGAGGAGCAGCCCGCGGTCAGCCGCCGTCACCTGTCGGCCCTCAAGGAAAACCTGCGACTTGGTTGAGCTTTTCGTATCATGGGGCGCACCAGGCCCCACCAACATAAGATGAAACACACATGGACCAGACCCTCAGGATTGCAACCCGTGAAAGCCAGCTGGCGCTGTGGCAGGCCGAATACGTCAAGGCCGAACTGGAATCCGCCCACCCCGGCCTGACGGTGGAACTGGTGCCGATGACGTCCCGCGGTGACCAGTTGCTCGATGCACCGCTGGCCAAGGTCGGCGGCAAGGGCCTGTTCGTCAAGGAACTGGAGGCCGCGCTGCTGGAAGGGCGCGCCGACATCGCCGTGCACTCCATGAAGGACGTTCCCATGGAATTCCCCGACGGGCTCGGCCTGGGGGTGATCTGCCCGCGGGAAGACCCGCGCGACGCATTTGTCAGCAATACCTACCAGTCTCTGGAGGACCTGCCTGCCGGCAGCGTGGTAGGCACGTCCAGCCTGCGCCGCGAGTGCCAGCTGCGCAGCCGCCGCCCGGACCTGACGGTCAATTTCCTGCGCGGCAACGTCAACACCCGCCTGGCCAAGCTCGACGCCGGCGACTACGACGCCATCATCCTCGCCAGCGCCGGGCTGATCCGGCTCGGCATGGCGGAACGCATTACCCAACCCATGGCAGTGGAGGCTTCCCTGCCCGCCGGCGGGCAGGGCGCTGTGGGCATCGAGCTTCGCAACGATGACAGCCGCACCCTCGATTTGATTCGGCCGCTGCATCACGAGGCCACGGCGCGCTGCGTGGGCGCCGAGCGAGCGCTCAATACCCGCCTCGAGGGCGGCTGCCAGGTACCGATCGCGGCTTACGCGATTGCCCATCCCGATAACCATGGCCAGCTCTGGCTGCGCGGCCTGGTGGGAAGTAACGATGGCGAGACCATCCTCCGCGCCGAGGCCTCTGCCGATGAGAGTGCCTTCGAATCCCTCGGCATTGCGGTGGCTGAAGACCTGCTGGGGCAGGGCGCGGGCGAGCTGCTCGCGGCGGCCTATGCCTGATCGGGTATCCCCGTGGCCGGCACCTCGGTCCTGGTAACACGGCCCGAGGGCCAGGCGCGGGAACTCGGAGAGCGCATCGCCGCTGCCGGCTTCCGGCCGGTTTACGCGCCGCTGATGGCCATCGAGGCCTTCCCCGAGCCCAGCACCGAACAGCGCCAGCTCCTGCTGGACCTGTGTCATTTTGAACATGTGATCTTTGTCAGCCGCAATGCCATTCGCCATGGCATGGCCTGGATCGAGGATTTCTGGCCGCAGCTGCCGGCCGGCATTCAGTGGTATACCGTGGGCAGCAGCTCCGCGGCGGCGCTGGCAGCCTATGGCATAGATGTGCGCCAACCCGAATCCGACATGACCAGTGAGGGCCTGTTGGCCCTGCGGTCGCTGTCAGCAGTGCAGGGCCAGCGCGTACTTATCGTCAAGGGTGAGGGCGGTCGGGCGCACCTGCGCGAGACCCTGCAGGCGCGCGGTGCGCGGGTGGAAGAGCTTGAGGTTTACCGGCGTAGCAGGCCTGCCTACGGTCCCGGCGAGCTCGCGCAACGCATGGCCTCTGGCGAGGTCCGGGTGGTGCTGCTTAGCAGTGGCGAAGCCCTCGACAATATGGTGTCATTGCTCGGAACGTCGGGGCTGGAGAGAGCCAGCCAGTGCACCCTGGTAGCTCCGGGTGCGCGGGTTGCCGCCGCGGCTTCTGCCGCGGGTTTCACCCGGGTGGTAGAGGCGCAGAACGCCACCGATGACGCCATGCTGGCGGCGCTGTGCGCACTGCCTGGCCTGGCTTCCAATTGACCAATACGGAACAGACATTGAGCGACGCACCCAAAGAGTCTCCGGAAGACAAGCCCGACGAAGAGACCCCCGGCAGTGACGGCGCCGGTGAAGACACGGCCAGCCCGGCCGCAGAAGCAGCGGATGCGGACAGCCCGCCAACTCCTGCACTGCCTGAGACCGCTGAAAAGCCTGAAAATCCTGAAAAGCTGAGCCCGGAGCCTGCTCCGCAAGCAGCTCGAGTGCGCCGCCCCTCGGAAGCGGATGTACCCTCCAGTACCGGTGGTCGCGCCGTGGCCATACTGGCGCTTCTGCTGGCGCTCGGTGCGGCGGGATTCTCCGGCTGGCTGTACCTGCAGCAGGAAACCCGCAGGCAACTGCTGGACGAGCGTGAGGCACGCCTCGATGAGGACGTCGAGCGCATCAGCCAGACCGCAGAAGCCGCCCGCGCTGCCGTGGCCGATGCCATCGCTGCCAGCCAGCAGGCCACCACCGATGTCGCCGCGCGTCTCGCGGAAGAGCGCAATCGCAGTGCCGAGGCCCTCGCGGAACAGCGCAGTGCGCTGGAGGCGGTCGAGGCGTCCCTGCGCAGCCAGCGCCGGCAACTTCTCGAGATCAGTAGCACCGACCGGGTCGATTGGACCCTGGCCGAGGCCGAGTACCTGCTGAGACTCGCCTACCAGCGCCTGCTGATGGCGCAGGATGTTTCCTCTGCCCTGGCCCTGCTGGGCAGCGCCGACGCCATTTTGCGCGAGCTGGATGACACCGCGCTGTATCCAGCCCGGGAAGCCATTGCCGCCGATATGGCAGCACTGCGCGCGGTGCCCGATGTGGATGTGGAGGGCACCTGGCTGCGGTTGAAGGCCCTGGCCGGCCGGGTGGACAGCCTGATCCTGTTCGAGCTGCCCACCCTCGAAGAGCAGCGCGAGGTGGTACCGGCGGACGTCGGCTGGCGCGAGCGACTGGCGCTGGGTTTCGAGGCGGCCCTGCAGAAAATTTCCGATTACCTCGTTATCCGCCGCCGCGACGAGCCCTACGAGGCGTTGATGGATCCCCAGTGGGAGCAACTGGTGCGACAGAACCTGCGCATGCAGATTGCCCAGGCCCAGGCGGCGCTGCTGGCCGGCAATCCCACGCTGTACCGGTCCAGTATCGACGCAACGCGGCGCTGGTTGGCTGAGTTCTTCGACTTCAATGCCGCCGATGTGAACGCGCTGGATGCGGAGCTGGCAGAACTGGAACAGGTGACGATCACCTCGGATTTGCCGGATATCGGCCGCTCCCTGGAAACGGTAAAGGACGTGATCGACGCTCGCCACGCGGTGAGGGAAGGCTGATGCGCCGCCTGTTCCTGGTGGTGATGGTGATGCTGCTGGGCGGCGTCGGCCTGGTGGCCCTGATCGAAACCGACCCCGGCTATGTGCTGTTGTCCTACGGCAACTACACCCTCGAGACCAGTCTCTGGGTGGGGCTGGTGCTGCTTTTCGTTTTGTACCTGCTGGTGAGTATGTTGCTGCGCCTGCTGGGTCGCTTTCTCGCCACCCGCGGGCTGGTCGCGGAGTGGATGTCCCGACGCGCCTACAGCCGTATGCTGGCGCGCTGCCAGATGCAGCTCGACGCCGGCAACACCCAGCAGGTGATCGACACCCTCGAAGACCTCAGTCGGCTGCATGCCCAGGAGCTGCGCTTGCTGGCCCGGGCCCGCGACGGCCAGGGCGACTGGCAGGAAGTGATTGGCCTGATGCCCAGGCTGCGCAAGCAGCGCGTATTCGGCGAGCCGGCGCTGGACGCCTTTGAGCAGCGCGCCTACCTGGGCCTGCTGGCGGAAAGTGACAGCCTCAAGGAGACCTGGGCCAGTTTCCCCGCCGAGCAGAAGAAAAACCCGCGGCTGGTGGAAGACTATGGCCGGCGCCTGCTGGAATCTGGTGATGACCTGGAAGCGGAGAAAGTGCTGACAAAGGCTATAAAGCGCGAGTGGGATGGCGGCCTGGTGGCCCAGTACGGACGTATCAGCGGTCGCGACCCGTCCCGGCGCCTGAAGCTGGCGGAGGGTTGGCTCAAGCAGCACCCGGAAGACGCCAGCCTGATGCTGTGCATTGGCCGCATAAGCCTGCTAAACAATCTGTGGGGTCAGGCCCGCGAGTATTTCGAAACCAGCCACCGGCTAAAGCCCAATGCCGAGGCCTGCGCCGAACTGGCGCGACTGTTGTTCAGTCTTGGCGAGCGCGAACTCAGTGCCCAGTACTACCGCGAAGGCCTGTTATTGCGGGAGTCCGACCTGCCGGAACTCCCGCAGCCCAAACCCGAGCGACTCGGCAGCCTGCATTCCGTTTGACGCCGGCCGGCGATCGCGTTCAGTTCTCTCAGCTTCCTGGCCAGGGTTTATTGCTGGCCTGCTATCGTGTTCAGTTCTCTGAGCTTCTGAGCGAGGGTTTATTGTTGGCCCGCTAGTGTGTTCAGCTCCGTCAACTTCTCAGCAAGATTCCCTTGCAGCGCCTCCAGGGCACCAAACTGTTCGCGGGCGCCGGCGATTTTGGGACCCACCTCGTCAGTCATTTTCATTTGCAGCTCGTTGGTTAGCTCGGTAACCCCCTCGCGGATCGCACCTTCCAGGGCGGCCTGGAAAATCTGGTCCATGTCGGAGGCGAGGCTGACTTCGGGGTTAGTGAGGGTGCCGCTGAAACCCAGCTGCATCATGAACTCGGTACTGGACTGCAGCACCCGGGCCAGTAGCTCGGCCGAGCGGCCGGCGCCCTCGCGCAACACAGTATCGAACTGGGTGCTGGTGAAGCGGTTGGTAAAGCCGCCGTCCAGCTGCCCGCCCTTGACGGTTAGTTCACCGGTGACGTTGGCGAGGGTCTGCAGCAGTGTCACTCCGAGAGTTTCCGTACCTGCCAGGTTCATATTCTTGAGCGGCAGGTCGGCGATATCGATCCTCACGCTGTCGCTGGGTTCGCCGCGGTGGTCGACGTTGGCATTGACGCTCAGGTTGCCGCCGTCGAGGCTCGAGCCTTCCAGCAACAGGGTCGCCACCTGGTCGGCATTCTCCAGCGGCCAGGCGAAGTCCTTGAGCTCGCCGTTTACCGACAGCCCGGCTGCGGAGGGCAGCAGGCTGCCATTGACCGCAGCGCGGCGCACGAAGATGGGCATGGCATCTTCCTGGGTGGCGGCTTCGCCGCTCGCATTGAACGCCAGCGGTGCCAGCACCTGTTGCAGCAGGCCGTCGAGGTCGCCGCGCATCACCTGCTGGCCGAGCAGGGCGATCTGCTCGCTGGACAGGCCAAGCGAGTTGACCACGCGGTTGGTATATTTTTCCGGCAGCTTGCCGGCCAGTTCGACCTGTTCGCGCAGCATTTGCATATCACCGCGGAAATCCTGTGACAGGTTCTGCAGGCGCTGCAACTCGTCGTTCACTTCCTGGTACACCGCCTTCACCTCTTGGGCAGCGCGCAGGGCCTGCAGCGGCTTGTCGACGTTCTTGAGGCCGCGAATGCGGTCCTTCCAGGCCTTGACGTCATCCTCGTCAGGGACCGAGTCGAGGTTCCGCTGCCACTTGGCCTGGGTATCCTCGAAGGTTTGCTCCAGGGCCTCCACTTCGCCGACCAGCGCGTCGCGCTGTTCGTCCAGCAGGCGGTCCACGTCGGGCAGTTCAAAGTCGGGTAGACCTATCCTGGCGATGCCGCTGTCTTCTTCCACCAGCGGACGCAGGATGGTGGCCGGGGTTGCGCGGGGCGCAAAGGCCAGCAGGCCATCGACCTGCATGTCGGAGACTTCTACCACGTTTTCCGCCAGCTTGATGATGTCGATGTCAACGTAGACCCGATCGGCCTGTACCAGATTGCGCATGGCGTTGCGACGGTCGGCGACCTGCAGCTCGTAGAGCGTAGCCTTGCCGACAAAAGGCTTGAGACTGAGCCGGTCGATGCTGACCTCGGCGCCGTACTGTTCGGTGGCCAGCTGCTCGAATACCGGCTTGGCCAGCGCGTCCAGGAAAGCCAGGTAGACCACCAGGATCAGCGTCAGGAACAGGACGATGTAGGTGCTGATACGACTCATGCAAGGGCTCCGAGAGAGACGGCGCTAGTATAGCCCAGCGCATTGGAGAAGAAGGACCCGGGCGCTAGATGCCGAGCTCATCCCACATGGCGTCGACCCGGGCTTTGACTTCGGGGTCCATGATGATGGGCTGGCCCCATTCGCGATCGGTTTCACCCGGCCACTTGTTGGTGGCGTCCATGCCCATCTTCGAGCCGAGGCCGGAGACCGGTGAGGCAAAGTCCAGGTAGTCGATGGGCGTGTTGTCGATCATCACCGTGTCGCGCTGGGGGTCCATGCGCGTTGTGATGGCCCAGATCACGTCGTGCCAGTTGCGGGCATCGACGTCGTCATCGGTGACGATGATGAACTTGGTGTACATAAACTGGCGCAGGAAACTCCAGGCGCCGAACATCACGCGCTTGGCATGCCCAGGGTATTCCTTGCGCATGGTGATGACCGCCAGCCGGTAGGAGCAGCCCTCCGGTGGCAGGTAGAAATCGACAATCTCCGGGAACTGCTTCTTCAGTAGCGGTATCAGCACCTCGTTCAGCGCTGCGCCAAGCACCGATGGCTCATCCGGCGGCCGCCCGGTATAGGTGCTGTGGTAGATCGGGTTTTCCCGGTGGGTGATGGTGTCCACGGTAAATACCGGGAAGGACTCCACCTCGTTGTAGTAGCCGGTGTGGTCGCCGAAGGGGCCCTCGTCGGCCATTTCGCCCGGTTCCAGGTAGCCCTCGAAAATGTACTCAGAGGTCGCGGGCACCTGCAGGCCGTGCTTTTTGCACAGTTCGCTGTAGCAGTCCACCACCTCGGTCTTGCCGCCGCGCAGCAGGCCGGCGAAGGCGTATTCCGACAGGCTGTCGGGTACCGGAGTGACCGCGCCCAGGGTGGTAGCCGGGTCGGCGCCCAGGGCCAGTGCCACCGGGTAGCGTTCACCTGGGTGCTCGAGCTGCCAGTCGCGGTAGTCCAGGGCGCCGCCGCGGTGGCTGAGCCAGCGCATGATCAGCTTGTTGCGGCCGATCAGCTGCATGCGGTAGATGCCGAGGTTCTGGCGTTCCTTGTCGGGGCCGCGGGTTACCACCAGCGGCCAGGTGACCAGCGGGCCGGCGTCGCCGGGCCAGCTGGTCTGGATGGGAATGTCGTACAGGTTGACCTCGTCGCCCTGTTTCACGTGGTACTGGCAGGGGGCGTTCTTCACCACTTTCGGTGCCATGTTCAGCACCTGCTTCAGAACCGGCACCTTTTCCCAGGCGTCCTTGATGCCCTTGGGGGGGTCGGGCTGGCGCAGGTAGGCCAGCAGCTCGCCGACCTCGCGCAGGGCCTCGATGCTGTCCTGGCCCATGCCCAGGGCGACACGCTCCTCGGTACCGAACAGGTTGCCCAGCACCGGGGTATTGAACCCTTTGGGGTTTTCGAACAGCAAGGCAGGACCGCGCGCCCGCAGGGTGCGGTCGCAGATCTCGGTCATCTCGAGATTGGGGTCGACTTCCGCGGTGATGCGCTTGAGCTCACCGCGAGCTTCCAGGAAGTCGATAAAGCCGCGCAGGTCAGCGTATTTCATGTCGCGCAGGCTCCCGGCTTGGCGTTACTTGCGCTTCATGGAGAGGAAGAATTCCTCGTTGGTCTTGGTGTCCTTGAGCTTGTCGGTCAGGAACTCGATCGCCGGCAGGTCTTCCATGCCATGCAGCAGCTTGCGCAGGATCCACATACGCTGCAGCTCCTCCTCGCTGGTGAGCAGGTCTTCGCGGCGGGTGCCGGAGCGGCGGATGTTGATCGCGGGGTAGACGCGCTTCTCTGCCACCTTGCGGTCCAGGTGCAGTTCCATGTTTCCGGTGCCCTTGAATTCCTCGTAAATCACCTCGTCCATCTTCGAGCCGGTGTCGATCAGGGCGGTAGCAATAATGGACAGGCTGCCGCCTTCTTCGATATTACGCGCAGCGCCAAAGAAGCGCTTCGGGCGCTCAAGGGCATGGGCGTCGACACCGCCGGTCAGTACCTTGCCGGAGGAGGGCACCACGGTGTTGTAGGCGCGCGCCAGGCGTGTGATGGAGTCCAGCAGGATCACCACGTCGCGCTTGTGCTCGACCAGGCGCTTGGCTTTCTCGATCACCATGTCGGCGACCTGCACGTGGCGCGCCGGCGGCTCGTCGAAGGTCGATGCCACTACCTCGGCGCCCTGGGCGCCCACCGAGCGCTGCATCTCGGTCACTTCTTCCGGACGCTCGTCGATCAGCAGCACGATCACGTAGCACTCGGGGTTATTGCTGATAATCGCCTGGGCGATGTTCTGCATCATGATGGTCTTGCCGGCCTTGGGCGGCGCTACCAGCAGGCCGCGCTGGCCCTTGCCGATCGGGGCCACCAGGTCGATGATGCGGCCGGTCAGGTCCTCGGTGGAGCCGTTGCCTTTCTCCAGCTGCAGGCGCTCGTTCGGGAACAGCGGTGTCAGGTTCTCGAACAGGATCTTGTGCTTGGAATCTTCCGGCTTGGTGAAGTTGACCTCACCGACCTTCAGCAGGGCGAAGTAGCGCTCGCTGTCCTTGGGCGGGCGAATCTTGCCGGAGATCGAGTCGCCGGTGCGCAGGTTAAAGCGCCGGATCTGGCTGGGTGACACGTAAATATCGTCAGGGCCGGCCAGGTAGGAGCCCTCTGCCGAGCGCAGGAAGCCGAAGCCGTCCTGCAGGATTTCCAGTACGCCATCGCCGTAGATATCCTCGCCGCTTTTCGCGTGGCGTTTGAGGATGGAGAAGATGATGTCCTGCTTGCGAGAACGGGCGATGTTATCCAGGCCGATCTCCGAGGCGATGTCGATCAGTTCCTGGGTGGATTTTGTTTTGAGGTCAGTCAGGTTCATGATTTTTTGTAAGTCTGGAAGTAGGTCCGAGATATCCGAGATAAGAGAGAGGTCTGCGCGGACGGCCGCGGTTCGTGCGTTTGCATGACGGTCGTGCCAGACGATTATTCCGGTCAGTTCGCCAGGGTGTTTCCGCTTGGCTGACGCTTGGCTAGCGAATTGGCTGCTAGTACCGAAGCAGGTGGCCAGGTGGTTGCGCCGTCGACGCTCAGGGAGTTTTTGCTTGTTATAGGCCCTGCGGGGAGCAGGACGCGATGAAATGTAGCACGGCCACCGGGGGGCGTCTATACCCCCCGAGGCAAAAAAACAGCACCCGGCAGAAGCTGCCGATAGTGCCGCAGGTGTGCTTTAGACCGACGCCTCGACGAACTCGGTAAGCTGCGTCTTGGACAGGGCGCCGACCTTGGTGGCTTCGGCATTGCCGCCCTTGAAAATAATCAGGGTGGGGATACCGCGAATACCAAACTTGGGCGGTACTTCCGGGTTGGCGTCAACGTCGACCTTGCAGACCTTGATCTTGCCGGCGTACTCGTCGGCGATCTCGTTCAGCACCGGTGCGATCATCTTGCAGGGGCCGCACCACTCCGCCCAGAAGTCGACCAGTACGGGCAGGTCGGAGTTCAGGACTTCGCTGTCGAAGGTGGCGTCGCTTACATGAACGATTTGTTCACTCATGGGTTGTCTCCAGGGTGTTTCGGTAACGGTAAGCGCGCAATCATACCAAAGGCGCATCGCCGCACAAGGAATCTGCCGGGACCCTTTAGCACCTTTCGGCATCCCCATAGCCGCAATTGGTATAAGCTGAGGGTTTTTCATCGTGGAACCATTGCTCGAAATCCGTAACTAATCAGGCCGGGTTCGACGCTGTTTGCACAACAGCGCCTGCACAAACCAAAAGGCACAGACATCATGAACAGGAAGCAGATTGCAGTACTGGTAGCTATCGGCGTGGCGATTGCGCTCTGGGTCAGTTTTGACCTGGGTAGCTACCTGAGCTTCGATGAGATCAAGGCGCGCATGGGTGATTTCCGTGCCTTCTACGCGGAGCACCCCTGGAGCACCGGTGCGATTTACTTTGCGCTCTACGTGGTGGTTACCGGCCTGTCACTGCCGGGTGCCGCGGTCATGACCCTGGCCGGAGGTGCCCTGTTCGGATTCTGGTATGGCCTGCTGCTGGTGTCCTTTGCGTCCAGTGTTGGCGCCACCCTGGCCTGCGGAGTCTCCCGCGTGTTGCTGCGCGACTGGGTGCAGAGTCGCTTCAAGCGCCAGCTCAAGTCGGTCAACGCGGGCTTCGAACGCGACGGCGCCTTCTACCTGTTCGGCCTGCGACTGGTACCCCTGTTCCCGTTCTTTGTGATCAACCTGGTGATGGGCGTGCTGCCTATTTCCCTGTGGCGCTTTTACTGGGTCAGCCAGCTGGGCATGCTGGCCGGTACCGCGGTATATGTAAATGCCGGTACCCAACTCGGGCAGCTTGAGGGGCTTGGCGGCATCCTCTCCATCGACCTGCTGCTGTCCTTCGCGCTGCTGGCGGTATTCCCGCTGCTGGCGCGCGGCCTGCTCAATGCCATCAAGGCCCGCAAGGCGCTGGCCCGCTTCCAGAAGCCCGGCCGGTTTGACGACAACATGCTGGTCATCGGCGCCGGCTCTGCAGGCCTGGTGGCGGCGCTCATTGCCGCAACTGTGCGCGCCAAAGTCAGCCTGGTGGAACGCCACAAGATGGGTGGCGACTGCCTCAATACCGGCTGTGTACCGAGTAAGGCCCTGATTCGCTCCGGCCGTATCGCCGAGTACCTGCGGCGGGCGCCGGAATTCGGTCTGGGTGCTGTGGATGCGCAGGTGGATTTTCCGGCGGTCATGAACCGCGTGCAGTCGGTGATTGCGAAAATCGAGCCCCACGACTCCGTGGAGCGCTTCACGTCCCTTGGCGTGAATTGCATCAGCGGCGAAGCGAAGCTGGTCTCTCCCTGGGAGGTCGAGATCGACGGTGTGCGCCGCAGCGCCCGCAATATTGTCATCGCCTCCGGCGCCCGGCCCTTCGTGCCCCCGGTACCGGGGCTTGCCGAGCAGGATTACCTGACCTCGGACAGCCTCTGGGAACTGCGCGAGCTGCCCCCGCGCCTGCTGGTGATGGGTGCGGGCCCGATTGGCTGTGAGCTGGCCCAGGCCTTCTCGCGCCTGGGCAGCAAGGTCACCCTGGTAGATATGGCGCCACAAATCATGCCTCGCGAGGATACCGAGGTGGCCGCCCATGTGACCGAGGTGTTTCGCGCATCCAACATCGACGTGCTGACCGATCACAAGGCCGTGGGCTTCCGGCGCGAGGGGGATCGCAATATCGCCGAGTTTGAGCACGCCGGCGCAGGCAAGACCCTGGAATTCGACCGTGTGCTGGTGGCCGTCGGCCGCAAGGCCAATTCGGAAGGACTGGGCCTCGAGGAACTGGGAATCGAGACCAACCCTAACGGCACCCTGGTGGTCGATGAATTCCTGCGCACCAGCGTACCCACCGTACTGGCCTGCGGCGATATTGTCGGGCCCTACCAGTTCACGCATATGGCCAGCCACCAGGCCTGGTACACGGCGGTGAATTCCCTGTTCGGCTTCGCCCGCAAGTTCCGGGTCGATTATTCGGTGGTGCCCTGGACCACCTTTACCGATCCGGAAGTGGCGCGGGTCGGCATCAATGAGCTGGAGGCGAAGGAGCAGCACATCCCGTACGAGGTCACCCGCTACGATATCGATGATCTCGATCGCGCCATTGCCGACAGCGAGGCCCACGGTTTTATCAAGGTGCTTACCGAACCCGGCAAGGACCGCATCCTCGGCGTCACCATTGTCGGCTATCACGCCGCCGAACTGCTGGCCGAGTACGTGCTCGCGATGAAACACGGCATTGGCCTCAACAAGATTCTCGGTACCATCCACGTCTATCCGACGCTGTCCGAAAGCAACAAGTTCGTGGCCGGCGAGTGGCGCAAGGCGCGCAAGCCCGAGGGGCTGCTGGACTGGGTCGAGAAACTGCACAACTGGCGCCGCGGTGGAACCCCCGCCGAAGCGGCGCCTCAGTCCAGCCACTAGTCTTTTGACCGGCCGGCAGGGCATGGCCGACTGGCACGTCTACCTGCTGCGCTGCTGTGATGGCAGCTTTTATACAGGGATCGCCCGGGATCTCGAGCGCCGCCTGCGCCAGCATAATGGCGAACTTGCCGGCGGCGCCCGCTATACCCGCGGCCGACGCCCGGTAGAGCTGGCCTGGTCCGAACCCTGTGCCGATCGCGGTGCCGCACAGTCGCGGGAAGCCGAGGTGCGCAAACTACCGCGTTCTGAGAAGCTGAGGCTGGCAGGCATCGGCTGAATAACGGTGAACCGAACCTGAAATCGCCCTGACAGGTTGATCCCTGGCCGTAATGGGCAAAATTCCAGGCTCGTCGGCGAAGATTGCTTGAATCAGCCTGTGGCCAACTCCGCTTCGAGCTCTTCGAGCTCCTGTTGCAACGCCAGCCAGTCGTGCTCCAACGTGTCGGCCTCCTGTCGCAGGCGGCCCTGTTCCCGCAGCAGTTCATCCAGCTCGGTTTTGCGCTCGCTATCGTAGAGACCGGTGTCCGCAAGTCGCTCGTTGAGTGATGCCAGTTCGGACTCGGTTCGCTCCATCGCGGTCTCGGTCTGGTCGATCTTTTTCTTCAACGGTCGCAGCTGCTCGCGCTGGCGGGCCGCGGCCTGGCGCTGGGCCTTGCGGCCGCCCCGTTCGGCCCCGTTAGCGGTCGCGGGGACGTCACGCTGCTGCTTGAGCACCCACTGCTCGTAGGTGCTGACATCGTCCTGGTACTCGCTGACCCGCCCGTCGTGAACCAGCAGGAGCCCGTCGACGGTGTTGCGCAGCAGGTGGCGGTCGTGGGTCACCAGGATCATGGCACCCTCGTAGCTCTGCAGTGCCAGGGTCAGGGCGTGGCGCATTTCCATGTCGAGGTGGTTGGTGGGTTCGTCCATCACCAGCAGGTTGGGACGTTGCCAGACCACCATGGCCAGTGCCAGGCGGGTCTTTTCGCCGCCGGAAAAGGGCGCGATCGGCACGCTGGCCTCGTCGCCACGAAAATCGAAGCCGCCCAGGAAATCCAGCACTTCCTGCTCCCGTGCCTCCGGACGCAGGCGCTGCAGATGGGTAAATGCGCTGGCCCCGAGGTCCAGGGCTTCCAGCTGGTGCTGGTCAAAGTAACCTACCGCGCAGTGCGCGCCTTCGGTGCGCGAGCCCTCCAGCAACTGCAGGTCTCCCGTCAGGCTCTTGAGCAGTGTGGACTTGCCGGCCCCATTGCGGCCCAGCAGTCCAAGGCGGCTGCCGGGTCGCAGGGTCAGCTCCACGCCCTCCAGCACCGGCTGGTCGTAACCGAGGTTCGCCTCGCTCAGTGACAGGATCGGGTCGCTGGCGCGGGCCGGCTGCAGGAAGGAAAAGGAAAACGGAGAATCCACGTGGGCGGGAGCAATAGCCTGCATGCGCTCCAGTTCCTTGAGCCGGCTCTGGGCCTGGCGCGCCTTGGTGGCCTTGTAGCGAAAGCGGCGCACGAAGGCGTCGATTTCGGCAATGCGGCGCTGCTGTTTCTCATAGCTGGCCTGCTGGTTGGCAAGCCGTTCCGCGCGCTGCTTTTCAAAGGCCGAGTAGTTGCCCTTGTAGGCGCGTACACGCTGGTGCTCGACATGCAGCACCTGGTCACAGGTAGCATCGATGAACTCGCGGTCGTGCGAGATCAGCATCAGGGTGCCGGGGTAGGCTTTCAACCACTGCTCCAGCCACAAGGTGGCATCGAGGTCCAGGTGGTTGGTGGGCTCATCCAGCAACAGCAGGTCCGAGGGTGCCATCAGGGCGCGGCCGAGGTTGAGGCGAATGCGCCAGCCGCCGGAGAAGCTGTTTACCCCGCGGGCGTGGTCGCCGGGGGCAAAGCCCAGTCCATCCAGCATGCGCTGGGCCCGGCGCTCGATATCGTAGCCGCCGGCTGCGTCCATGGCCTGGTGTAGCGCCGCACTGTGCTCGAAATCTCCGCTGGCCTCGGCGGCGGCCAGGTCATTGCGGATGCCGGCGATTTCGGGATTACCTTCGATCAGGAACTCCAGTGCGGTGGCCTCGCTAGGCGCAATTTCTTGCGCCATGGCGGCGATCTGCATGCCTTCGAGCCCGTCGATATCGCCCGCATCGGCGCCTAGTTCTCCGAGCAATAACGCAAACAGGCTGGACTTGCCGCAGCCATTGGCGCCAGTCAGCGCCAGGTGCTGGCGCGGCTGGATGGTGAGATCCACCTCGCGCAGCAATACCTTGGCGCCGCGGCGTAGACTAATATTGCGCAGTATGATCATCGGCGCGGATTCTACCGACGCGGTCCCCGCGAATCCATTGTGGACCTTCTCCCTGGAGCTCTACGCCCGTGAGGGCGTGGCAGGCCAATGCCTGGACCTGCAGGATCGATTGGGCGTGGACGTCAACCTGTTGCTGTATGCGGTGTTTGCGGCGACGCGCGGTGTCGAGGTCTCGGCCGCGGACCTTGCCGCTGTCGAGGCAGCTATTGCGGAATTTCGCGACCAGGTATTAAGGCCCCAACGGGCGCTGCGCCGACGCCTCGACAAGCAGGGTGATGGAGTCGATGCACGGCAGGCCATGCTGGATGCCGAGCTGGCGCTGGAGCGCCTCCAGCAGGACCGCATGTGGCAGGCGCGACGCCCGTCCGGGGAATGGGCGTCCGGGGCTGGAGCTATGCCCTTGCGCGGCAACCTGGGCGCCCTGGCGGCGCACTCGAAGATTTCAGAAGCGGAGCTGGAGGATTTCGCGCTAACGCTGGAGCATCTGCTGCCGCTGCTGCTGGCGGAGCTGTAGCTGGTGCTCGATCCAGGCGCCGATGCGGTTCCAGTGGGATTTCTCCTCCTCGACCTGGGCACCCCGCAAATCGCTGATGCCGAGGCCCTCGGCCGCGGTGCGCGTGTAGAGCTGGCTGTCCCGGGTGTAGGTGACCCGCGGCAGGCCCAATTCCGCCAGGAACTTGTTCAGGGTCGAAAACATGACGGTGTTGCGTCTGACCCGATTGGCGATCACCAGTAGCTGCTTGTTCTGCTCGCGCAGGGCGCCGGTTATCTCGATTTCGCGGATGAAGTTGGCCGCCGAATGGATATCGATGGGTGAGGGCAGGATGGGTACCAGGACCAGGTCGGCATCACTGATGCGGGCATACAGGTCGGTGCCGGTCAGCCCGGCCGGCGAGTCCACCACCACCCGCTCCACGTGGCGCGGGAGCCGGTTGCGGAAGCTGCGGGTCTCGGTGCTGCTGGTGCGGCCGTAGGCCGCAATACCTGAAATCGGGGCGGCCCTGTCGGGGCGCAGTTTGAGCCAGTGAGCGCTGGAAGCCTGGGGATCGAAGTCCATCAGTGCGGTCGCCATGTCGCGGGTCGCGAACCAGGCCGCGAGGTTAGTAGCCAGCGTGGTCTTGCCACAGCCACCCTTGGCGTTGGCGACCAGCACGGTGCGCGGCTGCGCCCGGGGAATGACCCGGAGATCACCGAAATCCCTGTGCTGGTGGGGGTTGTCACCCTGTGAGCCGTGGCCCTGCATGGACTCTGCTACCTCGACATGAAGCGTCACTTAAAATGTAGCACACGCTGTGTTGAGTGGAAGGGTGCCTTGATTTGTGATCGCGCGCCGCCTGACCGAGGTCACGGAATTCACCCTGACCTGGCAGGGGTATGCGCAGCGCTGGCACCACGACCGGTAAGGGTAGTAGACTCTCTGACCCCGGCGCGACGAGACCGCAGATCTGGCCGGGCATCACGCGGGCACGCCTGGGCGGCCCCTCCAATTGGATTAGCTTCATTTCGCAAAACCTGGAACCCATTATGAGAATTTCTAGCATCGGGCTGGCGCTCACGGCAGCGCTGCTTACCGCCGCCTGCAGCCAGCAGGACAACACGCCCGCCGAACAACCGGTGATCCTGGAAACCACCGAGCAGCGCCTCAGCTACGGCATCGCCTACGGCCTCGGCGAGCGTCTCAAGGCCGATGGCGTGCCGCTGGAACTGGATGCCTTCAGCGCCGGCCTGCGCCACGCTTTCGAGGGTGAAGAGCGCCTGCTGACCCAGGAAGAAATCGGCCAGGAGATGCAGGCCTACCAGCAATCACGTATGGCGGAGCGCCAGGCAGAGGCTGAACTGGCTGCCTCGAATAACGTCGCTGAGGGTGATGCCTTCCGCGCCGAGTACGCCCAGGGTGAAGGGGTGATGAGCACCGAAAGCGGCATGTACTACAAGGTGCTGGAAGCCGGCGACGGTCCCACGCCAGGCGCCGAGGACACCGTGGAAGTACACTACCGCGGTACCCTGGTGGATGGAACCGAGTTCGACAGCTCCTACGCGCGCGGCAGCACTGCGACCTTCGGGCTCAACCAGGTGATTCCCGGCTGGACCGAGGGCCTGCAGCTGATGCCGGTTGGCTCGAAGTATGAGTTTGTCATTCCGCCGGAGCTGGCCTATGGCGCCGGTGGCGCGGGCCAGCAGATTGGCCCCAACGCGACCCTGGTATTCCAGGTAGAACTGGTGCGTATCGAGTCAGACGAGGCGCCAGAACAGACAGACGAGGGCTGATATAGCCTGGGGTGCAGTCCGGGCCGCGACAGCGGCCCGCGAGTTCGCCCCGCTTATTCCGCTGCCAGCTGGGCGGCGTGGCTACCGTGCAGCAGGGCGATCAGCCGATCTTCCAGGGCAAAGCGGGATTCCAGCACTTCACCCAACAGTGACAGGTCAGCGTCGACATCGACAAGATCGCCAGTGGGGTATTTCTCTTCAAAGCCGAGGATCACTTCGGTGGTGTCGCCGATATTGGGAATCAGCACGTCGGCTACCTCACCGCTGCCGTCAGCGAAGATCTCCGCTTCTTTCTGCAGGGCCACGAACACTTCGAAATGGCCCGCCGAGACATAGTCCACCAGTATCTGGCACAGCCGCTCGATGCCCTCATTGACGCGCTCGAGGGGCGCGTCCCGATCCAGGGTGGCGGCAATGGCGGTGTACTTGACCAGCACCTCGCGACGCTCTTTCAGCCAGCCCTGCAGTAGCTCCTCTACCGCTTGCCAGGTCTCCCGTGAATCCTTGCAGTTGTCTAGCATGCCTGTGTGCCGCCACTCTCGCCGATATTGGGTAATGGATGTGCGATGAAATCTGCTGGCGCCAGGTCAGTCCTGCGCCCCTTGCCCGGAACCGTCACCGCGGAACAGTTGCCAGCCAACTACAACTACCAGTGCGGTAAATAGTAACAAGGTCTGTTCGGGAATGCTCAGGCCCATGAAGGTCCAGACCACTTCCGCACAATTGCCGTCGCCCATAAGGATCAGCTCCAGCGTTTCGCTGAGCGGGAAAGTCTCCAGCATATAGGCCAGTCCCGGTCCGCAGGCCGGCACCATATCTTCCGGCAGGTGCTGCAGCCAGACATGGCGCCCGGCGACGGCGGCGCCACCCAGCGCGAACAGGCCGGCCAGCACGGTGTACACACGGTGGCCCACCAGGCCCGGGCCGTGGGCAAAGGCGACCAGGGCAAACACGCCGCAGCCTGCCAGCAGGACCCGCTGGGTCATGCACAGCGGGCAGGGCACCAACCCCAGCACCCGGTCCAGGTAGAAGGCAAACAGCATCGCCACGATACACAGGCCGGCGATCAGGCCGTTGGTCAGGCGGGGGGAAGGTAGCATGGTTTATTCCTTGTAACGTGCTGCGTGTTGGCGGCAAAAATCCTGTAACTCCGGGTAAAAGACCAGGAAAGCCCGTTCCAGTTCCGGTAGCAGAGGGGTCAGTAGCTCATCTGCCCGGTCCAGGGGATTGGGTTTGCGCATCCGCTCGCCGATGCGCCCGGCGGCGGAGGCCACCGTATCCCAGTGGCGGTATTGCATCAAGAGATCATACTGCTCCAGCCGCCCTGCCATGCGCCGGGCGGGTTCGCTGAGGGCAGCCCGGTGCTCATTGAGCACCACGTATACGCGCTGGCTGAAATGACCAAGCTCCACCTCGGCAAAATGCTGCCAGTGCTGGCTGAGCAGGTAGTCGAAACAGAGATCGAAAAGGATGCCGGCATAGCGCCGCGTGCCCTCGGGAAACTGTGAGCGTGCCTCGTCAAGGGCGGGGTGGCGATCGGTAAAGCCGTCTATCGCCCGGTGCAGGTCGACGCCCTGGTGCAGCCAGGCTGGCAGCGAACCCGGCAACGGGCCCTTGAAGTAGTCGCCTTCCAGGGCGCCGGCGAGCAGCGCGTCATCCGGCCAGGCCAGGTGGAAGTGGGCGAGAAAATTCATACCGCTGTGCTGCCGGGCGGGGGCCTAGAGCGCGTCGTACTGCTGGTAGTAGTTGGCCAGGTAGGTTTCGAAATCGACACTGTTCGCCGCTTCCACTGCACGCTGCGCCTCGAGAGAGGCGTTGCTGGCTTCCCGGAACGCGGCCAGCTGGCTGTCTTCCAGCGGTTGCGCAGTCAGCTGCTCGGCCCAGTTGCGGCTGGCTTCCATGGCGAGGGTAAAGAAGGGCAGGTCCCGCTCTGCCATGTCCGCCAGGATTCGCGCGGAGGGCGTTAGCGCGGGGTCGTTGAGTTTGTTCACCTGGTCGGCCAGTACCCGGGCGTACTCGTCGCCGTCGTGGGCGGCATCCAGGGCGGCGGCGACTGCCGCGATAGCCGTCAGCAGTTCGTGGCCATACTCGGCCAGCGGCTTGTCGCCCTCGCGGGTGGCAAGGGTAAGCCCCGGCTCGCGGCCGCGGTTGACTACCGCCAGCTGATTGGCGGCAATGCGGTGGGGCTCTTCGTCATCACATTCCGGGCTGTCAGCCAGCAGGCAGTGCAACAGGAAGCTGTCCAGGAAGCGGATCTGGTCGGCATCGATGCCGAGCGGCAGATAGGGATTGACGTCGATACAGCGCACCTCGACGTATTCGATACCATCCCGGCGCAGGGCGCCCAGCGGAGTCTCTCCAGACTCGGCCACGCGCTTGGGGCGGATCGGGCTGTAAAACTCGTTCTCAATCTGCAGCAGGCTGGTATTGAGCTGCTTTTCGTGGCCGGATTCGCCAATGCCGATGGCGGCATAGTCCGCGTGGGGCTGGACGATCGCATCCTTGAGGGTGGCGATGTAGGTGTCCAGCGAGTTGTAGCAGACCGCGAGGTTCTTCTGGGCATTGCTCTGGTAGCCCAGGTCGCCCATGCGCAGGGAGGTACCCTTGGGTGCATGCAGGCTCCTGGCCTGCTCGTCGAAGGGCTCGAGGCCATGGTAGTTGCCGTCGCGCAGGAAGCTGGAGCACACTGCCGGCGAGGCACCGTACAGGTAGATCAGCAGCCATGACCAGCGGCGGAAGTTGCGAATCAGGCCCAGGTAGCGCTCGGTAATGAAATCCTGCAGCGGGCCTGTGTCGCCCTCGGCGGCCTGAGCCGCCTGCCACCAGGCCCGGGGCATGCTGAAGTTGTAGTGGATGCCGGCGATGGTCTGCATCAGTCGCCCATAGCGGTGGCCCAGGCCGTAGCGATACACAGTCTTCATGCGACCGACGTTGGAGTCGCCGTAGCGGGCTACCGGGATATGGTCGTCGTCGCCCAGTACGCAGGGCATGCTGGCGGCCCACAGCAGCTCATCGCCGATCTCGCCGTAGGTAAAGCGATGGATGTGTTCCAGGGTGGCGAGGCTTTCCTCGATGCTGGTCGAAACCGGCGTGATGAACTCCAACAGCGCCTCGGAGTAGTCCGTGGTGATGTAGTCGTGGGTCAGCGCGGAACCCAGGCCCGCCGGGTGGGGCGTCTGCGCCAGCCGACCGTTGGCGTCGATGCGCAGGCTTTCCTTCTCGAGGCCGCGTTGGATGCCGGTCAGCAGCGGGCGCTGCTGGGGGCCGGCGAGCTCAGCCAGGCGCTGCTCGTAGGTGGAAGACAAACCGGCTCCTCGGGTGGTCAGCTTGAGTGGCCGATGAGTTTAGGGGCGGGAAGGTTGTAAAACAAGACTTCGAGGCAGGTATAAATAGATGCCTAGAGCGCGTCGAGGTTGCGCTCCAGCAGCTTGCAGACGAAGTTCTCCTGGATCTCCTGTTCCTGGCCGGTCGCCATCATGATGCGCGACAGGATCAGCCCGTAGCGCATACCGGCAAAGATCCAGTAGTACTGGAAATCGTCCACCCTATAGCCCGTGGCGGCCTGCCAGCGCGCCACGCTGTCATCGTAGCTGGGCAGCCCCTCGAGCCGGGGCAGTCCCAGTCCGTCGGCAAAGGTGTTGTCGATAAAGCAGTACCAGGCCAGGTCCTGCACCGGATTGCCGATCACCGCCATCTCCCAGTCCAGTACCGCGGCGACCTCGCTGCAATCTGCGGTAAAAATGATGTTGCCGATGCGGGCATCGCCCCAGCACAGTCGGGTCATTTCGCTTACCGGTTGATTGGCTTCCAGCCAATCGAGGGCACGGGTGCAGATGGCGTGCTGCCGACCCTCCAGGGCCCAGTCGTGGTAGCCCCGCCAATGGGCAAGCTGGCGCTGCAGGGGGGTGCCGGTGCCGCCGTCGTCGAGGAAGTTGATGCCCAGGGCCTCGTGGTCGAGCTGGTGGAAGCGCGCCAGTACATCGATGCCGACATTCCAGAGCTGTTCACGTTGTTCGAGGCTGGTTTCGTGCATGAGCCAGCCGTCCATGTTGTAGGGCGGCATATCGGTGGGAATACGCCCCTCGGTTTTCTTCATCACATAGAACGGCACGCCCAGCACCGAGGGATCGGTTTCCAGCCCGCGCAGTACAGGCACCGGGATGTCGGTCTCGCGGCCCAGCACGTCCATGATGCGGTACTGCAAGGTCAGGTCGTAGTCACGGAAAACCGGTCGCTCGATCTGCGGCTGCAGGCGACCGACGCAGGCTTCACGGACTGCTTCACCGCCAGATTCCCAGCTGGCGTCGAACAGCAGGGTGACATTGGACATGCCCGTGGACTCCGGAATCTGTAAGTCAGAAATCGCTACCGTCGTCCCCTGGCGCTGGCTCAGCCAGGCCGCGAGCTTCTCGCGGGTGCCCTCGAGATCTTCTACCAGGGGAGTGGGGCGCTGGTCCTCCACGCGTGCTCCTCAGCCGTGGGCCGGCTCGTCATTGGTCGGGCTACAGCCTAGGACAGTGGCACCAGGCGCGCCATAGCTGGGCTATAGTAGGAACAAATTTCAGGAGCCATGGTATGAAAATCGGACTGATCCCGGTCAATATCGGCTTTCCCCACCAGCAGGCGATGATCGACTTTGCCCAGCAGGCGGAAGCGGCCGGTGTGGAATCCCTGTGGACCTTCGAGCACGTCATCGTGCCGATGGACTATGAGTCGAAGTATCCCTATGACAAATCGGGAAAGATGGCGATCACGCCAGAGACCAACTTTGTCGACCCGTTGATCTGCCTGTCGGCGGTGGCGGCGGCCACCAGCAAGGTGCGGCTTGGCACCGGGGTCAATATCCTCTCCCAGGCCAATCCGCTGTACATGGCCAAGCAGGCGGCGGGCTTGGATTTCCTGTCCAACGGCCGTTTCATGCTGGGGGTGGGCATCGGCTGGCTGGAGGAGGAGTTCGACGCCGTAGGTGTGCCTTTCGCTCGCCGCGGGGCGCGCTTTGACGATTACGTGCAGGCCATGCGCAAGGTCTGGTCCGGCGAGGTGGTGGAACACCAGAGCGATTTCATCAGCTGGACCAACTTCAAGAGCTACCCGGTGCCGGTGCAGGATCGCCTGCCGGTAATCATTGGTGGCGACAAGGGCAAGGTCTACCAGCGCATCGCGAAGTACGGCGACGGCTGGTACGCGCCCACCCGCAGCCCCGAGGACCTGGCAGCCCGGCTCGAGGAGTTGAAGGCCGTGTGTGCCGAGGAGGGCCGCGACTACGACGAGATCGAGATTACCGCCATGTGGACCCTGCGCGGCGGTATCGACGAACTTAAGGCTTATGCAGACCTCGGCGTGGCGCGCCTCAATGTACCGCTGGCCGCCATGCGCGAGGCCAACCCGGCGGACGGCCTCGACAAGCTGCATCACGAGGTGATCAGCAAGGTCGCCTGAACCCTGCGGTGTTGCTAGCTCGAGCTGCGCAGCAGCCGGTCGACGATGCGCTCGAGGTGCGCGAGGCTGGAGCATTCCGCCGCGAAGTGACAGCAGGACAGGTAGCGGGGCATCTCTGAATCACCGCTGCCCCAGAGGGCTCGCGACTCCGGATTGAGCCAGATAACCTGCTTGGACCGCGCGTAAATACTCTGCATCACGTCCAGCCGCGGATCGCCGTTGTTATTGCGGGCGTCGCCAAGGATGATCACGGTGGTCTGGCTGTCTATATCGTCCAGTGCCAGCTGGGCAAAGTCCATCAGGCTCGAGCCGTAGTCGGTGGCACCGCCGTATTGCCAGTTCACCAGCTCCACCGCCTTCTCTACCGGGTGCTGGGCGAACAGCTCGCTGACTTCCCCCAGCCTGTTGGAAAAGGCAAAACTGCGTACCCGCGGCAGCACATCGTACAGGCTGTACAGGAACATCAGCAGGAACTTGGCGTAGGCTGACACCGAGCCGGATACGTCACAAACCGCGAGAATCTGTGGGCGCTGTTTCCTGGTGGACTTCCAGTACAGGTTGAACAGCACGCCCTCGTGGGCGATGCCCCGGCGCAGGGTCTTGGCCATGTTGAGCTGGCCGCGCCTGGTCACCTTGCGGCGCCGGGAATGGCGGGCGGCAAGTTTCTTGGCCATACGCCGCACCAGGTCCTGCACCCGGTGCAGGTAGTGATGCTCGATATGGCTCAGTCGCGCCTTGGCCAGCACATCGTCCATGAACTGCTGGTTGCGACCCTGGGCGTGTAGCAGGTATTCCCGTTCGACGTGGTCGCGCACCAGTTCCCGCAGCCGGTCCCGGTAGGCCTGGAGTTCGCCGAGGGCGTCGCTGCCACGGTTTTCCAGGTCGACGATAGCGCTGCGAATATGGCCTTCCCCGAGTTCGTCGAGGATGCGGCGGGTGAACTGTCCCTTCTGGGTAAACATCTGGATTTCCGGCAGCCCGACTTCGTCACCCGCCCGGGCGATAGCAAGCGCCAGCGAATTGCGGTCGTCGTTGCGCAGCATGTCCATGATAGGGACGTCGAGCTGGCCGGCGAGCTCTGGGTCGCTGGCCAGCTCCCCCTCCAGGTCGAGCCGGGTCTCGCCACCTTCGCCATCCATTTGCTGCAGCGCAGCCTCAGCCGCTTCCAGGTCTGAGGGATCGGCTCCCGGTATGGCGTCTCCCTCGCTGTTGGCGGCCTCCTGCTCGGTGGCCTGTTGCTCAATTGATTGGGGCAGCTGGTAGGAAAAGAACTGGTCGAAGCAGCGATGGAAGGTGACCTTCTCTTCGGCGGTCTTCGCCAACGCCAGCGACAGGCCGCTGCGCAGCTGGTTGCGGTCCTCGTAGCCCAGGGTGGTGATCACCTGCACCGCATCGAGGGTTTCAGCGGGAGAGATGCGCACATCATGGCTGCGCAGCACGTTGATGAAACTGACCAGCCGGGAGGGCATAAGGCTCAGGTGCTACCGGCTCAGGCGCCGCTGGCGACGCCGGACCTGGGTGGATTGAGCAGGCTCCTGAGTTCCGGCTCGGTGGCCTCGATGTCGTCCTGGAACTTCAGCAGCACATTGAGGGTGCTGCGCACCGTGTCCTCGTCGAGTTGTTCCGCATGCAGGAGCAGCAGGCTGCGGGCCCAGTCGATGGTCTCGCTGATGGCCGGCGCCTTCTTCAGGTCGAGCTGGCGCAGGGAGTGCACAAAGGCCACGATCTGCTCCCGCAGGCCCTCGTCTACATCCGGCACCCGGCTGCGTACGATGCGCTCTTCCAGGTCGGTGGTAGGGAAGGGGATATAGAGGTGCAGGCAGCGGCGCTTGAGTGCGTCGGAAATATCCCGGGTATTGTTACTGGTCAGGAACACAACGGGTGAGCTCTTCGCCTTGACGGTACCGATCTCCGGGATCGATACCTGGTAATCGGAGAGGATTTCCAGCAGCAGGGATTCGAACTCGTAGTCCGACTTGTCCACTTCGTCGATCAGCAGGATCGAGCCCTCGGATTCATGCATGGCCTTGAGCAGCGGCCGCGGTTCGAGAAAATCTTCGGAGTAGAAGATGTCGCCGAAGTGATGTAGTCGATCTACGGATTCCGCCAGGCCCTTGGCGCCCTGTAGCAGGTCGCCGAGCTTTTCCTTCAACACCTGCGTATACAGTAACTGCTTGCCGTACTTCCACTCATACAGCGCCTTGGCCTCGTCCAGGCCCTCGTAGCACTGCAGGCGAATCAGCGGCAGCTCCAACAGTTTGGCGGTGGTCTTGGCCAGCTCGGTCTTGCCAACCCCGGGCGGCCCCTCCACCAGGATGGGCTTGCGCAGCTGGCAGGCCAGGAACACGGCGGTGGCAATCTCGTCACTGCAGATATATCCGTGCTGCTCGAAGCCGGCCTTGATGTCAGCCGCCGAGGCGAGCTGGGGGAAGTCCAGGGTATTCACGTGCGGTCCTTTGCTGAGGATTGTCTAGTGTAGCGGATTCGACCTGCCTGCTGCCCGGGCCTCAGCCGAAGTTGTGGTCAGCCGCTCGCTGGGCCGCCTGCTCCTGCACTTCGAAGAACTGCTTCACCGTGCGCTCGATAATGGCCGCGGCGGGTTCTACCCGGTCGATCAGGCTGGCGGACTGGCCGATCAGCGCCACGCTGGCCTCCAGGTCGCCACCGAAATACAGGTCGAGAATGTTGGCAAGCACCTTCGAGCCATCTGCGCCCTCGCGCAGGGCGGCGGTGGTGTCGCTCTTGCGAGCGCGCACTGGTGGCATGCCCGCGGTGTTGACCAACCAGGTATCGGTATCGCTGGCCTCGACGATGGCACTCTTGAAATTCTGGTGCACCGGGCTCTCGGCAGCGGACACGAAGCGAGTACCCATTTGTACGCCCTCGGCGCCGGCCGCGAAAGCGGCAGCCATGCCAATGCCGTCACTGATGCCGCCGGCGGCGACCATGGGAATATCGCAGCGACGGCGGATGCCCTGCAGCAGCGGCAGCAGGCCAACCGGGTCGGGGTTCTTGAAACCGCCGCCCTCCGTACCCTCGACAATCAGGCCGTCGACGCCGCACTCCACCGCCTTCATGGCACTCTTCAGGGTGGCCACCGAGTGATAAACGGTAATGCCGGCATCCTTGAGCATATCGATGAACTTGGCCGGGTTGCCCGCCGAGGTGGTGACGAACTTCACGCCGTGCTCCACCACGAAGCGCACCATGCTGTCGTCGCGCAGGAACAGTAAGGGCAGGTTGACGCCAAAGGGCTGGTCGGTGAGCTCGGCCATGGCGCGGATTTCCCGCTGGCAGTTCTCGGTTTCACCGGATGAGGTTTCGATGATGCCGAAGCCGCCGGCATTGCAGACGGCAGAGGCCAGCTGCGAGCGGGCGATCCAGCCCATGGGCGACTGCATGATGGGATAGCGGCTGCCCAGGTGCGCAAGTACACGGTTCATGGGTGTTCCTGTACGGGGGTTTATCCCCCAGTGGTGTTCATGAAGCGGACGATGTCGGGTTCCTCGTCCAGGTCGAAATGGTGTTTCTCGGGTTTGAGGTCCATGGCGGCGACGATCGCCTGCTTGAGGGCCTCGTCGTCAACAGCGGGGTCACGCAGCAGGACGCGCAGGTCCATGCTGTGTTCATTGCCCAGGCACAGCAGCAGTCGGCCTTCGACGGTGACCCGCACCCGGTTGCAGAGGTGGCAGAAGTTGTGGCTGTGGGGAGAGATGAAACCAACCCGGCTGTCGCTGCCGGACACCGCCCAGTAGCGCGAGGGGCCGCCGGTCTGCTCGGTGGTGGCCGTGAGCTGGTAGCGGCTGCCGATCACTTCGCGCACCTCGTCGCTGGAGCAGAAGGTCAGGGCCCGGTCGTGGTCGTCGATCAGGCCCAGCGGCATCTCCTCGATAAACGAGATATCCAGCTCGCGGTCGAGGGCGAAATCCACCAGGTCGAGAATTTCTTCCTCGTTGCGCCCTTTCATGATCACGGTGTTGAGCTTGATGCGCTCGAATCCGGCAGCGCGTGCGGCGTCGATACCCCTCAGCACCTGCTGGAGATCACCGGTGCGGGTGATGCGCCGGAATTTGTCGTCGTCGAGACTGTCGAGGCTGATATTGATGCGCCTGACCCCGGCCGCCTGCAGCGGTTCGGCGTAGCGATCGAGCTGGGAGCCATTGGTGGTAATCACCAGTTCGCGCAGGCTCTCGATGGCGCCCAGCTGCTCCACCAGGTGCATGACATTGTGGCGCACCAGCGGTTCGCCGCCCGTGAGGCGGATCTTCTTTACGCCCAGCGCCGCAAAGGCGGCACCCACCCGGTACAACTCCTCGAGGGTGAGCACCTCGGCCCTGGGTACGAAGGTCATATCCTCAGCCATGCAGTACACGCAGCGGAAATCGCAGCGGTCTGTCACTGACAGGCGAATGTAATCTACGGTGCGGCCAAAGCGGTCGACCAGGGCAGGTGTTTTGTCCATAGCCCATCGATTCTACTGGGAATACCGCCGTTGCTCTAGGGCACCTTCAGCCCACAGCCCGAGGCGTCTCCGGGCCAAGCGGCGGTGCCCTTGTTACACTACTGTGTCCTCTAAGGGAGAATAACAATGGCGGGACGGCTGCAAGGCAAGCGCATCCTGATTACCCAGGCCGATGATTTCATGGGGCCCACTTTTGCGGACGCTTTCCGGGAGGAGGGCGCCGAAGTCCTGGAAGACCGAACTGATCTCACGGTGCCCGCGGCCGCCGCCGAGGTGGTTGCTGCGGCCGGCGAAATCGACGTGCTGGTGGCCAACCACCTCGGCGGCGGCCGCGGGCACCGTGAGATCAGTTCGGTCTTCCAGGACTTCGGCGCC
>JAAUXY010026369.1_pt1 | contig 32978 bp, 31 predicted proteins | sample 7278121 | NCBI WGS metagenome assembly JAAUXY01 (sample SAMN14350117, study PRJNA611818) | marine sediment metagenome | isolation source: surface marine sediment (1.8m) | place: French Polynesia: Moorea | collected 2018-08
GGCCGCGCGGGTCCTGCTTGAGCTCGCGGGTGTGGAAGGTGATGCCTTTCATGAGCGAGAGGACCAACGCCATGGCGTGATCGGCAACCTCCTGCGTGCCGTAATCGGGCACGTTGCATACCGGGATCCCAATCTCCGCCCACTCGCGTAGATTAATGTTGTCGAAGCCCACCTTGGGCGTGACAAATATGCGGCAGTTCGTCATCTGCTCGCGGTATTCCTGCGGGATGTCATTGACGCTGACAACGGCATCACAGTTGGCCCACTGCTCAGGTGTTACGTCGGTGAAGCGTTCACAGAAGTCTGCGCTGTGTTCACCAACGCTTGCCACTTCGATTTCACGGTTGTCCGGCCAGCGCATGGCCGGCCACAGAATATTGAAAGTCACATGTCCCCCGGGATCAGAGCGGCTTGGCCGCATGCGTTTTGATGTTACCTGGCACCTACGGTTTCCGCCAGAAGGGCAACGCTGTCGCGCATGATTGCAGGGTCCAGCCCCCCAATACGCAGGCGCGTGGCCACCAGATGAGTCATCCCGAGGCGCGACTGGTACTCGTCGATTTTCCCGGCAACCTCATCCGGAGTGCCGATGATGGTCCAATCGTCCACGTCTTCGTGTTCCGCCAGACGGGCATTGTCGCTGCGCTCCGCCATCATGCGCTTCACATCGGCAACGACGGTCGCATCCGTCGATACGAACACGGTGCGCATGAGCGGCACCACGCTGTCGAGGCTCACGCCTGCCTCGTCTGCCGCCTCGGCATGCGCCGCATAGTTCTGCTCCAGCGTCGCCAGACTCTCCATGGGAGAGCAGAGGTAAGGCAGGCCGAGTCGTCCCGCCTGCGCCAGCGCTTTGGGCCCGAACGCGGCAACCCAGAGCGGCGGATGCGGGTCCTGATGCGGCCGCGGGTGTACTTCGACGGCATGCTCGACGGCACCGTCGAGCGCTATGGCCTTGCCGGCCCAGGCGTCGCGCATGAGCTCGAGCGTCCAGGCAAAGATGCGCCGCTTTTCTTTCGGTGGCACGTGGAATGCACGCAGCATTTCCGGTGCATACCCACGACCCACACCCAGAATGAGCCGCCCGTTGCTCAGCTGGTCGAGCACGGCCACCTGCTCTGCCGCCTGCAGCGGATTGCGCAGCGTCAGAAGATATGACGTGGTTCCGAGCCGGATCGATTCCGTGGCTCCCGCAACGCTCGCCAGCAGCGTCAGCGGGTCAGGCAGCGCGTTTTCGCCGAAGTGATTCTCGGGCAACCAGATGGACTCATAGCCGCAGGCTTCCGCAAAACGCGCTTGCTCACACAGACTTGCGGCCGACAGATCGGCAAAGTTCCACGGCGTCAATCCGAGGTGCAAACTTGGCAAAACCTACTCCCTTTCGTGCAGCCGCCGATTAAAGCGTCCCACAGTCCGCCCCGCAAGCGCCCCCCACCCTCTGCCCTACACTAACCCTCCGGGCTGCTAGTCTTAAGACAAGGAGCGCGTGTCATGATCGACATACCCGTTTTGTGCGACGCCGAGCACCTGCCGCGCGTACGCCTGCTCATGAGCCATATGCAACGTCTCGGCATCAACCTCGAGCTGGTGGAGGAAGCGGATCCGCAGGCTGTCTGCGTGCTGCTGGTGCCGCGTGCCAGTCAGTCGCGCCTGGCCGTCGATGCAGAGGCGGAAACCACCAGCATTGTCCTTTATCTCGAACAGGACGCGGAGCTGATCGGCGGCGATCTCGACTTCCACATCCCCGCCTGGCCGGCGCGTTCCTCTGACGAGGACGTTCGCCGCCTGGCCAGGGCATTACGCACCTGGCGCAAGGACAGCGCTCCCAGCCCGGCTGCCGACAAGCGGCGCTTCGACCGCAACAACGTGATTGCCCTGGGCGTGATTGCCCTGACGGTGCTTGGTCTATATGCCCTGACCCAGACCAGCAACGCCGACCGGGAAGAGGACACTGAGACCGTGGAGATCAGCAGCGCAGAGCCCGGTAACTCAGCCGCAACGGCAGCAGAAGATAAGAGCCCTGTTGACGCCGTGAATCCAGGACCCGGCCGGGAAGATGGGAATGGAACGAGCACAGAGCTCCGCAACGGCAAACGGGAATTGCCCGACCCGCTGCAAGCCGAGGCCTCTGAAGCCGGGCAAGGCGACGCAACTTACGCTGCAGCCAGGTCAACCATGCTCGCAATCGCCGCGCCGCCGCCATGGCCGACGCTTCCGCTATACATCTGTCCTGCGCAATCGCCCGCGCCGCCGCGGAATCTGCGTGGGCTCGTCTGCGAGCCGCTATTTGACGAAAGCGAGCACCTGTTCAGGTAGCAGATTCCACTGCCAGAACCACCACACCAGCGCAACGTCGGCAAACACCATCAGGGTGAAGTGCAGCCGGCGGCTGAACCACCAGAAACCGTCAGCCCATACCCGATAGACATAGAGAAGACGCAGCATCACCAGACCTGCGACGACCAACGGGAACCACAGAAGGTCCGGGATTTCCTTGAAGCCGTGCAGCAGCAGGTGATACGCATCCCCGCCGATGACGTCGGCCACCTGCAGAACAAACAAGAGCGTCACCACGATCGTTGTGATGGTGAGCATCACCGGGATGGCCTGTCCCCGCCCGCGCGCGCGACGGCTGCCGATCAGATAGCTGAGCGGCCAGAGAATCAGCACCCCAGCGGCGAGGAGCGCCCAGACGGCCACCAGGATGCCATTCAACGGCAGCGACTCGGAGGTCTGCAGGCGCGTGAACGCAAACACCGGCTGCTTGCTGAAGTAGAGGCGCGGCGTATCGCTATCCTGGAACACGACCCGTTCGGTGCCATTGACCTCCTGATAAAGACCACCGTCCAGCTTCTTGAACGGCCGTGCGCCGCCCGCGCCGGTGACCCAGAGCGTGCCTTCGTACTCGTCGAATCTGACTGAAACGGTGTTGGTCAGAGCCATGAGCTTCGTGAAGTTGGAATGATTGCGCCGCGCACTGACATATGTGCCGACGTAGCGCCGTGCGTCGTCCACCCCCTCCAGCCTCGGCTGCTCACCTACCAGCCCAAGCTCGTGGGCAAGCGTGTCCGCAAGAGCGTTGGCGAGCACACCACCGCCTGCGGTGTTGGTCGACACGAACAGCCCCAGGCTTTCTTCGGGCCAGAGCACCATCAGCGATTCGAAGAGCATGGTATTCCCGCCATGGCCAACGGCGCGGGCGCCGCCCTGGGTCATCTCGTACATGCCGAGCGTCATGCCGTTGACTTCCGGATGGGTGACGTACGCTCCGCTCAGCAGCTGCGTTTTGGACGCTGCGGACAGAACGCTCGTGCTTTCGGGATTGAGTAACTCCACCATCAGCCGGGCCATGTCCAGCGCGGAAACGGTTGCAGCGCCGGCGGGTGCAAGCGGCACAAACACAAAACCCTGCTCTTCGAACCCTTCTGCCGGGCTGGTGTAACCTCGCGCACGGCTGGCCTCGATGGTTTCGCTGACCGGCTGACGCGTCGTTGCATCCGTCATTCCCAGGGGCCGCAGGATGCTGGTCTCCACGTAGTCGTGCCAATCCATGCCGGAAACCTCGGCAACAATGTGCCCGGCAAGGCCAACCCCGTAATTCGAATAGCTCACCTGCACACCCGGCGGCGCGACCCGCCGGGGCATCGTCTGCGCTAACGTCGATGCGAGCGTGCCCATCTGTCGGGGACCCGAGACAAAGAGGTCCACGAGATTGTCCTCAAATCCCGGCGTGTGCGTCATGAGATGGCGTAGCGTGATTTCGTCACTGAACGCCCGCGGCACCGAAAAGTCTCGCAGATACGTGTTGACGTCGGCATCGAGGTCCAGCTTGCCCGCTTCCACCAGCTGCAGCACGCTGATCCATGTGAGCACCTTGGTGATGCTGCCAATACGAAACTGAGTCACCCGCCCGGCCACGGGGCGCGCGCGCTCGACGTCGGCAAGCCCGTAGCCTTTGGCCATGACCAGGCGGCCATTTGCGACGATGGAAACCGCGGCGCCAGCGGTCTCGCGGGCGACAATCGAGCGTTCCACGACGCCATCGACAAACCGCTCGATCGAGGAAGCTGTCACGGCTGCTGACCAGGCGACCGGACTGAACGCCAGCAGACACGCGCAGATGCAGCCGTTAAGAGTCCTCAATCTCTGCCACCTGTCCTTCCGGGGTCGAGTCGATGCGTTGCAGCAGGGCCATCGCCCGCATCGTTGCGATGACGGCCGTTACGTGACGATCCAGGGCAAACCCGTGATAAAGCGGGTCTTCTTCGAGCAGCAGGCAACGACTTCCTTCGCCGCAGCGGAACTCCGTTCGCTCACCAAAGGTATTGCCTGCCGGTCCGTATTCACCGAAGTCTTCCGCGTTGTCTGCGAGCGTCCAATAGGCTTCCCAGGTTACCGGAAAACCGTATATCTGCCCCTGCACGGACGTGATGGTATCGGACGCCACCTCTACGAGCACTTCCTGATAGCTGGTCGGCGCTTCGAGGTAGGCGCAGCTGTCCTGCAGCGCCTCTTCGGTCTGCACGGCGTCGACAGGGAAGCGATTGAAACGATCGCTGAAAGACAGCCGCCACCAGCGCCCCGTATAGACCGGCACCGCATGTGCCGGCGACGATACCTTCTGGACGTAGTTGATCAGACGCCCGAGATGGCGCAGGCGCTCCTGGCGCGAATCAGCGCGCTGAATGTTTCTGCTGAGGCTCTCGAAATGATCGTGAAACCGGGTGTCAATGAGGCCCAGCGTCGACCGGTTTTCCTGATCGAGCCGGTTGTAATAGTCCCATCGAAACATGCGAACAAACACATTGGGATCCGCCTGCCCCACGTTGGCTTTGACGATATAGCGTGTGTCCAACGCTGACAGCGGCTCCAGATCCGGCCGACGCTCGGCACAGCGGTTGAATTGTCGAGCCGCCATGAAAGTGAGCTGCTGATGAATCTGCGGTTCATAGGCGTACGCCTTAGCGCCGCCAATTGCCGCAAGGCTAAGCGTGCTCAGCAGCAACAGCAGGCGACAAGCGCTCAACGTGTTCATCCGTCTGCAGAGCCTGAAGGAGCGCCTGCACGGTGCAGGTCACGCCCGGCCACTCGAATTCGGGGACAATTTCAGCCAATGGCGCCAGCACAAAGAGCCGCGCCGTTGCCCGCGGGTGCGGCAGCTGAAAACGTGGAGTGTCTCGACGCTCATCACCATATGCCAGGAGATCGAGGTCCAGCGGCCTGGGTGCATTCCGCGGCGCAACGGCGGGGCGCCCATATTCCTGCTCGAGGGCTTTGAGGTCCGCCAGCAGCGTCTCGGGGGTCAGCCCCGCACGCGGGCGGAACACAACCGCGGCGTTGATGAAATCTCCGGTGCCAGGCGCGCAGTCGACCGGTGAGGTGCGATAGAGGCTCGACTGTTGCAGCGAGCCGCCGGCCGCATATGCTCGCAGACGGTTCATTGCCGCCTCGACAATCGCCACGGACTCGCCTTGATTGCTACCCAACCCAATCAGTACCAAGCTCATCCCTTCGCCTAACCTAACATGCGCCCAATCCAACATGGCAAATCCCGCGCATCAGCACCAGCGCAGGCTTTTTATCATTCTCGTATTCTGCCTCTCAGGACCCGACAGTAGTATTCCGCCAGCCCCTTTGGCAACATGCTTCAGAGGACACTTTAAACCGAAACCAAGACGGGAGGATAGCCGATGAAGGCCGCCGTATTGAGAGAAGTTAACAAACCTCTGGTGATCGAAGACATTCAGCACGGCGATCCGGCCCCACGAGAGGTGCTGGTACGTACCGTGGCAGCGGGCGTGTGCCACTCCGACCTGCACTTTCAGAACGGCTCCTATCCCTACGCGCTGCCTGCGGTGCTCGGTCATGAATCTGCCGGCGTGGTTGAAGCCGTGGGCTCCGACGTGACCTACGTCAAGCCCGGCGATCACGTCATCACCTGCCTGTCCGCGTTCTGCGGCCACTGCGAGCACTGCCTGACAGGACATATGTCACTGTGCCAGGAACCCGAGCTGCAGCGCCAGGAAAGCGAACCACCGAGACTCGCATCCGGCGACGAGGACATAGCCCAGTTTCTCAATCTGTCGTCTTTCGCCGAATACATGCTGGTGCACGAGCACGCCATCGTCAAAGTGCGTGAGGACATGCCCATGGACCGCGCTGCCTTGATCGGCTGCGGTGTGACCACCGGCGTCGGCGCGGTCATCCATACCGCTGCGATAGAACCGGGATCCACGGTTGCGGTGATCGGCTGTGGCGGCGTCGGCTTGTCAGCCATCAACGGCGCAGCCATTGCGGGAGCGGCACGCATCATTGCGGTGGACATGGTCGAAAGCAAGCTCGAGCTGGCGCGCAAGTTCGGCGCCACCGACGTCGTCAATGCCAAAGAGAAAGACGCCATTGGCGAGGTGCGGGAAATGACCGGCGGCGGGGTGCACTACTCCTTCGAAGCCATTGGTCTCAAGCAGACTGCAGAGCAGGCATTCAAGATGCTCGGCTTTGGCGGCACGGCCACCATCATCGGCATGATTCCGGTTGGCGTGCAGGTTGAGCTACACGGACCCGAGTTTCTGATGGAACGCAAAATGCAGGGTTCAAACATGGGCTCAAACCGCTTCCGCGTCGACATGCCGCGCTTTGTCGATTTCTACCTGCAGGGCCGCCTGCATCTCGACGATCTGATATCACGCCGCATCAAGCTGGAAGACGTCAACGAGGGTCTGGAAGCGCTCGAAACAGGTGAAGTGGCGCGCAGCGTCATCATGTTCGACTGATGCGCGCCCTCGCCGGGCGCACACTGCAGAAAGAAATCGGGCACGCAAAGCGTGCCCGATTCGTTTATGGCGGATGACAGCGGCTACTTCTGGTCGCTCACTCTGCCCAGGATCTCCTCCACGTCGATCAGACCGCGACCCCAGACGTAGTCGAAGTTACGCTCACCTCGATCATCGGAGGTACGGCCCAGGAGGCGCAGCAGGTCCCGGTAATCGATCGTCTCGTCCGCCTGCTTGATCAAGGCCGCAATGGCAGCAGCATGCGGCGCAGACGCCGAAGTCCCGTAGAACGTGGTCGGAAAGCCGCCAAAGCCCGTCACGCTGACGCCGTCCGTCGCCGTGACGGAAGGCGTCTTGCGAAGTCGCTCGCGGGGATTGCCGAAGCGATCGTAGAAGATCAGCGAGGGCCCTTGCGAGCTGAACGGCTCAATGATGTCGAGCATCGGATTGGGCGTGCCGTCGATGTTGACCACCGCCCCGGTGGCTGCCACGGAGATGGCTTTACTCGCTGCCGCGTGGCCCCAGACGCTGCCTGCCGCGACGTTGTAGAGTGGATCCACCGCAAAGAGGCCGTTGAAGTTCATCTCGATCAGCTTGCCGGGATCGCCTGCAAAGCGGTCGACGACAATGAAGAACGGCTTGACGTCACCGATCGGCGGCTCGCCGTCGAGGTTCACGACAAAGGCAATCTCCAGCGGATCGTCATCGCCGTCCTGAGCCGCAATGCCGTTGCCACCGATCGGGTACTCACCTCCCGGGTCGCCGGCCGGGAAACCGTTGATGTCGAAAAGGTACACATCATAGTCGTTGGCCGAGGCGCCGAACTTGTCGTTCCACTGCATGAACACCGCAAAGAAATTACCCGCGCCACCAACGACACCCAGCCAGTCGACGTCCGATTCGCCGCCTGCTGCCAGACCGAAGTCATGCAGGTTGAGCAGCGGAATCGGCAGATCGACAAACGGGAAGTTGTCGACGTAGTCTTTTTCGTAGTGATTGTCGCCGCTGTTGCCGGCGGACGAGAAGTAGATCGTGTCGTACTGTGTCGCCTTGTCTACGGCTCTCGCGACAGGACCGTCCTCGAAATACGGCTCGGTGAGGTAGGCCACGTCGTCGACAACTATGTCACAGCCTTCGCCGCCGAACGCATCGCGGGCAAGGTAAAGAATGGATGCAGCCAGGCCGTCCTCGCCAGCGGGGCCGAACGCCGGGCAGAATCCGAGAGTTGCACCCGGCGCAAGGTCGTGGATGATCTCGAGCATCGCGGTGCCCTCTGCGCCGGCGTTTTCGGTTGGCACGACACTCAGGTCGCAAAACTCGATTGCCGGATTGCCGAACTTGTCCGCCGGTAAATCGCCGCTCAGCACGGACTCTTCCGCGCCGTCAGTGCCGTCGGATATGACGCAGACTTTGACACCGGTGCCGTCGACGTCGTAGATCTTGCGGGCGAAGTCGACACCCAGAGCGGCATCACCTTCGCTGAGCACGCTGCCGGTGTGCACCAGCTCGCCGATGACTGGCTCTATTCGCATGACCGCGGCGTTGGTTTCGAGGCTCGACAACGCCTCGGCAAGCCCGGAAACCGGACAGCTGACATGCGCGGTCTGCCCTTCCACGCGATGGACGTGGAGATCCATGTCTGCCAGCGTTCCGGCAACGCTCGAGACGGTGTCCGCCATCTGCATGCGCAGATAGATCTCACCATTCTGGATCTTGAGAAGCGGGTGCTCCGCCGCAGCGTCAATCGCAGCCCGGTCGGCAAAGTTCCGCAGCATCGCGCCGACCTTGGGTGCGGATAAAGACTTGGCCGCGCGGCTGGCTTCGATGTGAGCCAGCGCCCGTTCCCTGGCTTCGGTCGACATGACGCTTGCTGGTAGCGCGTTGAGTTGCTCAACGCTGAGAATTTGTTTCTGCCTTACGGGGTCCGCCTGCAGGGCTGGAGCTGCCAGAACCGCAGTCAGAAGCACAAGGCAAAACGAAGAACGACTGAACATTGATGATCTCTCCCTGTACATGTGTTCACTTGCGCCGACTGCGTGCTTCCTGACGCAAAAGGACCTTTATCTTGGGGAAAGGCTCAGAACAATGCAATGCACTTTACGTTACGCCGGACAATCCGCCCGCAGGTTTCACAACCTTGCTAACGCAGAATCACATTGCCGAAACGACCGTTTCGATAGACCCGCAACACGAGCTGCCGCGCGCTCAGCTTCACCGCCTCACGCAGCTCGTTGACATCGCGCACCGAGCGGCGGTTGACGGCGACGATCACGTCCCCGGTCCTGAGCCCATACGCATGCACGTTGCTTGCTGGATCGATGTAAGTGGTCAGCACCCCGGAGCTCATGCCGGGCTCGTCCGGATTCCAGAAGTTCTCCAGTTCCGCCCCCGTCAGGCGCGGATCAACCAGGCGTCCGACAACGCGTTGCTGCCGGTTGTCCACAATCTCGAGCTCCACGGAGCGGCTGCGGCCCTCACGGATCAGCTCAACGTCCACCTCGTCGCCAACGAACATCACCGCAGCCTGGCTGTGGAAATCGGCAATCTTGCGGATGTTGCGCTCTCCCACCTGGGTGATGATGTCACCCGGCTGCAGGCCTGCCGCATCTGCAGGCGTTTCGGGCTCGACTTCCACGACCACAACGCCGTCGTTGCGTTCGACATCGAACGCTCTCGCGAGCTCCGGATTGAGGTTCTGCACCACAACACCAATGAGTCCGCGCCGCACCTCACCATGATCGATGAGCTCCTGCATGACCGCCCGAACCATGTTGGCGGGAATGGCAAAACCAATTCCGACGTTACCCCCACTCGGCGCCAGAATGGCGGTATTGATGCCAACCAGATTGCCGCGAAGATCAACCAGCGCACCGCCCGAGTTACCGGGGTTGATGGGCGCGTCCGTCTGGATGAAGTCTTCATAACCTTCTATACCGAGCCCGGAACGCCCGAGCGCGCTGACAATACCGCTGGTGACCGTCTGATTCAGTCCAAACGGATTGCCAATGGCCACGACAAAGTCACCGACACGAACTTCGGCGCTGTTCGCGAAGCCTATTTCCACGAGCGCGTCAGGATCAACCTTCAAAACGGCCAGGTCCACCTGCGGATCGCGACCAACCAGCTCTGCCTGTAACAGACGCCCATCGGCGAGTCCGATGGCAATTTCGTCCGCACGCTCGATCACGTGATTGTTGGTAACGATGTAACCGGCCTCGGCGTCAACCACCACCCCGGAGCCCGAGCTCTGGGTGCGTCCGCGCGGGACACGGAAAAACCGGCGGAAGAAAGGATCGTCGAGCAGCGGATTGGAGCTGCGCGCCGCGGTGTAGGTGGCGATGTTGACCACCGCCGGATTGACGCGCTCCAGCATGCCGGCAAGGCTGGGCAGCTGCCCTTCCCCCGGAACCTCGAGCGGCAGCGCGGCCACGGCCGGCAGCGGCAGGCCGAGCATGACAAGAACAAAAACAATGGGACTCAAACGCATTTCAGGTACTTCTAATACAGTTGTTGGTTTTCAGGCAGCTTCCAGTTAAGACACTAAGACACCAGCCGGGGTTCCCGAGTCGTGGGTCCGCGGCCCGCGCTCATGATACAGAGGCCGGCAAGAAACGAGGTAGCGCCGGCGATGGCATACGCGCTGCCGTAACCGTCCACGTCGTATACGAGTCCAAGCAGATAAGGGCCACCCGCCACGCCGAGCACCGCCGCCGCGTTGGCCAGCGCAAAAACACGTGGATATACGGGACCCGGAAAAGCTTCGGCCAGCCAGAGCGGTTGCAGCATGAGCAGATTGCCGATGCTCGACCCGAGCACCGCCGCGCCAAAGAGCGCGGTGGTTGTATCAGCTGCGGAACTTATGATCGCAAGCCCCGAAATCTGTACCAGCACGTTCAGAAGGGTGAACGCGCGAATGGAAACACGCGTGACCAGCCAGCCGCCGAGGAAACGAAAGGTAATGCTGCAGATGGTGAGGATCTGTACCGCGGTGGCGGCAGCGGCGTAGTCTCCCAGTTCCTCCACACGGTGATACAGATGTGAAATGCCGCCAACCTGGGCGCCCTGGCAGAACACGTAGCCCACCGCCAGGAGCACAAAAAAACGTGTGCGAACGGCATCCCCATAAGCCCAGTCAGAACGACCCGGCTGCGCCGCGTCGACGGTCGGGAGAGGCGCTGGTTTAACCACCCAGAGCGCCACTGGCAGGATCAGCACGATGAATGCAAACCCGAGCCAGGGCATGGTCGGCAATACGCCGCTCGTATGGAAGAGATACGCCGTGAGCGGCGTGATCACGACACCGCCGAGCGAGAGGCCGGTGGAGGCAATGGACAGCGCAATGGAACGATTCGGGCCGGGAAACCACTGCGTCACCATGGTGGTGGCCACGACCAGCGAGACCCCCGTGTTGCCAATACCAAACAAGGTAAACAACACATAGATCTGCCACAACGCATCGGCGTAGTAGACAGCCGCCAGCGATGCGCCGGCGAGCAGCGTGCCTGAGACCATGATCAAGCGAATGTCGACAGTCCCGAGCAGACGGGCCACCGACATGCCTGCAACGCCACCGACAATGAAAAAGAGGCTGACCGCAAACGAGACATGCGCAAGCGGCACTTCCAGAAGGCGGGCAAACTCCGTCATGTAGACGGACATGTTGTAGAAACCCAGACCGGAGCTTACGGTCTGAATGAACAGCATTGCGCCGACGATCACCCAGCCGTAGCGCGCCGTTGCGGGCGCGTTCATCGGCCCCTGTCGGAAAAGGGATCAGACAATGGCGGCCACGGTGTCGTTGAGCGCCTGCAGTTTGAAAGGTTTGGAGAGCACCCAGGTAAACTCGTGATCGAGGCCTTTGATCTCCTCTTCCGCGTACCCGGTCATGAACAGCACTTTCTGATCCGGCCAGTGCTGGCGGATCACCTCGTAAACGTCCGCGCCCGACATGCCCGGCATGCCCACGTCGAGCATCACGAGGTCAAAACGCTCAGCTTCCAGCGCGCCAAGCGCTGCGGGACCGCTGCCGACACACTCTACTTCGTAGTTACCGCGCCGTAACATCTCTCGTGTTACTGCGCGGACGGCCTCATCGTCGTCGACAACTAATACTCGGGGGCTTTCCATGCGTTCGGTCAATCCTGGTAAATATACTTAACTACAATCAGTCTTCGTTAAGGTAACCCACGTCTCACGTTTGCGCCACATATCCATTCAGGCGCAGCGCTTCGAGCAGCCCGGTAAGAATCAGATCGGATACCACGTGATCAAACAGGGCTTCGCGGTCAAACAGGTGTGCAAACCCACCCGTTGCGATGATAAGCGGCGGCTCGTCCGGAAACGCCTCCTCCGTGATCCGCGCGGCCAGCTCACGCACCATGCCCACATTGCTCCAGTACAAACCGCTCTGAATACTGTCGACGGTCGTTTTGCCGATAGCGGTCCGCGACGGCTTGATCTCCACCGACGGTAGCTTTGCTGTTTTCGCCTCCAGCGCTTCCATGGCCAGGCGCACACCGGGCATGATGTTGCCGCCCAGGAAAGTCCGGTCTTTGCTGATGGCGCATACTGTCGTCGCCGTACCGAAGTCCACCACAATGAGATTGCGGTCCGGAAAGAGCTTTACCGCGCCCATGGCATCGGCGATACGGTCACTGCCCACTTCTTTGGGATCTTTGTACGCGATCTTCAATCCGGTCTTGATGCCGGGACGCATCAACATGGGCTCGATGTCGAAGTACTTCTGACAACAGGCGCGGAGTGAGTAATTCAGCTCCGGCACGACGGAGGATATGGCGATAGTCTTGATCTCTTCGGGACTCACGCCATTTTCGCGCAGCGCGCCGCGCAGAAAAACGCCTATCTCGTCAGATGAGCTGCGTGCCGAGGAGGCGTGCCGGAACTGAGTTTTGAGCTCCGTCCCGTCGAACACGCCGCAGTAGATCTGACTGTTACCCACATCGAGCGCAAGAATCATCAGGCGGCTCCAGCTGCTGCCACCGGGACGTTATCGATCAATCGCACGGTATTTTCTCCACTCGCAATCACTATTGCGCCGAAACGCCGATCCCCGCGCGTTTCGACATAATCGACCGCAAATCCGCACTGACGCAGGTTCGCGGCTACATCGGCATCCGAGCCGGCAGCCTGCAGGGCCGCGTTGAACTGCCCCGCAGCTATGCGTCCTTTTCTGTCGAGCAACTTGTTTCGCGAACTCATGGCAAGGCCGTCACATTCACGAACCGTCTCACAGCCGACAATCTGCACGTCCATGAAAAAAGTTTCGCACATGTCTTTCACGAGCAGATACTGCTGGTAGTCCTTCTTACCAAAGTAAGCCCTATGGGGACGGACCAGGTTGAGCAACTTCATCACAACCGTCAACACGCCTGTGAAATGACCCGGGCGATTGGCGCCGCAGAGCGTAGCGCTGAATTCGGTTTCTTCGACCCTGTAGCGGTAGCCGTCGGAATACAGGTCCGCGTAAGCCGGCAGCAGGACAAAGTCCACGCCCAGCGCCTCTGCCACCTCCAGGTCGCGGTCCAGCGTATCGGGATAGTTGGCCAGGTCATCGGGGTCGTTGAACTGCGTCGGATTGACGTAGATCGACAGGACCGTCACGTCATCCATTCCCTTGCTGCGGCGCAGCAGCGACGCGTGACCGTCGTGCAGCGCCCCCATGGTCGGTACAAAGCCGACGCTACCCCTGAGCTGCCGGCGCAAATCGCGCCAGGCCCGCATGTCGTCGATCACTTTCATGCGTACGCCTCCTGTGCCGCTGGAAACACACCGCTGAGGACGTCTTCGTGGTAGCGATTGACAGCGTCGCCGACCAGACTCTTGCCGTCGGCATAGTGACGCAGGAACTTCGGCTTGAACGCATCGTCCATGCCCAGCATGTCCTGCAGGACGAGCACCTGGCCGTCGCAGTCAGCGCCGGCGCCAATGCCAATCGTTGGAATGCTGAGCTGCTCCGTCACGGCGGCACCCAGCGCTGCCGGCACACACTCGAGCACCAGCGCAAAGCAGCCGGCGTCCTCGAGCGCCTTCGCCGCCGTCAGGATCTCAGCCGCCTCGCCTTCGTTGCGGCCCTGCACGCGATGGCCACCCAGCGCTTCCACGCTCTGCGGCGTGAGACCGAGATGGCCCATTACCGGCACCCCTGATTCGACGATGTGCGCCATGATGTCGAGCTGCCCTGCGGCGCCTTCGATCTTCACGCAATTGCTGCCTGCCTGCATGAGCGCGGCAACTGCATCCATTGCCTCCGACAAACCGCGGCGCACTGACAGGAACGGCATGTCGCCAATCACAAACTTGTCCGGCGCGCCGCGACGAACCGCTGCAACGTGGGTTGCCATCATGTCTACCGTGGCATGCACCGTACTGTCATAGCCATGCATGACCATGGCCAGGCTGTCGCCGACGAGCAGGGTGTCCACAGAAGTATCGTTGAGGATACGCGCCGACCAGAAGTCGTAACACGTCACCATGGAGAGTTTTTCGCCGGCGTGCTTGCGCCGGGCAAAATCGAGCACGTTCATAAATATCCTCCCAGTATTGGGAGGGACTGGACGAAACGCTTTGCGCTATTCGGTACCTGTCCCTCTGGATCAAGTCCTTTGCGTTTTAGATGCTGAAATATCGAACACAAATTGGTCTTCGTCCGGTTGCTTTAGAACCAGGATCGAAGCCGAGGGCGGAAATTACCACCCGGATGGGGGCATGTCGACCGGTCAGATGCAAGCGAGATGCGAGCGTTGGCCGCGGTCAGACCGTGTATCCATTCATGGTCAGCACCGCCTTACCAACCACGTCGCGGTTCTCGAGCAGACGCATGCCCTGCACCGCTTCCTCGAGCGGAAGCGCGTGACTGATGTGCGGACGAATGACCCCGCTCTCGGCCAGCGCATACAGCGCTTCGCTCACTTCCCGGCCGCGCTCGGGATCGCGCCGGCCGTACTCACCGGCGCGCACGCCAATGACGCTGATCTGCTTAATGAGGATGAGGTTGACCGGCGCCTGGGGCCAGCGGCCGCTGGTGAAACCGATCGTGAGAATGCGACCTCCCCAGTTGATGCAGCGCATACTTTCATCGAACACGTCACCCCCGACAGGGTCGTAGATGACGTCCGCACCTCGACCGTCAGTCAACGCTTTCACTTCTTCGCGAAAGCCGCCAAGGGAGCCATCCGGCTGGGTATAGTTGATGACGTGGTCCGCGCCGCGCGCTTTAACGACGGCCAGCTTGTCATCACGGCCACCCGTGGCAATGACCGTCGCGCCAAAGTGTTTGCCGAGCTCCACCGCGGCGAGCCCCACGCCTCCTGTTGCACCGTGCACCAGCAGCGTTTCGCCAGGCTGCAGATTGCCGCGGGCTTTGAGCGCCACATACGCGGTCAGGTAGGTGGTCTGATAGGCGGCCGCTTCGGCGTAGCTCATACCCGCAGGTTTCGGGCGCACGGCAGCGACATCGGCGTTTACCAGCTCGGCAAAACCACCGTAGCGGATCCCAAGCACAACGGCGTCACCGGGCGCAAAGTCTTCGACCCCCTCTCCGCACGCAACGACGTCTCCGGCCGCTTCGCCTCCCGGGGCGAACGGCAATGGTGGCTTAAACTGGTACTTGCCCTGAATCATGAGGAGATCGGGAAAGTTGATGGCGCACGCCTTCAGACGCACCTGCACCTGACCGGGATCCGGCGCCGGGACGGTCACATCGCGCAGCGCCACCGAGCCGATGTCATCGGCAATGGCTTCGCAGAGCACCGCCTTGACGGTTTCCGTCATGCGTTCAGGACAGCAGGTCGTTCAGCGCACGGCGCGCCATGACTTTGACCAGGTGCGCGCGATACTCCGCGGAGGCGTGCAGATCGCTGTTGAAACCTGCATCCGGCACCTCAACTCCGTCGATCGCTGCTGGATCGAGATTCTGATTCAGCACCTGCTCGAGCCCGCTCGCGCGGAACGCACACGGTCCGGCGCCGGTCACGCCCACGCGTATGGTGCCGTTGAAATCGGCGATGAGCACACCCACCACCGCGTAGCGTGACGCCGGGTTGGGAAACTTACGGTAAGCCGCGCGGCTGGGTACCGGGAACTCGATGCGGGTCACGATCTCACCCGGCTGCAACGCGGTTTCGAAAAGGTCCTGAAAGAACTCGTCACCGACAATGGCACGCTCCTGAGTGTGCACCGTCGCGCCAAGCCCGATCACCGCCGCCGGATAATCGGCAGCCGGGTCGCTGTTGGCGAGGCTACCGCCGATGGTGCCGCGGTTGCGAACCTGATTGTCACCAATCAGCCCCGCCAGCTGCGCCAGCACCGGCAACGTCTCGCCGATTGCCGCTGACGTGGCAACGTCGTTATGGCGCGTAAATGCGCCCACCGTGACCTTGTCCCCGGCTACGTCGATGCCGGTCATTTCCGCGATGCCGGAAAGGTCGATGAGATCAGTTGGCGCTGCGAGACGCTGCTTCATCGTGGGAATCAGCGTCATGCCGCCGCTGAGGTACATGGCATCATCAGCATCGTTGAAGAGCGCCACGGCATCGGCAACCGTTTCGGGTTTGTGATAATTGAATGGATACATTGTTGTTCTCCCGCTAAGCCCCTACTCGCCCCGCACCGCGCGCCAGACTTTCTCCGGCGTTGCCGGCATGGATATGTCCTTGTTCCCCAGCGCATGCGTGACGGCGTTCATGATGGCGGCCGGTGAGCCGATGGCTCCCGCTTCGCCGCAGCCTTTGACCCCCAGAGGATTGTGAGTGCACGGCGTGACGGTCGTGTCGACCTGAAAGTCAGGCAGATCGTCAGCGCGCGGCAGGCAGTAATCCATCATCGAACCGGTCTGCAGCTGACCGTACTCATCGTAGATACCGTGCTCCATGAGCGCTTGACCGGCACCCTGAGCAACGCCGCCGTGGACCTGGCCGTGCACGATGAGCGGATTGATGATGTGGCCGAAGTCGTCGACCGCAACGAAGTTGACCAGCTCAACCACGCCGGTCTCGATGTCGACCTCCACCTCCGCGATATGCGTTCCCGCCGGGTAGGTGAAGTTGTTCGGATCGTAGAACGCTTTTTCCGTGAGCCCCGGCTCGAGATCCTCCGGGTAATCGGCCGGCACGTAGGAAGCAAACGCCACTTCCTGAATGGTGACCGACTGGTTGCTGTCCTGCAGGCTGAAGGTGCCGTCGTCGAAATCGACCTGCTCGGGCGTCGCCTGCATCATATGCGCCGCGATCTTCTTACCCTTATCGATGATTTTGTCGGCGGCCACAATGAGCGCTGAGCCACCCACCGCAAGGGAACGCGAACCATAGGTGCCGAGACCAAACTCCATGCGTCCGGTGTCGCCATGCACGATGTCGACATCGTCGTAGGGTACCCCGAGCTTGTCCGAGACAACCTGCGCAAACGTGGTCTCATGACCCTGCCCGTGGCTGTGAGAACCCGTGAAGACGCTCACGTTGCCGGTTGGGTTCATGCGGATTTCGCCACTCTCATAGAGTCCTACCCCCGCGCCAAGCTCTATCGCGAGCTTGGATGGAGCAAGCCCGCAGGCTTCAATGTAGCACGCAAAACCGATCCCACGTCGCTTGTTCTGCTCCGCCGCATCCGCCCGCCGCCCTTCGAAACCGGCGTAGTCGATGAGCTCCAGCGCCTTGTCCAGGCTCGCCTCGTAGTTGCCGGTGTCGTAAGTCAGCGCCACCGGAGTTTCGTAGGGGAAATCTTCCGGTTGAATCATGTTCATGCGACGCAGATCCGCCGGGTCTTTACCGAGCTCGCGGGCAGCCTGCTCGACAATCCGCTCCACGACGTACGTTGCCTCGGGTCGACCGGCGCCGCGATAGGCGTCCACCGGCGCCGTATTGGTATAGACGCCCTGCACTTCGACGTAAATGTTCGGCGTCTTGTACTGCCCCGCCATCAGCGTGCCGTAAAGATACGTCGGCACGGACGAGCCGAACGTCGACAGGTACGCACCCAGGTTGGCCGTCGTCTTGACACGCAGCCCCGTAAAACGACCCTGCTCATCGAGGGCAAGTTCCGCGGTTGTGATGTGATCGCGACCGTGGGCGTCTGCAAGAAACGACTCGCTGCGGTCAGCCACCCACTTGATGGGTCTACCGACCTTTGCGGCAGCCCAGATCACGGCGGTCTCTTCGGCGTAGATGAATATCTTGGAGCCAAAACCGCCGCCGACGTCGGGCGCCACGACGCGCAGCTTGTGCTCTGGCGCCACCTGCACGAACGCGCTCAGCACCAGCCGCTCCAGGTGCGGATTCTGGCTGGTGGTATATAACGTGTAGTCGCCTGTTGCAGCATCGTGCACGCCGAGGCAGGCACGTGGTTCCATGGCGTTGGGGATGAGGCGGTTGTTCGTCAGCTCCAGCGTCGTCACATGAGCGGCGCGCGCGAAAGCCATGCGGGTGGCGTCCTCTTCGCCAAGCGCCCATTCGTATGCCAGGTTGTGCTCAATGTCTTCGTAAATCTGCTCGGAGACAGTGGCTGAACCGAGCTCAACGACCGCATGCAGCTCATCGAAGTCGGCGTTTACCGATTCTGCACCCTGGCGTGCAGCCTGCAGCGAGTCCGCGACAACCAGAGCATATGGCTCACCTACATAGTTGACATGGGTGGCCGCCAGCGGCGGATGCGGCGCCGAGCGCATGTCGTTGCCATCCTTATCTTTGACCAGCCAGCCGCAGGGCAGATCGCCGATACCGTCGGCAACCATCTCGGTTCCGGTATACACCCCCAGCACGCCCGGAACGCCCAGCGCCTCTTCCGCATCGACGCCGTTGATTTTCGCGCGGGCGTGAGGACTGCGACAAAATACGCCGTAAACCTGTCCCGGCTGATTGAGGTCATCCGTGTATTTACCGGTGCCGGTGATGAACCGCGCATCCTCGCGGCGGCGTACCGGTGCGCCGATTCCGGTGTCTTCGGCTATCGCTTCGCTCATCGTTACCTCCTACCCCGCGTCGGCGACGCTTTGGATCGCGCGCACGATGTTGTGATAGCCGGTGCAACGGCACAGGTTGCCTTCGAGACCGTCGCGTATGGCGGCGTTGTCGAGCTGATCGGCGTTTTCGACCAGGTCGATTGCCTGCATGATCATGCCTGGCGTGCAGAATCCACACTGCAGCGCGTGACACTCGCGGAAGGCGGCCTGCATGGGATGGAGCTCGTCGGGTGTACCGATGCCTTCGATCGTAACCACGTTCGCACCGTCCGCCTGCGGCGCCAGCACGGTGCACGCTTTCACCGCTCTGCCATCGAGATGCACGGTGCACGCGCCGCACTGCGATGTGTCACACCCGACGTGTGTCCCTGTCAGTCCCAGATTCACGCGCAGCACATCCACCAGCAACGTATTTTCGGCAACGTCGACCTCGCGAGGTTCGCCATTTACCTGAAGCGATATTTTCATTGGGTCCCACCTTCCTCGTTTGTTTCGTTATGCGGGTCTCTCTCAGATTGCAAACAGCACCGCCAGGATCAGCACCACAAATGCAATCAACCAGATACTGCGCGAGCCACTGGACTCATAACGCGACTCTTCTTGTTCTTCCCCGGACGCGGCTTCGCCGGTTGATGCGGCATCAGGATCGAGCCGGGTTGAGAACGCGGCAAAGAAGTCGTCCGCCATCTTACGGGCAGCGCCGTCTACCAGACGGCTGCCAACCTGTGCGAGCTTGCCGCCAACGTTGGCCTTGACCGCATAGCGCAACAACGTCGCTTCGCCATCTTCGACGAGCTCGACGTCGGCGCCGCCTTTGGCAAAGCCGGCAGCGCCGCCTTTGGCGTTGCCGTTGATGACATAGCTGGCCGGGGGATTCAGATCGGAGAGCTCCAGCTCCGCATTGAAGGTCGCGCTGACCGGGCCGATCTTGGCTTTTACCGCAACGTTGAAGTGCTGCTCGTCGACCTTCTCGATGTGCTGGCAACCCTCGATGCACTCGCCGAGTACCTGCGCATCGTTGAGCGCCTCCCAGACCGCTTCGCGGCTGGCGGCAATGCGGTATTCACCTGATTGTTCCAAAAATTCACCCCCCGAACTGGACTCGGAAGGTTGCATCAAAGCCGCGGCAAGGGCAACGCCTGAGCCGCCTTTTGTTGGGAGATTTGTGTTACGCGGCGCTTTCGCCGAGCGCTGCGGCTCGCTGCACCCGGCTCGCCTCGTCACGCCCCAGATAGCGGAGCGCCGCGAGCAGGAACGCCGCGCTCACGCCAAACATCAGCAGACCCCAGGTCATGGCGCTGCGCAGCGCTGCACCGCTGTCCATGGACTGCGCATTCAGATCGCTGATCTGACCCATGAGATAGGGCCCCAGCGCCAGGCCGACGAACGTGTTCATGAGCACGTAGTAAGCCGACGCGGTTGCGCGCATACGCGGCATCACGAGGTCGTTGATGGTGCTGGCACCGGAGCCGATCCACGCCGGCGACAAAATACTGAACACAAAGCTGCAGAGGTACGCAGCCAGCACGCTGTCGGTATAGAGAAACCCGAGCGCAAAAGGCACCGCCAGCACCGGGATGGCGAGGCCGATATAGAGGCGTGCGTTCACCGTTTTCGATTTCCACATGTCGGCAAGGAAGCCACCGAGCACAATACCGATGAAGCCGCCAACGGCAGCGCCGAGGCCAAGATAGAGGCCCGCGTCGGCGATGGACTCGCCATGCACGCGCTGCATGAAGGGCGGTGACCAGAAACCTACTCCATAGGTTACGAACGAGATGCTCGGGAAACCGACCGACGCCAGCACAAATGCCTTCGACTGGAACATCATGCCGAAGCATGCCGGATCGGTGAGCTTCAGATACTGCACCCAGGTCACGGTAATATAGACACCCGCGCCGAGCGCGATCCACTGCAGCGGCGTCGGCATCAGTACGTAAAGGCCGAAGAAGAGGAGGCTCACTCCGGCCAGGTACACGAGGTTACGCAGCACCGCCGCTATGCCGCCGGCTTGCAAGAGCACAATGAGGGAGAGTCCCGGCAGCACGCTCATCATGGTGCTCTGCGTTGCCTTGAAAGGCTGTGGATGCGGCTTGCTCAATAGTCCTTCACTGACGCCGCGGATGGGCTCGCGCAGCGTCCAGACCCATACCGCCACGAGGATGCCGGGTATACCCACCGCCAGAAACGCCGCCTGCCACGGTTTGATGCCAAGCGGCGCCGCGGCAGGATCGGGGTACCACGCATACCAGGCTTCGACGATTGCACCGCCGAGAAAGAGGCCAATTCCAGCACCGAGGTAGATGCCGCTGGAATAAACAGCGAGCACCGTTGCTCTCACCTTCGGCGAAAAGTAGTCGGAAAGCATCGAGAAAGCTGCCGGCGTGGCGCTCGCCTCACCCACGCCCACACCAAAACGGCAGGCCGCCAGACCAACATAGTTTTTGGCAAAGCCGGACAGCGCCGTCATCACGCTCCAGAAGGACAGCCCAATGGCAATCAGGCTCTTGCGGTTCCAGACGTCGGCGAGCTTGCCGAGGGGAATGCCGAAAACGGCATAGAAAATGGCAAAGGCCGTGCCGTACAGGAAACCGATCTCCGCATCCCCGATGCCGAGGTCCGCTTTGATCTCCTCCGCGAGGATGGAAATGATCTGCCGATCGATGAAATTGAAGATGTAGACGATGATGAGCACGAAGAGGACGTACTTCGCATAGCCGCCGTTGATCTCGGCGCGTGCTTTTTCGAGGTCACTGTCTGGTGTGTCGCTCATGCTGCCCGGCCTTTATTGGTCTGATTTTCCGTGCGTGGAAGATGCGGTCACGCCGCGATCAGCGTTGTCCCCGGCTCCGCTGACAGTTACGCCGAACTCGGCGGGCAAAGTCAATTCGCAAATTCGTGTGGATCAGCTGCGCGCGACGCTCGCAAACTCGAGAATGGTCTCCAGCAGCACCCTCTGACGGAGCGGCTTGGCAAGATAGGCGTCCATGCCGCAGGCTTCCGCCCGCTCACGGTACTCAGCCCCGGCATGCGCCGTCAGGGCAACAATCGGGATTGCCGAGCGGCCGGACTGCGCTTCCTCTTCACGAATGGTTCGCGACGCGGTGTAGCCGTCCATCACGGGCATGTCGCAATCCATGAGGATGAGGTCGTAGTGGTTCGCAGCGCACTTGTCGAGCGCTTCGCGGCCATTGTTCGCAATGTCGACTTCCGCGCCGAACATGGTCAATGTCTTGCGCGCAACCATCTGATTGGTCTGATTGTCTTCCGCAACCAGCAGCTTGAACCCACTGAGCGGCGTGCTCGTTTCATCGAGCGGATCCTGCTCTATGGTGCAGCAGAGCCGGCGTAGCTCTACGAGGCGGATACCAGAATCCACGTCGTAGCTCACGGGTGCGCCGGCATCGACAGAAACGCCCCAGCGTTGCACTAGATTTTCGACAGCCGCGAGCCGTGCCGCGTTGGTGCCGCGCAGCGCAATGGTGGAGCCACCGGGTTCTCCCAGGCAGTCCTGGCTGGTGTGGCAGGGCAGCGCAATTTCAAAAGTCGAACCGCGGCCGAACTCCGAGGCTACCGAAATGGTGCCGCCCAGCGCGTCACACAGAAGCTTGCAGATCGCCAGGCCAAGCCCGGTGCCGCCGAACTTGCGCGTAATCGACGAATCAGCCTGCCGGAAGCGCTCGAAGAGCCCGGCCACGTCCGGCTGGCGGATACCGATACCCGTGTCGAGCACGCCTATCACCAGCTGCTCGTCGCACTTGCGCGCCGCCAGGGTGATGTGTCCGGTCTCCGTGAACTTGGCGGCGTTGCTCAGCAGATTTTCGAGTATCTGCCGCAGCCGGGTTGGATCCGTGATGATCACCTCCGGCACCTGCGGATCGACCAGCAGCTCAAAGGTAATGTCTTTTTCCTTGATCCGATCCGCCAGCACCATCGCCAGGTCGTCGAAGAGCACGTAGAGGTCACACTTCTCCCGCTCCAGCACGAGTTGCCCGCTTTCGAACTTCGAGTAGTCGAGAATGTCGTTGAGAATTGCCATGAGGCCCTGACCCGAGCGGAGGATCGTGGACACCTGGGACTCCTGCTCGGCAGTCAGCTCGGTCTTCGCGAGCAACTCCGCCATGCCGAGCACCCCGTTCAGCGGGGTGCGGATCTCATGGCTCATGGTTGCAAGGAAGGCACCTTTGGATTGCGCCTCCTGACGCGCATCGTGCGCCGATGCCTGCGCCCGACGCGCGGTGATGTCCGACTCGATGCGTTCTGCGCGAAGCGTCACGATGTGCCGCGCCAGCAGCAGCACCAGGGCGAGCGAGGTGACGGCGTTACCCCAGAGGAAGAACATATGGCCGACGGTGCCGCCGCCCACGCCCCAGACCTGCTCCATCCAGGTGGTCGTCCCGCCGACGAGAAGAAAAAGCGTACAGGCAATGAAAAGCCAGGCGTCACGATTGCCGCGCAACGCCACATAGAACGCCAGCGGGTGCATGGCAATCGCCACAACCCCACCAATAATTTTGACCGGCGGCGCCAGGGCACCGATACCTATAAGCATCTCCAGTATCCCGCAGATCCACATGCCGCCGACAAAAGCGCGCGAGTACCAGCTGTCCCGCAGAGACAACATGCGATACACAAAGGGCACATAAGCGGCGAACGTGAACATGGAGGCCGCGCTCGTCATGCGCTGGTCCCAGGTCACCCAGTCACCCCAGAAGAGTATCTGCGCGTAACCAAGATAGTGCAGCAGAAACAGAAAGCTCGCCGCCATATAGATGCTCAGCGTGCGGTAGCGATCGTCGCGTGTGAACACAGAGATGACGCCGTTGAAAGCAACGAGCAGGAGCATCATGCCAAGCGCAAGCCCGCCCACGAACAGACTCAACAGCGCATCGTTACGCAGCGCCTGTGCGTCGAGCACGTACATGCGCGGGACGAAGACGTTTTCGTCATGCAGGCGCACCATCAGCTCGATCGTACCCTCGCCACGCGGCAGTAAAACCGACACGCGCGGCGCTTTGCTGATGTGGGAGCCCAATCCCAGCCCCGGACCTTCCAGCGACAGCGGTAGCCAGCCGGCGTCGCCGGCAACCCAGATCTCACTCTGTTTCAACCGGGGATTTTCGATCTGCAGAAAGCGTGTGGCGGTTTCCTCGCGCGGCAGGCGCAGGCTGAATCGAAACCAGAAATCGCCCTCCGGCAGCACGTGGCCTTCGTAAGGTTCGAAATCGGACACATCAGGCGGCGTGCCCGCCGCGCCTTGCGCGGGGGCATACTCGAGCTGCTCGAATACGGTCTGCGTGCCCGCGGCTGTTGCATCCACAACTGTCGCGGTTGCCCTCTCCATCGCTACCGCGATCTGGGCATTCGTGAAACACAAGACGGCCAGCAGCAGCAATCCTGGTCGTGCTGAATAAGCCATTCATAAGTATAGAAGGGAAACCGATGGAACCGCTGTGCGCTGCTCGCGGCGAGTCCAGCACGAGAAACACGTCACATCAGGACTGTGACATCATCCCTGCTCAGCCCATCAGCTGAAGGTGCCGGGGATCTGTTTGGCAGGATCAATCCGCGCTCAGCGGCGTCCCGTCGAAGACCTCATGGACGGCAAAATCCTGCACCGGCTTGCGCCGCAGCTTCGTCAGCTGCTTGACCGGCTTACCCAGTGGAATCATGGCCGCAAAAGCATACTCATCTGGCACGCCAAGCAATGCCTTCAGGTCCGGCTCCTGCCCTCCGACAAACGTCGTCAACGTGCCGCCCAGGCCTTCGTTGCGCGCGCTCAACAATATGTTCCACACAAACGGGTAAATGGAGCCGCCGGAGATGACGCCTACCCGATCCAGGCCGCTGTCGAACGAGGCCACTACCGAGAGATCGACAAAAACCAGCAGCAGCACGGGCGCGTGCGTAATTTTGTCGATCATCTCCTGAGGTATCGGCGCCGCCTTGATTTCCTCTTCCGAAAGCCGCGTTGGGTTGATCGTATTCCAGGGCGCTTCACCCGCCTGTACTTGAGCAGCATAGCGTTGGAAGGTTGGTGCAATCATTGGACCCAATGCCGCCTTGGTCTCGTCGCTGCGCACGACGACCACGCGCCAGCCCTGACGGTTGCCGCCACTTGGCGCAAAGCGCGCATTGTCCAGGATCCGGTGCAGCTGCTCGTCAGACACCTCTTCTGCGGTGAAATCCCGAGCCGCGAAAGTCGTACGCATAACCTCGTAGAGATCCATTTTCTTCCCCTTTCTCTGTCAGTGCCCCTAATGAGACCTGTTTACCAAAACGTTAAATCTGTGGACAAGCACCTTGCCTGAGTGGCGGCTTTTCGGAACAATAGCGTATTGGCGTCGCCTGTGACACGTCACAGCACCTCGGTAAAAGGATACGGGGCCGCGACGTCGATAACCTGCATGGATTCAAGGAAAACTATGAACGGTTACGACAGCGACAACTCCGACGAACTACCCCCGGAAGTGCTCATGCGCGGCTTGCTGCGCGCGTACTACTGGATGGACGAGAGCCTGCAGAACGGCCTGCAGCGCGCCGGCTACCGGCCCCGCACCCGCACGCAGACCATGATTCTCATCCATATTTCGAACGGCGTCACCCGAGCTGCCGAGCTCGCCCGCGCCCTCGGCGTGAGCCGGCAGGCGATTCAACAGCAGATCAACGATCTCGAGAGCGACGATCTGGTAACCCAGATTCCTGATCCGACCGATAAGCGCGCCAATCGCATCGTGTTCAGCGAGCGAGGCTCCGCGTTGATCAATCAGGCCATGGCAACGCTCCGCGGTGCCGAGCAGACGCTCGCGATGCGCCTGGGTTACGAAACGGTCAGCCAGCTGCGCAACGCGCTGATGGCAGACTGGGGGCCCGTCATCGGCGAACAGCGCGCGCCCGGCCGCAAACGCTCGGTCAACTGAGGCGCGCCAGCCCGAAGCGCTGCCGCGGTTAACACGGCAGCGCCAGAGTTCTCTGCGCTTCTGCGCTCATCGGATGCTCAAAAGAGCATCCGAAACGCACACCTCTCCGTCTCTTTCATACCTGTATATACCAATTCGTCGCGCCACCCGGATCGGACGCGAAAAAGCGGTAATCTTTGCTGCAACAAAACGCGAGGAATGCCGACATGCCGTTGAAAACCCTGCTGACCGCAGGCGCCGCCGTCTACGCCTGCCTGATGACTCAGCTGATCTCAGCTGAAACGCTGACCGTGGTCATCACGAACGTGCCTGAAAGCAAAGGCACCATCATGCTGCAGGTCCTGGCCGGTGAAGCCGAGTTCAAGGGTGAGGCCACACCGATCGCCTCAGTGATGCAGCGCGCCGCTGCCGGTGAAATGTCGTTTACCACCACGAGCCTGCCCGCCGGGGAGTACGCCGTGCGCATCATGCACGACCTCAACGAAAACGGTGATCTCGACGCCAACTTCGTCGGCATGCCGACAGAACCCTGGGCGTTTTCCAACAACGCCGTGGGTAATTTCGGGCCGCCGAAGTGGGATGACGTGAAATTCCAGCTGGAGGGATCAGTGACCCAGTCGCTGAACCTGAACCGCTGATCATGCGCCGCCGTCAGTTCAACCAGCTCATCGCCGGCATCACCGCAGCTGCCGGTCTCCCGGGCGCCCTGCACGCCTCCACTGGCGACAAGGCGCCCTCCTGGGCTGAGCAATTCGACAACGCGCTGGCTGATCGCCCCTGGCTCCTCGGCTACCGCTCCGTGCAGCAGACGCGCTTTGCCGCGAGCGCGGACGTCAGCGGCAGCTGGCCGGAGGCGTTGACCGGCACGTTTTACCGCAACGGCCCTGCCCAGCACGAGATTGGCGACTATCGGTACCGTCACTGGTTTGCCGGAGACGGCATGCTGCAGGCTTATCGTGTGGGCACCGGTGGCGTCGATCACCAGGCCGCTCTGATAGAAACCTACAAAGTGCAGGCGGAACGCCGTGCCGGGCGGGCGCTGTATCCCGGATTCGCCTCCGTTCCGCCAGATCCGGCGCCCGTGACGAGCCCGGATACCGTCAACGTGGCCAACATCAGCGTGCTGCATCACCACGGCAAGCTGCTGGCATTGTGGGAGGCAGGTTCCCCCTGGGAGATGGATCCGGAGGATCTCTCCACCCGGGGAGCCTATGCGTTTGCGCCCGAAATGCGCGGCGTACCGTTCTCAGCCCACCCTAGAATCGAACCGGACGGCACGCTGTGGAACTTCGGTTACCTGTCCTCGGCGAAGCTCCTGGTTCTGTGGCACATCGACAAGAACGGCAAGCTCGTCAAAGCGGGCAAGGTCAAGGCGGACCCCATATCCATGGTGCACGACTTCGTTGTCACGCAACGCCACCTCGTGCTGATGGTGCCGCCGCTGCACTACGCGCCGGACGGGGAAGCCACCACGTTTCTGGACGCGCACAAATGGCGCCCGGACGATCCAACCCGCCTCCTCGTCGTCGACAAGAACAACTTCGACAACCACTTCTGGGTGGAGCTGCCATCGCAGTGGGTGTTCCACTACGGCAACGGCTGGGAAGACGACAACGGCGTCATCCACTTCGATGCCGCCCGCGCGGGCGATCCCATGGCCATGATCGACAGTTTCCGCGAAGTGATGCGCGGCAATCTGACGCCGTCCGGCGGCAGTCATCATCACGAATACCGGATTGATACCCGCACCCGCAAAGTGGCTGAGGCGCCGATGTTCGGCATGAATCTCGAAACCGAGTTCCCCAGCGTCGATCCGCGGGTCAGCGGACAACGCAACCGGCGCCTGACGATGATGAGCAGCAACACGCTCACACCGCCGGTGCACGGACACCTGAATGAAGTGAGCATCTTCGACTACGACAGCGGCGCGCGGGACGTCTACCGCTACCCGGATGCGCAGATCCCCGAAGAGCACATTTATGTTGCAGATCCGTCTCAGGCCGCCGAAACCGCCGGCTGGATCATTGGCAGCGCGTTCGACTGGCAGCAGGATCAGACGCTTCTGAACGTTTTCGACGCGCGGAGACTGGCTGACGGTCCGCTGGCGACGGCGCGCCTGCCGTACGGGCTGCCGCTGGGTCTGCACGGCAGGTTCGTGCATGGCTGAGGGGTTTCACCAGCCCCGGAGCATGGTCGAGCAGCCCTGGAAGCTCCTCGCCTACACCGGTGTCTTCTGCCTTGCCATCGGACTCTTCTTCGCGTGGATTGAAGGCTTCCGCGACATTGTCTCGAACCTCGTGGTGTCCTTTGCGATCGGCTGGTCGATCAGCCTGAGCTTCATCCTCTTCAGCCGGGCAAGTCACAAGGTCATGAGCCCGTATCTCGTGCCGATACCGCTCACCGCCTTCGGGCTGGGCGTGGGGCTCCTCATTGGCGGGACCTACGTCAGCGGCAACCCGATGTTCTTTTTTACCCAGAACAACGGCACGCTCCTGACCGGCATCTTCTTCGGCATTGTCGGCTTTGCCATTTTCGGAACCCGCGCGCGGCTCTTGAGCATCAACGCGGCGCTGGTCGAAGCCGAGGCGCAGCGCGAGCGGCAGGAGAAGCTGCTGATGCAGACGGAGCTGCGTCTCCTGCAGGCGCAGATTGAACCCCACTTTCTGTTCAATACGCTATCGAACATCGCCGGCCTCATCCATCGCGATCCGGACGCGGCGGAGCATACGCTGCTGAATCTCACCACGCTGCTGCGGGCAACGCTCAACCGCACCCGTGAAGCAGTGACGACGCTCGCCGAGGAACTCGCCATTGCCCGCGCTTACCTGGAGATTCAGAAAACGCGCATGCAGTCGAGGCTCCGCTACGAAATCAACTGTGATGAGTCGCTCGGCGCCCTGCCGCTGCCGCCGCTGCTGGTGCAGCCGCTGGTTGAAAACGCCATCAAGCACGGTCTCGAGCCGACAGAGGATGGCGGCGAAGTGATCATCGATGTCGCGGCGCGTGAGGACGAGCTCGTCATTTCCGTCACGGACACCGGTCGCGGCATCGACGAGCAGCGCGGCAGCGCCGGCAGCGGCACTGGCCTCACCAACGTTCGCGAACGGTTGAGCACGCTCTACGACGGCACAGCGCGCCTCAATTTGGCAGACAACAGCCCACAGGGCATGATTGCCACGATCACGTTGCCGAGGTCGTCAGAACCCACGCCACCATGACCACCACCGCCATCCTGGTCGACGATGAGGAAAACCTGCTGGTAACGCTGCGCGACAAGCTGGCGGTGCTCTGGCCTGAGCTCGAGATACTCGGCACCGCGCAGAACGGCAGACAGGCCATTGCGCTCGCCAGAGAGACCCAGCCGGACTTTGCGTTCCTCGACATCCACATGCCCGGCCTCAGCGGCCTAGAGGTGGCCGAAGCGCTGCCGAGGGATACCCGTATCGTGTTCGTCACGGCATTCGATCAATTTGCGGTTGCCGCATTCGAGCGTGCTGCGGTGGACTACGTTCTAAAGCCCGTGAGCGACGCGCGTCTCACGCAGACCGTCGCCCGCCTCAAACGTCTGGAAGATGCCAACCGCGACAAGCTGCTCGAGCTCCTCAACGGCATCCAGCCCGCCACTTCTTCATACCTCAGCTGGATACGTGCAGGCCTCGACGACACGACGACGCTGATCCCGGTCGAAGAGGTGGTCTACTTCCAGGCTGACCAGAAGTACACCTCGGTCATGACCGCCAACGCAGAGCATCTCGTACGGCGCAGCATCAAGGAGCTCGATGCCCAGCTCGACCCGGAAAAATTCTGGCGTATCCACCGCGGCATCATCGTCAGCGTCGAGCAGATCATCAGCGCCAAACGCGACATACGCGGACGCTATACCCTCACCCTCAAAGATCGCAGCGAGAAACTGCGCAGCAGCCAGAGCTACGGACACCTCTTCAAGCAGATGTAGGCAAACTATTTACGCCGTGGCGGCGACCCTGGAATACACCCACACAGAAGAGGTTGTCGTGCTGCACGCTCAAACCGGCTCTATTGCCCTGCGCATCATCGTTTTCCTCGCCGTGCTCGGCGCAGCGGGATTCATTGCGCTCAAAGTCGCGCAGGCTCGCTCGGATGGTCCGCTCAACGACATGCTGCCAGGCGGCGAGCTCACGTCCGGTGCCGCGCTCAGCAGCCGCGGGGTGGACTGGACCGACGTTCTCGGTGACGCCGGGGGATGCGTCGAAGGGGTCTGCGCGCCCATGGCGCCCGTTGAGCTGCAGCTGGTGGAACCGGCAACGTCACGCTGGACCGGGATCATGGTCCGCGACGACAAACTGTATATTCCCTGCGATCTCGGTTTCATGTGGGGCCGTTTCGAAGGCACGCAACGCTGGATCCTGAACCTCATCTACGTCTTCAAACGCTGGCACGAAGACGCGGTGGCTGACGGCCGCGCGGTCCTCCGGATCGACGACACCCGGTATACCGGCCAGCTTGCCCGCGTCACCGATCCGGGGCTTGTCGCCGATTTAAAGAGCCAGCTGGAGGACATGGCCCGCAGCTGGGTGGCGCCCGCGGAGCTCGGTCCGCCGCCGAGCGAAGGGCCTCGGGACATCTGGTTCTTCGAGTTCGAGGCGCGCTAGCTGCGCGCTACCACGCGCGACCTTTCGGCAGCATGTCGAAGTAGCCGAACGCGCCGTTCAGCTCCTCGATGCCGCGGTTATACGCGCTGTAGGTGTGATAAATCTGTCCGTCCTCGTCTTTATAGAAGACGCTCACGCCGTGGTTTTCACCGCGGTCGAAGTGCACTTCCTGCCCCCCTGCGCCGCCGATCGTCGCGGCGCTTTCGCCGCTGGTGTCGAGCGCCGAGACGTGAAAGTCGTAGTTGAAGTCGGACCCGAATGACGAGACCCACGTGAAGGTCCAGCCAAGTCTCGAGCGCTGCTCCGCGATTTCTGCATAAGGCGCGCGCGAGATGCAGATGAGCCTCGCATCCGCGGGTCCAAACGCCCGGGTTGTGCCGTTGAGCGCGTCCGCCCATTGGGTGCAGCCCGGACAGGGGGATTCCCAACCGGGACCGAACATCAGGTGGTACACCGCCAGCTGCGAACGGTCTTTGAAGAGCTCAGCCAGCGTTACCGGTCCGTCCGGCCCGGTGAACTCGTAAGCTTTGTCGAGCTTCACCCAGGGCAGCTCGCGCCTGGCCGCAGCCAGCTCGGCGCGCGCCTGTGTGTGTGCTTTTTCTTTTGCCAAGAGCTCCGCGCGGGCTTTGAGCCAGGCTTCCCGATCCACGACCTCGTTCATACAGCTGACTCCCGACGGCTCGTTCCCGTCATGATCTCCCTCGTGACAGCTAGAAAAGCATCGCAACATTCGATGCCTTTTGCCAGACTCGGCCGATGGACCTCGACGCCTACTTCAAACGCATCGACTACCGCGGCCCGGCGCGGCCGGATCTCGCCACGTTGAAGGCTGTGCACCACCAGCACGTGCTGCACATTCCGTACGAGAACATCGACGTGCAGCTCGGCCGCCCGCTCGATTTCGACATAGCGCGGATTTTCGACAAGCTGGTCAACCGAAGGCGCGGCGGCTGGTGTTACGAAATGAACGGTCTGCTGGCCTGGGCGTTCACCGAGATCGGTTTCGATGTGCGGCGTATGTCCGGAGCGGTCATGCGCGCCACCCAGGGAGATACCCAGCTCGGCAACCATCTGGTGCTGGAGGTTGACCTGGACGAACCCTATCTCGCCGACGTGGGGCTTGGGGATGGGTTGCGCGAGCCCATCCCGCTGGCCGAAGGTGAGCATCGCCAGGGGTATCTCAACTATCGCCTGGAGGAAATGGAGGACGGTTTCTGGCGCTTCCACAACCACGACTACAGTAACGTCGCATCCTTCGACTTCAAGCATGCAACGGCGGATGAGAACGAGCTCGAGGGTAAGTGCGCCTGGCTGCAGAGCGATCCGTCGTCGCCGTTCAAGCAGCTGCTGATTGCCCAACGCTTCGATCCCGATCACATCCACGTGCAGCTTGGGCGCGTCGCGACAACCATTGCACGCAACGGCAAAACGACGGATGTCATCGACTCAGTTGCAGCACTCAACGACCGCATGGCAACCACCTTCGGCGTCGACGAAGATCTGACCAGCCTGTGGCCCGAGATCTGCGCGGCTCACGAGCGTTACTTCGAATCCTGAGAAGCGCCGCGTGGCGAACATTGTCCTCTTTAACAAGCCGTACGACGTTTTGAGCCAGTTTACCGATCGTCAAGGCCGCGCGACGCTCGCTGACTACGTGCCGATCAAGGGCGTCTATCCAGCCGGCCGCCTCGACCGTGACAGTGAGGGCCTCCTCGTCCTGACCGATGACAACGTCCTGCGCGACAAGATCATGCATCCGAAAAACAAGATGAGCAAAACCTACTGGGTGCAGGTGGAGGGGACTCCGCAGGAGGCTGACCTCGAACCGCTGCGCGAGGGGATTGCGCTGAAAGACGGCCCGGCTTTACCTGCCAGAGCGCAGCGCATGGCGGAACCGGCTACCCTCTGGTCACGCGATCCGCCGATTCGCGTGCGTAAATCCGTGCCCGACAGCTGGCTGGAGCTCACCATCAGTGAGGGCCGCAATCGACAGGTGCGACGTATGTGTGCCGCTATCGGCTTTCCCGTGCTGCGGCTCATTCGCTATCGTGTCGGCTCCTGGACCATCGACGGCCTGGCGCCGGGCGAGTGGAGGCAACTGTGATCGATCCTCTCTACGTCAAACTCATGAGCACGTATACGTCGTGGCAGAACCGCAGCATCTACGATGCCGCTGGTACGCTGAGCGACGCTGCGCGGCACGAGCGTCGCGGCGCCTTTTTCGACTCCATACACGCGACGCTGTCTCATCTGCTCTGGGGTGATGAGCTGTGGCTGCACCGGCTTGCGGGCACACCCGCTCCGACCGTGCCGGATATCCCGACTTCCGTTGACGCCTATCCCGACTGGCAGGGACTCTGCGAGGCTCGCGCGGTTTGCGATGCCAACATGCGCGCATGGAGTGAGCGCGTCACCGCTGCGGAGTTGAGCGGCACGGTGAGCTGGTACTCAGGCGCCCTGCAGCGGGACATGCAGCGCCCAACCGCGGTCTGCGTAGTGCAACTCTTCAACCATGGCACGCATCATCGCGGCCAGGTGCATGCGCTCTTGACCCAGGCCGGTGCGCAGCCGGACGACACTGACGTTCCGTTCATGCCGGTTGCCGAAGACTTCTGGAAGCAGTGGAACGAGCCTGGTTGACCAGGACATGCAGGCTAGGATTCGCGCGGCACGAGCCGCAGCA
>JAAUXY010030403.1_pt1 | contig 32934 bp, 30 predicted proteins | sample 7278121 | NCBI WGS metagenome assembly JAAUXY01 (sample SAMN14350117, study PRJNA611818) | marine sediment metagenome | isolation source: surface marine sediment (1.8m) | place: French Polynesia: Moorea | collected 2018-08
AAAGCGGTTGACGGCAAAGCCGGGCGCATCTTTTACGACAATAGTGGTTTTCCCGTGAAGCTTGGCTACCAGTAGTGATATTTCTACTGTTTTAGAGCGGGTTGTGTCATGGGGAATGACTTCCAGCAGGCGATTCTTCGCCGGGTGATAGAAATAATGCAGTCCCACAAAGCGATCCGGGCGGGATGTTTTTTCCGCAAATTCTTGAACGTAAAAGCTGGACGTATTGGTGGCCAGGATTGTTTCGGGCAAGCAAATCCGATCCAGTTTTTCAAATAGATCAAATTTAACCTGTTTGTCTTCGAAAACCGCTTCGATAACCAGATCTGCATCAGCCACCATTTCGAATTCACATGTGCCTATAATGTTCGACAGGATATCGTGGACCTGGTCGGCACTCAAAATTTTGCGTTCGACGGCTTCTTTGAGCGTTTGCCGGATAATATTGATACCCCGTTCGACAAGTTCCTCACTGGTATCCACCAGGACGACGTTGAGACCTTCCTGGGCCAGCTTTTGAGCAATGCCGCTACCCATATTGCCCGCACCAATGACCGCAATTTTGTTAATCTGTGACATATAATCCTCCGGATCTATTGAATATTTATTATTGAAGATAGTTTAAGGCACAAAGCTTATTTTTCTATTAAATATTCAATCGACAATTATCAATTTTATTTGTTTTTCCACACAGGTTTGCGTTTTTCTTCGAAGCTTGCGATACCTTCGAGCACATCTTCGGTTTTCATCAGGGTATTCAGAAAAAGATCGCTGGCGCCATTAATGGCTTCGGGCAACGGCATACCCAGGTGTTTTTTAACGGCCCTTTTGTTGAGTCGAATGATAAGCGGGCTGCAGTACTGGATTTCCTTAACGAGTTTTTCGGTGGCTTCGGCCAGTTGATCATCTTCAACGGCATAGCAGATCATTCCCATTTGACGGGCTTCTTCGGCACTATAGCGCTTGCCGGTGGTACAGATTTCCACGGCTTTGGCAGGCCCCACAAGATAGGGCAATCGTACCGCAGCAACGGGAGGCAAGAAGGCCAGTTTAATTTCCGGCTGGCCGAACATGGCGCTTTGAGCCGCCACGATGATATCACAGGCAATCGCAACCTCCATGCCGCCGCCGAGGCATGCACCGTGCACTGAAGCAATGACCGGAACCTCGAGCAGGTCGAGTTGCTCGAAAAACAGGTTAAAGGTCTCGATCATTTCAACGGCCATTTCTGGCTTATGATCCGACACTTCAACACCTGCGCAGAAGCTGGGGCCGGCGCCATTAAACACCAGACATTTGATCTGATCATCAGCGCCCAGCGCTTTTACCTCGGCAATGAGCTCATTTATCATTTCAATGTCTAATACGTTGTGCTTGGGCCGATCCATTGTGATCCGTGCAATCCCATCCGCTTTGGCGACTTTGAGATATTTGTATTCGCTCATGTCTATTCTCCTCTTCGTGTTTTTAACCACAGAGACCACGGAGTTCACAGAGAATTTTTCCAAGCAAAATGGTTCAAAATTATAATCTCTTCTCTGTGCTCTCTGTGTTCTCTGTGGTCAGTTTAAACTACGCTTTTTTGAAGACATAGTTAAGCTGCCCATTGGGCAACGTATTCACAACTGTCTGTACGTCCATTCCCACCTGGATATCTTCTTCCGAAAGCTCTTTGGCAAGTCGACCAAACACTTTGTAATCGCCATAATCCACCAGCGCAATGCAATAGGGGACATCGTCCTGGAAACCGATGGGCGCATATTCCAGTTTGCTGTAGGTAACGAGTTTGCCTTTGCCGCTGACTTCGAACCATTCCATGTTGCTGGCAAGGCACTGATGACAATCCGCCCGTGGTGGGAAAAAATGCAGCCCGCAGTCTTTGCATCGGGTTCCCATGACCTTATTGTCTTCCAGGTAGTCGATAAAGTCATTGGTTTTGGTGATGGCAGTAAAACTTACCGTGCCGAATTTTTTGAATCGATCATCTACGTCTTTAATTTTACCCATAATTGTCTCCGATTTTCGGTTGAACCTTGAATTTAAGTCATCATTGAACATTGAATATCGAATCCGCCTCGGGCGGATTCGATGTCTTGCGGTTTAAAAAAAAGAATATCCTTCAGCTCAACGTCCGAGAATTGTGACATTGCCATAAAGACCCACGCCGCCGATGTTATGGACCAGTCCGATCTGAGGGTTTTTAACCTGTATGTCACCAGCTTCGCCTCTGAGCTGCAAAACGATGGTGCGAATCTGGGATCCGCCGGTGGCACCGATTGGATGGCCTTTTGACAATAGACCCCCGTCCACATTTACCGGTATGCTGCCTTCCTGATAGGTTTCTTTGTTGCGGATGAGCGCTTTGCCTTCTCCTGGTTTGGCAAATCCCAGGTTTTCATAGGCCATCATTTCGGCAATCGTAAAACAATCATGCACCTCGGCCACATCGATGTCTTTGGGGCCCACACCGGCCATCTCATAGGCTTGCTGGGCGGCTTGCTGGGCAACGGTCAGCCCGGTAAACAGGTCTCGACCGGCCAAATTGACGCTGGTCGAAGCGGCACCCACCCCCAGGATCCAGACCGGTTTTTTCGACAAGGATTTGGCTTTTTCTTCACTGGCGACGATGATACAGGAGCTGCCGTCCGCATTGGCGCAGCAATCTCCGACCCGTAAGGGATTGGCCACCGGACCGGCCATCCGGTTTTCCGGATCAGTGAACATCTCAAATTCAACCGGCTTGCGATAAACGGCCCTGTCATTTAACTGGCCGTAGGTTGCCGCCTTGACCCGGATCAGCGCCAGATCGTCCAGGGTGGTGCCGTATTTTTCCATGTGGGCTTTGGCATACATGGCATAGTAAGCGGGCATCATAGTGCCAAAAGGGCTTTCCCACTGGATGTCTGCCCCGCGGCCCATGCGCTCCTGGGATTCGGATGAACTGATTTCTGACATTTTCTGGAATCCGATCACCGCCACGCTGTCGTGCAGGCCTGATTTCACCAGCGAATAGGCAAGCTTTAATCCGGTACTGCTTGATGAGCACAGGGTTTCAACATAAAAAGTCGGCTGCGGATTTAGTCCCAAATATTCTGCGAATACACCGGCCGGGGATCTCTGTTTGTCGTATTCAGGAGCTGAGCAGATCACAGACGCATCGATATCACCGGTGCTCATTTGCGCATCCTGCATGGCCTCCTTGAATCCTTCAAATACCAGCTCCCGGATAGAACCCGGGTAGCTTCTGACAAACGTACTCTGTCCAACTCCGATAATGGCTACTTTTCCCATAAGTTATCCTCTTCTATTTTTGTTAATCATACTGTTTTTATTTCATAAATGAGAATTTTTTTTGCTGGGCAAGGCCGCACAAGGGTTTTCGCCAAGGCGTACATTAAGTACGTTGCAGGCGAAAAATCCGCGGAGAACACAGCCCAGTGAAAAAAAGGCCATTTAGGAAATGAAAACTAGATGTATTGACCGCCGTCAACTTTTATTATCTCTCCGGTAATATGTTGCGCTCTGTCTGATGCCAGAAAAGAAACAAGATAAGCAAGGTCCTCCGGCTGTCCGACCCGTTTTAAGGCGCTTTCACCCATGGCCATGTCGATAATCTTGTCGCGGGCTTCTGATTCTTTTAGCATCGCGGTTTCAATAAGACCAAGGGCGACCGCATTGACCGTTACGCCGAAGGCGCCCAGTTCCTTTGCCAGCGCCTTGGTATATCCAATGATTCCGGCCTTGGATGCGGAGTAATTCGTTTGGCCGAATTTTCCACGCAACCCGTTAATGGATGTCACGTTGATAATCTTACCGTATTTTTGCTCCTTGAAAAGCGGGGCTACATGGCGTGTGAAGTTGAAATAACCTTTCAGATTGACTTCCAATACGCGGTCCCATTGTTCTTCGGTCATTTTCCAGGACACCCCGTCCCAGTTCATTCCGGCGTTGTTCACCAGAATCTCCAGGCTGCCGAAAGCTTCAATTGCGGCGTTGACGACTTTTTCAGCGTCGGCAAAAGAAGCAATATCACATTGTAGCGCAAGGGATTTGCGGCCCATTGCCTGAATTTCTTCCGCATACCTGATGGCCTCGGCCTCGTGTTTGCGGTAGGTCAGACAGACATTTGCACCCTCACGGGCCAGTTCGATCGAAGCGGCGGCACCTATTCCCTGGGAGCCGCCGGTAACCAGCGCATTTTTGCCTTCCAGTAGCATAAAAACCTCCTATCATATTTATTTAAAACGCGTAGCGATCACTTTAGACTATTGTAAAGATTGATTTATCTGCGGTATACGAAATACCGACGCTACATTAAAGCCGGGTTGCTTTGAAGTCAATAAAAATTCTTGACACAGGTGTAGTTACATTGTAGCTATAAAGTAGTTTCAAATTTTGAGCTGAAAAGCAAGCGAAATTTTTAAAAATGGGGCGAATATGCCATTCGAATTCATTTTAACGAATCCTTTTTGTGAATAAAAGTGACAGTTATCCCACCTTCGCTCATCCGGCTTTGTACAAATTCAACTTGTAGGATATTTATTTTGGATGACCCCAAACCGATTAACGTTTATTCTGTAAAGAATAATAATTAAAAAGGAGGGCAATATGGCAGGCATTCCGGATAAAATACAAACCTGGCAAATGGTGCAACCCACTTCGCGCGACCGCGAGACAAAAGAGGTGACGCCCGGTAAAATCGAAAAAAAAGAAATTCCGGTTCCGGAATTAAAACCCGGTGAAGTGCTGGTTGAGGTCGCGGGCTGTGGCGTCTGCCACACCGATCTGGGCTATTTTTATGATGGCGTCCCCACGGTTAATAAACCGCCGTTGACACTGGGTCATGAAATTTCTGGAATCGTGGTTGCTGGAGACGAGGAATGGGTCGGTAAAGAAGTCATCATTCCTGCTGTGATGCCATGTCGCCAATGTATCCTTTGTAAAACCGGCCGCGGCAACAGGTGTCTCAACCAAAAGATGCCGGGCAACAGCCTGGGGATATACGGCGGTTTTTCGAGTCACATCCCGGTGCCGAGCATTGACCTGTGCGAAATTAAAAACCGGGGAGACATTCCGCTCGAACACATGGCGGTGCTGGCGGATGCCGGGACCACACCTTACCAGGCTGCCAAACGGGCGGATTTGCAACCGGGGGACAATGTCGTGGTGATCGGCATCGGCGGTGGCGTCGGCCAATACATGGGACAAGTTGCCAAGGGCTTAGGTGCCAACACTATCATCGGTATTGACATCACCCAGGATAAACTGGACCGAGCCTTAAACTACGGTGCCGACTTTGTTATCAACGCCAGCGACAAAGATGCCAGGGCGGTATCCGGTGAGTTCAAAGGTATCTGCAAGGAAAATGGATTGCCGAGTTTTGGCTGGAAGATTTTTGAAGTAACCGGCGCCAAAGGCGGTCAGGAAATCGGATTGGCCCTGTTGAGTTTTATCGGCAAGTTGATTATCATCGGATTCGGGCTTGGCAAGCTGGAATATATGGTGAGTAAGTTGATGGCTTTTGACGCTGAAATTATCGGCACCTGGGGCTGTTTGCCCGAATATTATCCCATCGTTGTGAATATGGCGATTTCAGGTAAAATTAATATCGATGCTTTTGTTCAGACCCGTCCGATGAGCACCATCGTGGAAGCCTTTGAAGAAGCACACAATGTACCGCCGGATCAGCGCATTGTATTGATCCCGGATTTCTAATAAGTAAAATTGATTTTCAATATAATAACGGTTTTGATTAAATAAGGAGGTAACAATCATGGCACTAGACTGGATGCCCCGGGACAACGAACCCAAAAACCATTTATTGCATACAGATGCGCACTGGGGAACGGATGACGACGCCCCCTGTGTCGTTTATGAAAAACGGCCGCTGACGGACCCCAAGGGAAAAGTGCAGGAAGGGCTGTATGTGGCCTGGATCCGACTCAATAATCCGAGGCAGTACAACTCTTATACGACCGAGATGGTCAAAGGCGTCATAGCCGGATTTGAAAATTCCTCCCTGGACAGAAGTGTGGTGGCGGTCGTGTTTACCGGCACCGGCCCTTATTCTTTCTGTACCGGCGGCAACACCAAAGAATACAGTGAGTTTTACAGCATGCGCTGCGATGAGTACGGCCAGTACATGGAATTGTTTAACCACATGGTGGATTCGATTCTGGCCTGCAAAAAGCCGGTCATCTGTCGGGTGAACGGCATGCGCGTAGCCGGCGGTCAGGAAATCGGGATGGCATGCGACCTTACATTATCCTCAGATTTGGCAGTTTTTGGTCAGGCGGGCCCGCGACACGGTTCGGCGCCTGATGGGGGTTCATCAGATTTTCTGCCCTGGATGCTCAGCAACGAAGATGCCATGTGGAACTGTGTTTCCTGTGAGATGTGGTCAGCCTACAAGATGAAAACCAAAAATCTAATCAGCAAAGTCGTACCGGTTTTGAAAGTAGATGGAAAATGGGTGCGCAACCCCATGATCATTACGGATAAATACGTCGAAGACGGCGAGATTGTTTATGGTGAGTATAAAACCGGTGATGCCGCCAAAGAGGCCAGAACGTTTGTCAAAGAACATCAGCCCAATGCCGACTTTGAATTGCTCGACAAAGAAATCGATCGGGTTGTCTGGACATTTGCCAATCTTTTTCCCGGCTGCCTGATTAAATCCATTGACGGCATTCGCATGAAGAAGAAATACTTCTGGGATATTTGCAAGAACGGCAACCGCCACTGGCTGGCCGCAAATATGGGCGGTGAGGCCTTCCTTGGCTTCGGCGCCTTCAACACTAAAAAAATTACCGGTCAGGATACCATTGACTTCATCAAGTTCCGTCAGAACGTTGCTGATTCTAGTCTCTGGAATGAAGAAATGTTCGAAGAGGTACTTGGAAAACCGCAAAAATAATTTTTTAATATTCCTTTTTGACTTAATGGCAGGCTGCGCGTTTAAATAAATGCGCGCCTGCCATTTTGTTGTGGCGTTTTAGAATAATGACTTCAACCGACTGAGTGTTTTTTGTGTTCCACGGAAATGTGCACCATTTGCAATGGATTTAAGCGCCCTTGGCATATCGATCGTTTCTAATTTCATTTAATTGCCTTGACGAAACCTTTTCGCCGTTGTTATTTGGTTTAAGCTTTCGTTTAAACTGGCCCCAATCGATCTGTGGTATAGATATATCTTAAAGAATGACTTCAGGATCGTCCATAGAAACAGCTTTAAAGACACCCCTTGGCGATGTCTGCATCCGTCCCTTTTGCAGCCCGGATGAGATCAGGCGCTACACCCTTGATGAGCAGTTTCGTGTTGCCGAGGATTACAAGCCTCTTTATTCCCGGCGGGAAAGCCTGGAAAAAATTGCTGAACAGAGCGATGCCAATGTCGTTCTCACACTCGACGAAAAGGGTCGTATCGTCGGATACGGTGTTTTGGCCGATCCCGATCCCCAGGAGCGCTGGACGGATCTGGGCCCCGGTCTCATAATGGAGGTTAAAGCGATTGAAGTCAGCCGGAGCTGGCGTTCAGTCGGAATTGCCCCTCAGATGATCAAATTGATGCTTGCTCATCCCCGGATTGAATCGATGATTGTGTATCTTGTGGGATATTCATGGACGTGGGATTTGAAAGGCACCCGCAAAAGCCCGGCGGCCTATCGACAGATGCTCATCAATATTTTTGAACCTTTTGGATTCCAGCCGTATGAGACCAATGAGCCGAACGTTTGTCTCAAGCCTGAAAATATTTTGATGGCACGAATTGGTTGCAATGTCTCTCATGCAATAACCGATCGATTTAAATGGCTGCGTTATGACTTGAATCAATGGAGTTGGTCGGTCGGGTAAAAGTGGCAGTGTTTAAGTTCTTTGACTTGCGCTTTCGTTGAATGACCCGATTGACAGCTTTTATAATGAGGTGTTATGAACGCTGAGGGCAGTAAAATTGGGATTTTTTTCTATCCCGGCTTAAAAGAGTGCAGAGGATAAAAAAATGATTGAAAACCGTATCGTTTACTTAAATGGAGAATATGTCCCCTGGGGAAATGCCAACGTTCATATCATGAGCCATAGCTTTGGTCGGGGTTCAGCTATTTTTGAGGTCATCAGTCTGCATGCCACCGCTTCCGGCCCGGCTGTTTTTCGGCTGCAAGCGCATATTGAGCGATTGTTTAGATCCGCGGAGTTACTGGAAATGGAGTTGCCGCTGACCAGAGAAGAATTATGTGAGGCGGTTGCGGGCACCGTCAAGCGCAACGCGCTTCAAAAAGGTTTTATCAAAATGATTTGCTTTTATCCGGAATTTTCAGTTGAAATTCTACCTCCTCAGAAGCAATTGACCGTTTCTATCTTTGCCCTCGATCCCGAGCAGGATTTAGGGGGAATCGGACTTCCATTTGAAGAAGGCACCACGGTTTATGTGAGCAATTGGCGCAAGCTGGATCCCACAACAGTGCCGATAGAAGCCAAAGCATCTGCCAATTATTTAAATGGCATGGTCGCGCGTCTTGAAGCCAAAAAGAACGGATTTGAACATGCCGTAATGCTTGATGTGCAGGGCTATCTTGCCGAAGGCGGAACTGAATCGGCCTTCATTGTGAAAGATGAAAAACTGATGACACCTGCAACCGGCACGGTTCTGAAATCTATTACCCGCATGTCAATTCTTGAAGCAGCCGAAAGCGCTGGCATTGAGTGTGTTGAGGGACAGCTTAAACCTGAACTGCTGTTTGAAGCCGATGAGATATTTTTATCCTGCACGCCCTTCAAAGTGTTGCCGGTCAGACAGATTAATGATCGCAAAATCAAAAACGCGCCCGGGCCGGTAACACGCAGAATTAACAAACTATTGGATGATATTTCCGCCGGTAATAACGATGACTTTAAGGATTGGCTGTATCGGGTGGACTAAATCCATAAGTTTGCAAATCTTTTACCAAACCTGGGCCTTAAATGAAACTCGATACGGAAAATATCCTTGCTGGCGACGAGCTGGCCGGCGCCAAACTGATGCGAAGACTGGAAGAGGGCCACCCCGCAAGTGTCGAAGAACTCAAGGCCCTTTACAAGCATACCGGGAAGGCATTTGTTCTGGGAATTACCGGTTCGCCGGGCAGCGGCAAATCCACGCTGATCGCCCACATCATTACTGAATTCCGAAATCGAAATATGAGGGTCGGGGTGGTTGCGGTAGATCCCTCAAGCCCGCTGAGCGGCGGTGCTTTCCTGGGTGACCGCCTAAGAATGCGTCGGCACACTGAAGACCCGGGTGTTTTTATCCGTTCGATGGCCACCCGGGGACATCTGGGTGGTCTGAGCAAAACCACACAGGAAGCAGTTCTGGTGCTGGATGCCATGGGATATGAGGTTATCATCATCGAAACCGTGGGGGTCGGACAGGCGGAAGTCGACATCGGTAAACTGGCTCACACCAAAGCCATTATCTGCCTGCCGGGTGCGGGGGATGATATTCAAGCCATGAAAGCCGGACTGCTCGAAATCGGTGATGTGTTTGTTGTGAATAAGGCGGATCAACCTGGAGCGGATGATGTTGTCTCACAGCTTCAAGGCATGCTGGAAATGGGAACCCGTGCAACAGACGACTGGCACCCCCCGGTCTTAAAAACGAATGCGCTAAAGGCTGCGGGTGTTGAAGAGCTGGTAAATGCTTTTTGGCGCCATCGTAAATATCTGCTTAAAAGCGGTGGGTTCAGCACGCATCATTTTGAGCAATCCACCCGGTTATTGCGACGCATGGTAATGGAGATGGCCGCCGACAAGATTTTTAGCACCGGAGACCTGCAAACGATTTTGGATGCCTTAAAAAAGCGCCAAATGGATCCCTTTACAGCGGCGGAAAAACTTGTAAAGGACATGCGGTTTAAAATTTAGGTGTCAATCGGGCGCATGGATTCAATAAACGCCTCCAGGCGGGTTTCCACCTGGGCATCTGAATATACCCGCGGGTCGTTCTGGTCAGCCTCGATCACGACGCCGGGTTTACCGGTTAATTCGGAGAGTTCTTCCTGTAAGCGATACATGCCCACTGAGTAAGGCTTGCAGGATCGGTTGGAGTGCATAATAAAACCCGTCAGGGAAAAGTCTTCCATAAGCTCGGCCAGATATTTGATGCGCTCCTCGAATCCAAGGTTGATGTATACATCAAGGTATGAGGCCGCGAGGGCTTCGTAAACGTCATTTCCCTGATCGATATCAATATTGCTGTACCCGCCCCAGCTATTGGCATAGGTAGTGACCACCAGTGTGCATTTTTTTTCTTCAAAAAACTTTTCAAGCCGTCGCATTTTAAACCATATGGGCAGGTTGTCCCACAGAACACGGTATTTTTCTTCCGGTAAAGATCCAATTTTATTCGCGGCCCGTTCGGCCACTTCGTCATACAGAAATTTATAATAATCCACGCATTCCTGGGTACCCCTCAGGGTGACGATCGGTCCCAGATGAATGAACGAATCCAAACTATTAAAAGGGGCGGGCGTTTCTTTTGCCAGATAAAGCAATTTTTTCCAGTACCCGGAAGCAGCGCTGCTCAAGGATAAAACTTCATGGAAGCGTTCGCGGTCAAAGTCCTGACCGGTAAATTCGGATAAAAAATTTTCTAAATCTTTGAATTGCGAAATAGTATAATCGAGCAGTCCCCGGGTTAGCCCATCGTGCAGAAAGGGTGTGTCGACGATAAATAGCGGCACTTTATATTTGCGTGCAATGACTTCATACCACTTGATCACCGTCTTACAAATATTGGTAGAGCAGAGCAAAAAATCTGGCGACGGCAACCCGGCTGCCGGGCCACCCTGGGTGATATCAGCGCCAAAGTCGGTGCGCGCATAGGCACAGAGATCCTGTGAGAATCCTTCAGCTTCAGCCGCTTCCAGCAGCTCAGTCGATTGGTGGCTGGCCGCACACATGGCGGCATAGTTTTCAGGATATATCGGCAGAACATCCATGGCATAGAGAAACTCCACCGGCGCACCGCTGGTGACCCATGCAATCGGTTTCTCGCGGGTTGTCTTGGCCTCGATGTAATAGTTGGTCATCAGCTCCTTCATTTTTTTGTAAGCAGCTAATTGGGTCATGGCACTACCTGAATCCTGTATGATATTTAGAGAAAAGTTTTTAAATTTTTAATCCAAACTTGTCAAACACCTATCCGGTTTCATCCTCCAATATCTCACAAAAAGCATTGATGCGTGTTTTTATGGCTTCAAAATTGGACATGGTCAGTTCCATGTCAATGAAAGTTGCCGGGATACCCTCTGCCTTCAAACGATTGACCAATTGCGGGCGATCAAAAGCGTCCGGTTCACAGAATTTTATATACCAGAATAAAACGCCGTCGGCTCCGGACATCTTAACCTTGTTCAATAGATACGAATGGCGGTCGTTGTCGGGATTGTATATGCAACAGCAGGGCGCCGGATGAAACAAATATTCCGTGATGCCTTCCACCAAGTCTTCCACCTGTAAATTCTTTTTGGAAGCTGTGCGCCAGCCATTGGCCAAATCATCATCAACGATATCAATACCTAACGCATCGAATATTTTGTGGTTTTCAAGCGGATCAAAAACCATACCGGAAATCAAAACTTTCGGCCGACGATTTTCCCGTGGAGATATGGTCTCCAAATTCTGCAGCAGGGTTTCGAGCATCTGATTGTAGGATTCTGGCGGCAGGAAAAAGCCGGCTTTCAAGGCGGTATAAAAATCATGATTTTTCATCAAACCCGGCTTTTGTTGGCGGATATGGTATAATTTTCGCTGCAGTGATCGAGTTCGGCCATAAAGGGTGGCCGCTTCCTGCAGGGATGCAAGCGTAATATCTTGACCCGTGATTTCCTCGAGTTCTGAAGTTACCGCCTTAAGAACATTTTTTAGATAAGCGCGCCGTGCTGCGTCTGTTTGGGTGATCGGGATCGAAAGCTGGACCGTGGGCTTGGTAAAAATCCGCCGATATATTTCTCTTAAATTAATCAAGGTGTCGCAAAGGGAGGTGAATACGTATGCGTTTACCATTTTGCTGATGCCGCTTAGTTCGAGTTCCAAAACCGAGCGGGCGACCGAGCAGCAATAACTCTGCAAGTAAGCATCTGAGCGTTCAAGCGGCAAATTATTGCCCCACAATTGAACCGGATACCCGCCGGCCGCGTAGATCAATTCCATGGGGAAATAGGCCGGCATGACACCGATGACCGGGCGTCCCAGCGCATTTTCGTTTTTTAATATCGTCCTGGAGACATTATTCACAATTTCGTGAAACGGTTTGAACATAACGCGCGCACCCTGAAAGATATTGTTTTTCAGAAATGATATGCTCCGAACAATAATTCGGAAAGTCTGTTTACTTGGCGTTGTCGTCTACCGAATTGATTTCTATGTATGGTGGACGGTAAAACAAATGTGGCAGGGCATCGAGATCGAGAGCCTGCTGGATCTGGTAGCATCCTCGTTATTGATAGCGTTGGCCGCATTATTCCGTCGTTTCGCTGACGGGCAAATTTCTTATGTTCTTTACGATTTCAGTACTCAGCTTTACAAGCGCTTGGCTTTTAGCAGCCACGAGAGCCTCGTAATCTTTGGTCTGCAGGGGTTCTTTAATCACAGACTTCTTCTCGATTAGCTTCTTTTTATTATGTGGATCGGACACCCTCCAGAAAACCTCTAAGCGTATGTCTTCGCCCAGGCGGCCTTCAAAATACCTGACATCCATGACGACCTGGTAGTTCGGTTTGAAGTCGGGATCCCACGGATAGACTGCCACGTGATCGCTAGGTAATAAAAAAGATATATTTTCGGCCACCACCCTGGCGAAATCTTCATCCAGGGGCCCGGCCCAGCGGTGGAACTCGTCCATCTCGAGCCGATTTTGGCCGGTGCGGGTAACAATCTGGGGGCGATCAAGGATTGTCGGAATTTCCACAGGACCCACACCGATGGCGAGGTTCTGATCGGTTACAGCCGTATCCTTTTTTGGCTGCATGCTGCTCATGGAGTTTAAGGTGTAGAATTCAACCGGGGGGGCACTGCCGCGGCATCCGGCAAACATAAAGGTTGTAAAAAGAATCAGCAATGTGATTATAAGGAAAATACCGTTTCTTATCATTGTGCTTTTCCTTTCCCATAAATAAGCGCATCCGGATGTCTTTCCAAATAATCGGCCAGAACACGAATGGCACGAGCGGCTTCACCCAGCTCTTTGAGTGCCCGTCTCAATTCGTGCTGCATGGGTGAATCTTTACCCAGCGTGCCTTCGACCGACACCAGCGTTTTCTGAGCCTGGTCCAATGTCGAGCTGATCGCCGGCGCCACGTTTGCATCCAAATTCTTCACCAGCTTGCGGGTGTGCTGCAGCGTTTCATTCAGCGCCTGGACGGTTTCCAGCAGCTCTTTGGAATTTGTTATGCGTTTGACGTTTGCAAGCGTATCGCCCAGGTCTTTGCCGATTTTTTCAATCGGCACGCTTTCGATTTTGCTCAGGAGGCTATTAACCCGGGCGGTGATGATCTGCAAGGGCGCCGGAATGGTAGGCACCTCAGGGAATTTTCCGTCGAATTTTACCTCGGCCTTGGGTGCATCGGGATGAAAATCCAGGTCGACAAACAGCTGGCCGGTCAGCAGACTGCCGGTTTTTAGCTGGGCTCGCATTCCTTTGGCGACCAGCGCTTTAATTTCTGTTTTGGCATCCACTTTGCCTTCGCCGATCACCTTCCAGCGCTGGGGTTCGGTTTCAATCAATACGGTAATACGCGGTGTGAATGTGGTTTGGTCAAACTCGGCATCGATATCGACCACCTGTCCCATCTTGATACCCCTGAATTCCACCGGTGCACCGACGGTCAGGCCTCTGATGGATTCGTTAAAATGCAGGATCCAATAGTTTTTTTCGGTGTAGATCCTTTCAAAAATACTCTCGCGGGTTTCATATAGTCTGAATACCTGCTCGGCGCCGGGCGGTCCGCCGGCCTGAAGACTGGTGGGGGTGTCGAATGCAATGCCGCCCATCATGATCGACACCAGTGATTCGGTATTGAGTTTTAGGCCGCCGGCATCCAGTTTCAAATCAAAGCCGCTGGCATTCCAGAAACGTGTATTTTTTCGCACCAGTGTGTGATGGGGGGCGTTGATAAATATCTTGATGGTCAGTGAGCGGCCGTCTTTATCCAGGTCATAACCGATGACCTGGCCCACCTGAATCTGGCGGTAATAGACCGGTGCGCCGACTTCCAATGAGCCGAGGGTGGTGGCTTTCAGGAGAAAATCGCGACCCGGCATCCCGGTTGTGACCACCGGTGGTATCTCAAGCCCGGTAAACTTACGTGCGGCCTCGCCCTCCCTGCCGGGATCCATACCGATATAGGCGCCTGAAAAAATAGTCCCCAGCCCGGAGACGCCGCTGGCGGTTACCCGGGGCCGCACCACCCAGAAGCGGGTGTTTTCTGTCAGGTAGGGTGAGGCCTCTTTGACCAGCTCCGCCGTTACCAGAACCTGTGATAAATCGGCGTTGAATCGGATCGTTTCGACCTGTCCGACTTCAACATCCTTATATTTGACCTTGGTTTTACCGGCTTCAATACCTTCAGCGGATTCAAAACTGATAGTAACGATGGGGCCTTTTTCCGACAATCCTTTATACGCCAGCCATCCGCCAATGAGCATTGCGACGACGGGAATCAGCCACACAACGGAAATCTGTCTTTTGCTCTGAACTACCGCTTCCGGTACATCCTGAAATTCGGCCTCGTTGTTATTTTCTGCGCTCATAATATTACTCCTGTGTATCCCATATGAGTCTGGGGTCAAAGCTCATGGCGGCAAACATGGTAATAATCACCACCCCGGCAAAGAAAATCGCACCGGGCCCGGCTTGGATAGTGGCCAGCGATCCCAATTTAACCAGGGCCACCAGAATTGTCACCACGTAAATATCAACCATCGACCAGCGACCGACCGCTTCGGTGATGCGGTAAAGACGCGTGCGGTCCTTTGGCCGCCAATGGGATTTTATCTGAACGGAAATCAATAAAAATGTGAGTAGAAAAAGCTTCATCAGCGGTACAAAAACACTGGCCACAAAAATAACCAGGGCAATGTGCCAGCTACCGGATTGGACGAAGTATATGACGCCACTCATGATGGTATCTGACTGGGCCTTGCCGAAAGAGATCACATGGGTAATGGGCAGGACGTTGGCCGGTATGTAGAAAATAAAAGCGGCAATCACCAGGGCCCAGGTACGGGCGATGCTATTGGGTTTGCGGGCATGCAGCCTCGTACCGCAACGGGGGCAAATCACATAGTCGCCGGTTGATGCCGATGCGAACTTGCACAGGAGATGACAGCTGTGGCAACTGATCAGCGAAGCGTTCAAGGCTGTGAGTGAAGGTTTTTTCATGAGCGTTTTTCTATTCGACTCCAAACAATATGCGGATCCAGCGATGCGGCCGACGCTGCCAGAACAAAAATAAGTACCAGAAACGCATAAAGCGCGATGCCCGGGATAAGACTGGCCATTTTGGCCAGTTTGACGAAAGAAACCAGGATGCCGAGCATAAAAACCTCCATCATGCCCCAGGGTTTGAAGCTTCGAACCAGACGGAAGATAATCGGAAATTTCCAGGGTCGCAGATTGAATTTTAATGGCAGCAATATATACAGCATGCCGATGAGTTCCAGCAAGGGCATCAGAATACTGGTCAAAAATACCACCCCGGCCACAATCCACATGCCCTGAGCATAGAGTTCCAAAACCCCTGATATCAGAGTCGTTTCCTGAATCTGGGCCTCCAGTCTGAATGTCAAAAAGGGATAGGCATTGGCCACGATAAACAGAATCAGGCCAGAAATCGTCAGTGCCAGGACACGGTTCAGGCTATCGCGCTTGTGGCGGTAAAGCACCGCACCGCAACGGATGCATCTTGCCGCACCGCCGGATGGCAGGGACCGTCTCTGATGCAGTAAGTCACATTCATGGCAGGCAATAAATGATTCCATGTGCTCATTATTAGAAATTATAGAGGTTGAGTCAACACTGCTTATTGTTTTGGATCATCATCAATGTGGGTGATGAATTTAATTGATATTGCTTATATAACACATATTTAACCAATTGGCGAACGGTTTGAATTTGTTGAGCATAAAATAAGAAGCTTTTGCGGCAGCGCTTGACACCCCATTAGCATCTGTATACATAAAGTGTTCATGAAGGGCTCCATGGGTAATGTGAGAAGCTGCATGCGCCTCGATCTGTCCGGATGGTTCGAATCGATCCTGTTTGAATAAATGATCTTCTGGGAGACTCAGGTATTAAACGGAGGCTGAATTGGACGGATTCTTTTTCTGAACCAAGGTAAAAAAACCTATCTAAAACAAGGAGATATAAATGAAAGTGAATAAGATAGATCATATCTGCATCGCGGTCAAAAATCTTGATGAGGCCCGAAAAGTATGGGAGCCGGTTCTGGGAAAATCCCAGCCGGACGACGAATACATTGATGAACCTGAAAAAATCAAGGTAGCCAGATATTGGCTCGGGGAAGTCGGATTTGAGCTGATGGAGTCCACGAGCCCTGACGGTGATGTTGCCCAGTTTATCGAAAAAAGAGGCGAGGGGATCATGCTCATCAGCCTGAATGTAGATAATACCCGTGAGACCATTGAGGAATTAAAGGCCAAGGATTACCCCGTCATCGGGGGTGCACGACCTTTCAGGGACTGCGAGTTTGCATTCGTCCATCCCAAGAAAATGAATGGCGTATTACTGGAGTTTATCGATTACCGGTGGAAAGAATTCGAAGAGTAACAACAGAAATGGCCATTTTTCCGCTGAGCTTTGTTCTCCGCGGTATTTAATCCTTGACGTATTTTACGTACGCCTCGGATAAATTCCTTGTGCGGCCGCGCTCAGCGAAAAAATTCCTCATTTCTGATTTTATCATTTTTCAATAATTGACGAATTCTCAACGATGGGGAGCAATGCTATGACGATATCGAATAAAATTGAAGATATTATTTCCAGGGCCTCCTTTATTCGCAAGATGTTTGAGGAGGGAGCCCAACTGAAAGCCCAGTTTGGGGCCGAAAACGTTTATGACTTCAGCCTGGGCAACCCAAATTTGCCGCCGCCGGAAAAGTTCAATGAAATATTAAGAGATACGGTGGATTCCTGCGGACTGGGCGATCACTGTTATATGCCCAATACCGGTTATCCGATGGTGTGTGGATCGGTCGCGGATTATCTGGCTGAAGAGCAGCAGGCACCGGTAACTGATAAAGAAGTGATGATGACCTGTGGTGCTTCGGGCGCACTTAATGTGGCGTTGAAAACAATTCTGGATCCCGGTGATGAAGTGCTTACGCCAGCGCCTTGTTTTGTTGAATATAAATTCTATGCCGATAATCATGGCGGGACACTAAAAACCGTTGCCACCAAGCCAGACTTCCAGCTGGATCTGGACGCTCTGTCCGAAGCCATCAACAAAAACACTAAAGCAGTATTGATCAATTCACCCAATAATCCGACCGGACAGGTTTATCCGGAAGCGGATCTGCTGGCACTCGGCGCGTTGCTTGAGAAAAAAGGCAAAGAATACAAGCGCACGATTTATTTGATCTCAGATGAGCCCTATCGCAAAATTGTTTACGATGGCATACAGGTTCCAAGCATCTTTACCAGCTATCAAAACAGCATTATCGGCACTTCCTATTCCAAAGATATTTCGATTCCGGGAGAACGCATTGGCTTTATCGCTGTTAATCCGGCGGCAACGTATAAAGACGATTTGATTGCAGGCATTACGGTGGCCAATCGGATTCTGGGGTTTGTCAACGCGCCGGCGCTGATGCAGCGGGTCGTTGCCTGTATGCAGGGGTTAAGTGTGGAAATCTCCGATTATGCTCGTAAAAGAGAGATGCTTTGCGAGGGCCTGGCAGGTTTTGGATATGAGTTTATCAAACCACCGGGAACATTCTATCTTTTCCCGCGCTCACCGATAGCCGATGACGTCGAATTTGTGAATGCCTTAAAAGATGAACGCGTGCTGGTCGTACCGGGTAGTGGTTTTGACGGCCCCGGTCATTTCCGAATAGCGTTTTGCGTGGATGATGAAGTGATTAAAAAATCAATGCCGGGGTTTCAGCGCGCCATTGAACGCTATAAGTAAAAAAAAATTGCCGGTGGATAGCAAATAGGACCTTTGTTGCCGTGCGATCTGGAGATATGTCCGGCCAAGAACAAACCTGGAGTGGAATTTAATGATCATTTGATGGATTTGGAAGAAAGATATGGCAGGCGATAGATTCGCTGTTATTGGAATAGGAGCTACCGGCTCGGTATTGGCCGCCGCACTGCTCGGCAAGTACCCTGAAACCTTGCTCATCGGTCGCAAACCGGATTTGGGCATTCGATCCGGTGAGGCGCATCTTCATATCTCTGGCGCCATAACCTATCGCGTGGCGGTTAAAAATTATTCCGCTAATTTTAGCGCTCTCAAAGATTTCAATCCTTCGATTATATTTCTGGCAACCAAAACCTTCCATCTTGCCGAAATTTTGGAAGACTTGCAGGCAGTATTTAAACCCGGAATGAAAATTGTCTCCACCCAAAACGGATTGGGCACCGAGGACCTCATCGGAGATAAATTTGGTGAAGAATCTGCTTTCCGAATGTCTTTAAATTATGGCGCTTCGCTTAAAAACCCTATTGAAACCCAGGTGGCATTTTTCAACAAACCCAATTATCTTGGATGTCTATCTGAACAAAATCAGCATGCGGGCAGACAAATTGCTGAGATGCTGACAGACTGCGGTGTGGACACGAATTTTGTAGATGACATCAAATTGTTTGTCTGGAAAAAAATGATTATGAAATGCACCATGGCCGCCATATGTGCGGTTACAGATAAAAGCATTAAAGAGGCCCTGGAAGATCCGCCCACAAGAGAGATTGCTGATGCCTGCTTTAAGGAAGCCCTGGCAGTCGCTAAAGCCATGGGCTACGAATTTGGACAAGATTATCTGGAGCAGGCGCTCGGCTATCTTAAAAAGGTCGGCGTTCACAAGGATTCGATGTGCGTTGATATCGCCAACCAGACGCCTACCGAGATTGATTTCCTGGGAGCAAAAATTGTCGAATATGCTCGTGAGAAGGGGATATCGACCCCGGTTTATGTGACGATGACCAATTTGGTTAAGGCGATTGAAAATAGTTATTTGAAGAGATAGGTACTTTAAATTTGAGGTACTTTATCATATGGCCTTTCGATCTCAATTAAAAGTACGTTTTGGCGATATTGATCATGCCGGTATCGTTTACTACCCCCGATTTCTGCACTATTTTCATGTCGCTCTCGAAGAATTTTTCGGGCAGATTCTGGAAGTTGATTATCCTGTTCTTATTGACGCGCACCGTATTGGACTTCCCACTGTCCACCTGGAAATTGATTTTAGCCGACCTCTGCGATACGGAGATGCAATCGAGGTTGAAGTTAGGATCATCAATTTCGGTAAAACGTCGATTACGTTTGGATACCGTGTATTTAAAGAAGGTGAGCGCGAACCCTGTATAGAAGGACACAATGTGACGGTCTGTCTGGATATGAAGACGTTTACCAAAAGAGACATTCCGGATTGGTTGCGCCAGCGACTCGAAGCACAGAAAAGCAACCCTTAGATTTTACCTGCCTGCAGCCTTACATACAACATTCGAAGTGATCTTCTTATTTATCGTTAAAGAAAATCTTGACCCATAATTTGGTATACAGTATACAAAAACCCATCAAGCAATCTTGAACACTTTCTCCGTTTGTCCCTGTAAAACCAACAGGCAATGCCATGAATCAAAACTCAATTATCGACCAGCTCATTTCCGATCAGAACTCCGGCACGTTAACCTATAAACAGGTTCGGTATTTATTGATTCGCCCCGAGACGATTGTCGGTTTTCAAAAAGCGATCGAAAATCACAGCCGAACGGCCGCCCATGAAGCTTTATTTCAAGGTGGCTTTCGCGGTGGACATCTTTCGGCTCAAAAATATAAAGAATCGCTGAATCTCTCCGACAGTGAAACAATTGGCTTTATGATGCGCATGGGCGCGGAAATCGGCTGGGGTAAGTTTCAGCTCATGGAATATGATTTTGAAAATCGAAAATTACAAATCCGGGTTGCAAATTCCGCATTTGCCGAAGCCTATGGCGAGTCAACGGAAGGGGTGTGCCATCTGATCCGCGGTGTGCTCAGTGGGCTTGCCACGGTTCTCTTTGCACGAAATTGCACGGCTTCTGAGACCGAGTGCATGGCCAAAGATGATCGTCATTGTATTTTCCAGATTTCAGAAAAATGAAATTTTTATGAAAGTCCGTAACAGGGGTTCCCAATGATCCGTTCTATGAATATTGCCTGGTGGGTGCAACGCTGGAGTGATCTGCATCCGGATAAAACCGCCATTATTTTCGAAGAAGAACAAATTTCGTATTCCGAGCTGAATCAGCGGGCCAACCGGGCCAGCTGCTGGTTGCAGTCGCTGGGAATCGAAAAAGGCGACCGCGTAGCGGCCATGCTCAACAATTGCCCGGAATTTATTGAACTATTTTTGGCATGCGCCCGGCTGGGAGCCATTTTCGTGCCCCTCAATTTCCGCTCGGCGCCACCGGAAATGGAATATTTTCTGAAAAACTGCCGTCCACGGCTATTTGTATTCGGTCAGGAATTCATAGATACGGTAAATAAGCTGGAAATTAAAAAAACAAAACCGCCGGTAATGCTATCTTCGGTCGGAAAAGGTCCGGCAGACGCAACGGTTTTGGATTATATCTCCGAATCGATTTCCCTGGATGGCCGCAAACCTTTTCTCACGCGGTCTCTGGGCCCGGCTGACCCGGAAGAACCCCAGGTGATCATGTATACCTCGGGCACTACCGGCCGGCCGAAAGGTGCTGTGCTGAGTCATCGCAAAACTTTTTTTAACTGTTTGAACGCCGATATTTTTTTTAAAATGCACTTTGACGACATCATGCTAGTCATTTTGCCGTTGTTTCATTCCGGAGGTCTTTTTATTCAGGCATCACCAACCATATACAAAGGCGCCACGATGGTCCTCCATCCTAAATTTGATCCCGTAAAGGTATATCGGGATATCGAGCGTTACCGGGTTACCAAATTCCTGGGCGTGCCGACGGTGTATCGGGCGCTCGTCAAAGTTGATCCGCAGAAAAGGGGCGACAGCTCATCCCTAAAAGTGTGCGCCGGGGGAGGGGAGAAGACCACTCCGGAGCTGTTCGAAAAGTGCAGGGAAGCCGGACTGGCATTCCGCCAGGTCATGGGGCAGACGGAAACCTCGATATTGCTGTGGGCTTCAGAGGAAGATTCATTTCGCAAGCCGGGCACTGTGGGCCGCCCGGTATTTCATGCCGAAGTCAATATCGTGGATAAAAACGGCCGAGAGGTGGAACCCGGAGACATCGGCGAAATCGTGGTGCGCGGCTCGATTATGATGAAAGAATACTGGCAGGATCCGGTCAGAACCGAAGAAACCATTCGAAACGGAATGCTTTACACCGGTGATCTGGCTCGCATGGATGATGAAGGCTATTATTTCCTGGTGGACCGAGCCAGAGACATGTATATAACCGGAGGTGAAAATGTCTATCCGGCTGAGGTTGAGCGTATATTAAGAACACATCCTGAAATTGAAGACATTGCCATTATCGGCGTACCGGATGAAAGATGGGGCGAAGTCGGTCAGGCATTTGTCATTCCTAAAAAGTCCGCCAGCCCCGAGGTTGACGATATCATCGGTTTTTGTAGTGAACGTATGGCAAAGTTTAAATGCCCCAAGAAAGTTTTATTTTGTGAAGAATTCCCGCGGACGTCCCTGGGTAAGGTTCGAAAAAGAGAGCTCTTAAAAAAATAAAAAATCAGCCTGTTCGAAATGTTGGTGCATCCTTTTTAGCAATTATCATACATTCGAATGATCTCTCCGGTTCCTTTTCCCTCAACACTTCTGACATATCCATTGATCACTTTTTGCATTGGAATGGGATTGTGACCGGGAAAATAGGCTTCGTATTTTTCAACCGCATCTTCAACCAACCCGGATGAAACCACATTGATTCGAATTTGATTTTTTAATTCGAGAGCGGCGGCTTTGACAAAGCTGTGGATTGCGCCATTTACCATGGCGGCGCTGGTTGTCATGACCACGGGATAATCTGCCAGGATTCCGGTTGTCAGTGTAAACGAGCCACCCGTATTCAAGTAATCCTGTCCGATTCTGACCAGATTTACCTGCCCCATTAACTTGCTCTTGAGCCCGATGTAGAAATCATCTTCGGTCAATGAATCAAATGCTGCCCATTTGGCTTCTCCGGCAATGCATAAAACGGCATCGATTATACCAATAGATTCAAACATGGCCGCAATGGATTCAGCATCTGCAATATCTACGGTCACATCACCGGAAGTTCTTCCCGCGATAATGATTTCGTGTTTCTTTGAAAAATGGGCGCTCACTTTTTTACCGATCGTACCTTCGCCGCCGATTATTAACAATTTCATTTTTTCCCCTTAATTTCTTATTATAGTCACGGTATAAATTTCCGGTATTAATATTAACAGTTGTTCGAACAAGTCAAATTTAATTTAATGATTGGGTTCAACTCCCAGAAAAAATGGCCTTTTAACCGGAATAACCGGTTAAAAGGCCAGGGGCGATACATTCAAATTTGAGGAATAAGTCCAGCTACTTGTTTCTTTTTTTCGCCTGTTCGATCAGTTCAACCAGGCTGGTGATCTTGGGTTTGGGTTTGGCAGCCATGATGCGTCTGAACTGCTCTTCCGGCAATTTATCTTCTAAATACTGAACGACGTCAAAGTATTCCCACCAGCAATCCAGGATCTTGAAACATGGATGCGTGTTGTCGCCGCAGACCTCGCAGTATTCAAAAGGCACGGGGTTGCCCAGTCGGGGGCATCTCCGTATCAGTTTTTCTGTCGATACCTGCATATAAATTCCAGATACAAGGTTCCAACGTTAACGGCTTTTGAGCAATTCTGGCTTGGGATACTCCTCGAGAACCTTTTCGGCTTCTTCGATTTCTTTGGCCGGGTATTCATAATCCGTCAGGTTGCCCGACAGATACTGCTCATAAGCGCCCAGGTCAATCAATCCGTGACCGCTGAAGTTAAACAGGATCACTTTTTCTTTGCCTTCTTCTTTGCATTTGCGAGCCACATCGACCACACATGCCAGGGCATGGTTGGTTTCCGGAGCGGAGATAAAGCCTTCAGATCGGGCAACGAGCATGCCGGCTTCATAGGTGGCCAGCTGCGGATAGGCCTTCGGTTCCAAGATCCCCTCGGTGACCAACTGGCTGACCTGAGGAGCCATTCCATGATAGCGCAGTCCGCCGGCATGGAAAGGCGGCGGCACAAAGGTGTGTCCCAGACTGTGCATGGGCAGCAGCGGTGTCATGCCGATGGTATCGCCATGATCATAAGCAAACGGTGCCCGGGTCATGGTGGGGCAGGCCGCCGGTTCAGCCGGGTGAATATCGATCTCTTTGCCGTTAAATTTATCGTAGACAAACGGGAAGGCCAGTCCGGCGAAATTGCTGCCGCCGCCCGCGCATCCAATAACGACATCCGGATACTCGCCGATTTTTTCCATCTGTTTTTTGGCTTCCAGCCCGATGACCGTCTGGTGCATCATCACATGATTAAGCACGCTGCCCAGAGAATAACGGGTTTGGCCGGATTCATCGGTCACCGCCGCCTCGATGGCTTCGCTAATCGCAATGCCTAAGCTTCCCGGGGTGTCCGGATCCTGCTCCAGGATCTGTTGTCCGGCCTTGGTTTCGGTGCTGGGGCTCGCCACGCAGTTTGCGCCCCAGGTGGCCATCATGGTCTTGCGGTAAGGTTTCTGGTCAAAGCTGATGCGAACCATAAACACCTTGCATTCGAGGCCATACTGGGAACAGGCAAAGGCCAGGGCGCTGCCCCACTGGCCGGCGCCGGTCTCGGTGGTCAAACGCTTGATGCCGAATTCCTTGTTATAATATGCCTGGGCTACAGCCGTATTGGGCTTATGGCTTCCGGGAGGGCTGACACCCTCGTATTTATAATAAATCCTGGCAGGCGTATCCAATGCCTTTTCAAGTGCATACGCCCTAACCAATGGAGAAGGGCGCCAGATGTTTAAAATTTCTAAAATTCCTTCCGGGATATCGATCCATCTTTCAGCGCTGACTTCCTGCTCGATTAGATTCATCGGGAAGACCGGTGCCAGCATATCAGGCGTTACCGGGCCTTCCGGGCCCATCGGTGGGTTCATTTTGATATCTGCGTTGATATTATACCATTGACGGGGGATCTCATCTTCACTCAGAAATATCTTTTTTTTCTCCATAACACCCTCCTTGCTGATGAATTGACGGTTTGTAGTTGATACAACTTAAGAACATTAAGAACCTTAAATTGCGGTAAAAGGATGTAAACTGATGTCTGAAATGAATTCATTTGCTAGGTTGACTTCATTTCGTATACGGTATACAGAATTTAGTCAAGCGCTAATTCATGCCCAATTACTGTGAGACCCGTTTATAAAAAGCTGTAGTTTGGTTGCAAACTATCGAAGAATTCAAGGATGTATTTATCAAAATTACAAAAAAATTCAGATGGTAATAATATTTTATTAAAGTTTTGGTTCAAAATTCACTTATCAGACAGGGAGATAAACATGGCCCAACGAATTTTCAATTTCTCGGCCGGTCCGTGCACCTTGCCGGTTTCGGCACTGGAGAAAGCCCAGGCCGATTTTGTTGACTACCAGGGAGCGGGCATGTCTCTTATCGAAATGAGTCACCGGGGCGAACACTACGATAAGGTGCACTATGAAGCCATTGCCGGTATCCGCGAAGTATTGAATGTACCTGATAGTCATGACATTCTGTTCATCCAGGGCGGTGCCACCCTTCAATTTGCAATGGTACCTTTGAATCTGTTGGCTGACGGCAAAGCTGCCGAATTTCTCAATACCGGCACCTGGGTCAAAAAAGCAATTGCGGATGCCGAAAAGCTGGGGGCCACACGGGTTATCTGGTCCGGTGAGGAAGATAATTTTACACGCATGCCGGATCCAGACGAATATACGGTCCAAGAAGACGCAGCCTATTTGCATATTTGCGGCAACGAGACCATTGGCGGCATTGAGTATCATGTCTATCCGGAGTCGGGTTCAGTGCCGCTGGTGGCCGATATGTCTTCGCACATCATGTCACGGGCGATCGAATGGGACAAACTAGATCTGGCCTTTGCCGGCGCACAGAAAAATTTAGGCCCGGCCGGGCTGGCCCTGGTGATTATTGACAAAGCCCTTTTAGAAAAATGTAAAGACGGACCGCCGGCCTATCTGTCTTATAAAACGCATGCCGGCAAAGATTCGTTGTATAACACGCCTCCGGTTTTTGCCATTTACATGATGAAGCTGACTGTAGACTGGGTCAATTCACAGGGCGGGCTGGCTGAAATGGAAAAGAGGGCCATTGCGCGCTCGAGCGCACTTTACGATACCATCGACAGCTCCGACGGCTGGTACAGGTGTCCGGCGGATTTAGCCTCGCGCTCCCGCATGAACGTCTGCTTTCGCCTGCCGACAGAAGAACTGGAGGCAAAATTTATCGCCGAGGCACTTGAAGCAAATTTTTCCGGGCTTAAAGGTCACCGATCGGTGGGCGGCTGTCGTGCCTCCATGTACAATGCCATGCCGCTGGAGGGCGCTGAAACGCTGGCTGAATTTATGCAGCAGTTTAAACAAAAGAACGGTTGATCGGGCTGTCAGGCTTTCGGTATCGGAAAAAGAGATATGATTGCAGCTGCTCTGGCAGTTTCCAATGAAACGCGAATAACAGGCCATGTCGGCAAGACAGTCTATGGCTTTACACAGTTCGCGAATTTGTACTTACCCTGTTTGCCTTGGTCACTGCCCAGGCAAAAATGATTTAGCCTGGAGAGATCCTTGACCCCCTCATCCGCTTTCGGGGACCGCCGCACCACGACGCCCGTCAAAGCAAAGTCCGTCTTGAAGTCCCGCTGGCAGGATGCCCGCCGGATTACCTTTGCACTGCAGGGTGGCGTCGAATAGCCAAAGAACTTGTCGTTCACGTCGGAGACGCCACTTCGAGACACCGAAACGCAAATCATGCCCTGTGCGTCGCAGGCGTCGTTTCCCGATTGATCGACGTCGATGGCGACCGGGAAAAGCTCTGGCGCCAGGGGATTATCACCGGCTCCGGACAAGACCTGACATGTGATCGCACCCGCAGCGGCAGCGACTGCTGCGGTGTAGATATAGGCAGCCGGAAGGGCTGCGGCCTTGTCGACCAGTAAATCACGACCGAGACGCAGTAAATAAAGCGGCGCTATCGCCAATCCGAAAATCCCAAACAACCCGAAGAGACGATTGCGCTTGTCGCTCGGCAGTTCAATTCCCTCTTCTTCGAGGCGTTTAAGTACGGCTGCTCGGATCTGGCGCTTGCCGACGCCTTTCTCCTCAAGATCGCGCACGGTGGAAAGAAGCTCATTGATTAGCGGACAGAAGTCGGAATATTGGCGAGCCTCCAGTATTTCGGTGAGGGGCGTCGTATCTCCAAGCACCGGCATTAAAGGGCGGTCCGGAAACTGTGTCTCAAAGCTCTCATACTCCCGTCGCACCCAGTCGGATCGCGCGGCATGCCGGGTCCAGAACACCACAAGCACATCGGCTGCTTGGAGTTCTTCTTCCAGCTTGTCCCTCCAGCGCTTACCGGGTCGGATTGACCGTTGGTCCATAAAGACGTCATGATCCAGCGCCTCCAGGAGAGAGGCGAGCCCTTCCACGCGCTGCCGGTCGGCCCGGCTGTATGATATAAAAACCCGTTGGGGTTTAACAGCATTAAGTTCGGATGTTTCGGTCATGACAACTCTTTTACCTTATTTCGTTCCAAGGTGTTTGTTGGGTGAACCGATAGCGCGCAGGATGTGATTGATTAATAAGAACTCGCTTTTTGCCGAGTGGATTATGCAGAAATGTGTGTTGTGAATTCGAACGAGCCGCAGCCGAACATATAGAATCGCAAACTAGCGCAACCATCTAACACCCAAAATAAGAAAGCAGAAATTGTTGTCAAGATGAACCTGTAACGCTGATTTACCGTATTCAAAAAATCAACTTGGGTTGGCTGCTTATTTTTTTAACCACGCCCGTTTTTTTCTCAATATCATGGTTCGGAGAATAGCGTATCGAGAGATAATTATGCTGGGTGTAAACTTTTGATATAATATTTAAAATATGTTTCATCCGCAACATACAACTTCAAGATGATATACGATCAATGCTGAATTTCAAAGACATCTATTGTCGCGATATCGGGTATGAAAATACACGAAAAATAATCGTACATATTTTCTGGTGATCTCAAATATTTTTAAATCCCAAAAAATCAGATACCGCCATCTTACCAGCACTTTTACTTCACTGAAAACGTTACAATATCATATTTTTGTCGTCAAAATATCGGAAGATAGGCCCAGGCCGTCGACCATAATTGACCGGTAGATGTCAATAACTGTATCTTTAATTTCTACTTTCGTATCCGGAGGTGTTTGCGCGATCATAATACCGCTCTTGAGTATACAGGCCTGGATGTTCTTGGATGGATTGAAAGTGATGCCGAGCTGTCCGGCTGTTTGAATCGTAAAACGTTTTTTCTTTAGAAGCTTGCGCAGTTTGCCCAGGTCAATATGAACCCTCTGGCTGGGGGAGAGAACAAAGTTTCGGCGTCCGTCTCGGGCACAGCTTTCTTCAAAAAGACGGTCTGCTATTTCCTCAGGTAGGCCATCGGGCTGTTGCCCGCATACTTTGCAGCTTTCCACGGATTGCATTTCCAGGATATGGAAATCAAATTCTCTCAGGTCGATATAAAGCAATTTGTTATAAAGTTTGGGTTTTTGACCGATGATTACCCTCACCGCTTCTGAGACCTGCACCGACGAGACCATTCCGATGACCGACGGATGGACACCGACCACCGCGCAGACCGGCAGGTCCTCATTTTTGAGCCCGGGCATGAAGCATTCTAGACAAAATGTTTGTCCCGGCAACAGGGTGGATACATTCCCAAACGCTTCAATGGCAGCACCAAAGACATAGGGGATCTTCAGACGGTTACAGGTTCGATTTACCAGATAGCGGGGTTCCGGATGATCGAGCCCATCAATGACTACATCCATTCCGGAAATCAGTTCTTCAGCGTTGATGGAATTTAAAGATTCGGGAATCGGCTCGAGCTTTACGTCCGGGTTGAGCCTGCTCAGTTTTTGCTGCGCAATTTCGACCTTGGGTAAGCCGACGCATTCAGCATCATAAAGATGCTGGCGATGAAGATCGGAGCGGGAAACTATATCGCGGTCTACAATGCGCAGGTGACCGATGCCCATGCCGACCAACTGGGTGGCAGCGGGCGATCCCAGGCCACCGACTCCGATCAGGCATGCTTTGGCATTGCGAAGCTTGAGTTGTCCGTCATAGCCAATATCGGCCAGCACAATTTGTCGAGAATAGGTTTCCAGTTCATTATCGGTGAGTTCTTTTGGCATTTTCATCTCGCGTTTTTTAAAGCAATATGGTTGCGTAAACGGATGGTCCTTAAAGTAAATTCGCGGATTCATCCGGGTGCAATGGTATCAAACAGTGGCAAATTTATGTATAGCATTTATGATAGGATGTCTTCAATGATTGAGGCTAAATCACCAAAATTTACCTGCATCTCTTTTTGGTGATCTTTTTCTTTCTCTTCAGCATAGTCGATGCCGAATCGAAGATTGATTTTAATATTCTTTTGTCTGCAATAGTTATCAAGAGACGGTTTGGTCATACTACCAATCAGGAAAGCATTGCCTTTTGCTCCCCATTCAAAATGAGGCCCGTCTCCACCGCTGTCACCTATTAAAATGATATGTTTGGAAGAAACCTCATAACGGCGGGCAACGGCTGCGGTATTTTGGGCTTTATCACGGGTCTCAAAAAGATCGTAGATATGATCCGGATCACTGGCCTGGTCCGGATAACGAATCATGGGATGAGCGGAAATAACCGGAACCCGGGGAAGCAGTCCTTTGGCAAACACCCGCTGGAAGTAGCCAATCATGCCGGTGGTATTGATCATAAAAAGAATATGATGGGTTAAACACCATTCAACAAGTTCCGTGACGCCGGTGTAGGTCAAGAAGGAATTATCCAGATAGGCATCCATTTGTTCGATTGTAACGCCATCCTGCAGCAGCGTCTGAATCCGGCGGGCTGCTTCTCCCAGGGTGATAACGTTGCCGGTATATTGTGTGAAAATGGTTTCTAATTCTGTGGTTAATCCCGGGTAGTTAAAAGATATACAATCAAAGGGACTGCACGGTGCCAGGCATTCACTCCAATCCGATGAAACAATGGCTTTATACATATGATGCTTGACCTCCTTGTCGCTTACTTTGTTAGCCTTTTATGAATTTAAAAACAAGATACAATTGTGTCCTTGCTTTTTGACAACAGGCGACAAATGTATGATTGTATGCTCAACAAAACATTTTAAAAGGTTGCAGAACTTGGAAAAAAAAGCGGATTACAAAAAAACTGCGGAGCGCTATTTTGATTATCTGGCCGAGCGATTTCCCGTCATGTGCGCCAGCGATGAGTTTGACTTTCTTCCCAGAGCCGAAAATGCCTGTCATCACTATGACAAACTGGATAAGCTGGATGCCCTTGCGATTGAGGAAACCATTGATACCTTAAAGGCATTTCATAAAAGCTTTACCCTTGCCAAAAATGACGCCGAAGATCTCGAAAACCTTATCGATGTGAACCTGCTACAGGCCAATGCCGCCGGCATTTTAATCGAGCTGGATACCAAACGTTCCTGGCAATACAATCCGCTGATGTATTTGAAAATTGCGTTTATCGGTTTAGATCACGCGCTGATAAAACCTGCCGAAGAATCAAAGGATTTACAGGACAGAGCGCTGGCGCGTCTGTCCGCGATCCCGGAGACATTAAAACAGGGAATAGCAAATATCGATTCAATACCGGAGACCTATTATCAGGCATCGTTGCTGATGACGGCAGATTGCAAACAATTTCTACGGGAGATCGACCTTGATGTGTATAAGCGATTTAGCGATCATCATGATGTGGCGAGCAAAACGTTGAATGTGGCTGAAGCGGCCCTTGAAGATTTTGAACGATTTTTGAAATCCAGATTCCCTGCACCTGATCGTCAATTTGCGGTTTCCACGCTGGAAGCTTCTTTGAAAGATCACTTCCTCTCACAGAAAAATGCGGAAGAAATATTTACCATCGCTATGGATGAGTGGCAGGAAAATTTAAGCCAGTTAGAAGCGCTGCAAAGAAAAATAGACCCGCATAAAACCTGGCAGGATTTGTATCATGACTACGCGCCTGCAAAAATAGCTGAAACGGAAATAATTGAGCTGTATGCAAAAGAGATCGATCGTCTGCGATCGTTCTTCAGCCGTTACGGTTTTAGTGAAGCGGCGCTGGGGTCACCGATCAGGATAGATTACACCCCCACATATCTGGCTTCCGTGCGCAGCTCCGCTTCCTTTGCGGCAGCGTTTAGCCAGGACGCTGAGGAAAAGAGTTATTTTTATATTTCGACCCATTTCCCGCGGTACAACAGCCAGAAAACCGATTCCCACCTTCAAAAGCGTTTAAATCGCGAATACAAGATGCTGACCGCTCATGAAACCATACCCGGACACCATTTTCTGGATTCATTTCGTCGCCACTTGAAGAATCCGATTCGCAGGCAAATCGAATCGCCCCTGTTTTATGAAGGCTGGGCTTCCTATGCCGAATCCATGTTGATCGAATACGGCTATTTAGAAGACCCACTGGAATTGCTGGTAAGTACCAAGAGAAACCTGTGGCGTTCAGCCCGATGTCAAATTGATGTGGGTCTGACCATTGGAGCGCTTTCCGAGAACACGGCCGTTGACCTTTTGCAGACCTGCGGGTTTGCAGCGGCAGAAGCCTCCAGGCAACTGGATCGATTTCGTCTGAATCCTGGCTACCAGTTATGCTATTGTTACGGCAGTCATGAATTCAAACGGTTAAAGCAAAAATATGGTGATTCTTCCGAAAATAAAGACTTTTACCGTTTTCTCCTGGAAGGCGGGGAATTGCCGTTTCACCTGATTGATAAACGTTTTGAAAACCGTCGTCATGAGGCCTGAGATTGGAAGGTTTTAAGGGATACCATTCAGAGTGGAATATGATCAGCCCGGGTGGCTGGGATTATCAGCGCCTGACACAAATCATCGGCCGGGCTGTTTGGCTAAAGCTGAATGCCATTCGACCCATCGGAGTACAATTGGACTTTAATCATCCATTGTTTTATCCGGTAGACGGATTTGCCAGAATGCTTTTAGAGACACATTATGCCCGCAGCGGCCGCAATGCCGGTTTGATCGCCGTTGTGGCCGAAAAAGAGACTTTAGAAAATGTTATCGAAAACCAAAATTTAGCCCGTCGTCTGAATGAATTCGAAGGCATCACCGGCGAATTAATGGCGCCCGATGAACTTGAACTGAAAAATGGCCGTGTTTGCTGGAAGGGCAGATCGGTTTCGGTTTTATTTATAGATTTTAGTACCGAAGTGTTATTGAAGCTGCATCGCAAATACGATCTAAGCCCGCTTATCCAGGCCATTCGAGAGCACCGGGTTATCAATCCACGCGGTATCGAACCCTTGAACGTAAAAAGCATATTTGAAGCGATCACCGGTTTATGGATTGACCAATTTGATCCGGAGATTATCAGGCGGACACCATGGACACGACAATTTTATTCCCGCCGCACTGAAAGTCCGGATGGAATTGAAATCCTCGATCTTGTTGAATGGACCCGGGACAACTGGGGCAAATTGGTGCTTAAACCGGAAAAAGGCCATTCCGGGCAGGGGGTCAGAGTGGGGGCGGCAAATTCGAGTCCGGATGAGGCCATAGAATCAGCGTTGTCTGCCGGAAATTACATCGTTCAGGAAAAAATTCCCTTATCGTTGTGGGCCGAAGAAATACCGGAGCTGGACGATGAAAAGATCTCTATCAGACAGTGCCAGACGGATTTTCGTTGCATGATCGGGCAAACAGGCCCATTGGGATTTATGGCCAGATACGGCGGCGTACCGACCAATGTGGGCAGCGGCGGTGGCCTGCAGCCCCTGGCGACGCTGGGTTCGGATATGGAGGTCAGAGATGCCGTCAGTTGTATCAATGATGCGATCATGAACATGAACGCTTCAGAAATACTTGATGTATTAGATGAACAAAATAGACTAACTTATGGAAGTCATTTTACATATGTTCTTGGCCCTGTTAAAATCGCACTCAGACCCAGAATACTCAAACCGATTCAAATCAAAGCATTGAATAATTATGGCGTTAAATTATGGCTGGATTGTCTGACACTTGAAAAATTGTGGCTGGCCAATGAATTGGCGGACTTGATTAAGATTGAAAATGAAGCGCTTGAAATTGCAAATCTTCAGCCCTGGAGCGGAACGCCGGCAATCATTGCTTCCGATGGATTGTTCAGCTTTGGGGCTGACCTTGAATAAGTTGAACATGCCCTTTTAAAATATGAAACGCTCTTGATTTTAAGTTGAGCGATTGTCGAGGATGCCGCAGCTACAAGGCAGATGTCGTTCCGCTATAGTTATCTATGCGGAACGGCATCTAACACCGTAGATGCGGTAAGATCGACAAGCCCGAAGGGTTTCAGATTTCAAAAATATAAGATCGATAGAATTCATTTTAATAGTAAAGTAGCCTTTTTTAAAATATGAAACGCTCAATTATAAAACTCTCAATCCGG
>JAAUXY010067026.1_pt1 | contig 32848 bp, 25 predicted proteins | sample 7278121 | NCBI WGS metagenome assembly JAAUXY01 (sample SAMN14350117, study PRJNA611818) | marine sediment metagenome | isolation source: surface marine sediment (1.8m) | place: French Polynesia: Moorea | collected 2018-08
CCGGCCGGTCGGAGAACTTCACGGTGACGTCCTCGAAGCCGAGGTCGCGGTAGATGCTGCGCAGCAGCTCGCAGAAGATCACGGTCTCCGCGTTGATCTGGTCCTCGGTGCAGAAGATGTGGGCGTCGTCCTGGGTGAAGGCGCGCACGCGCATCAGGCCGTGGAGCGCACCCGAGGGCTCGTTGCGGTGGCAGGAGCCGAACTCGGCCATGCGCAGGGGCAGGTCGCGGTAGCTCTTCAGGCCCTGCTTGAAGATCTGCACGTGGCCCGGGCAGTTCATCGGCTTGACCGCCAGGACCCGGTCCTCGCTCTCGGCTATGAACATGTGCTCGCGGAACTTCTCCCAGTGGCCCGAGGCCTCCCAGAGCGCCCGGTCGATGAGCTGCGGGGTCTTGACCTCGACGTAGCCGGCGTCGTCGAGGCGGCGGCGCATGTAGGCCTCGACCGTGCGGTAGAGGGTCCAGCCCTTGGGGTGCCAGAAGACCGAGCCGACCGCCTCCTCCTGCTGGTGGAAGAGGTCCATCTCGCGGCCCAGGCGGCGGTGGTCGCGTTTCTCTGCCTCCTCCAGCATGTGGAGATGGGCCTTGAGCTGCTTCTCGGTCTCCCAGCAGGTGCCGTAGACCCGCTGCAGCTGCTCGTTCTTGGCGTCGCCGCGCCAGTAGGCGCCCGAGACCCGCATCAGCTTGAAGGCATGCCCCAGCTTGCCGGTCGAGGGCAGGTGCGGCCCGATGCAGAGGTCGAGCCAGTCGCCCTGAAGGTAGATCGAGATCTCCTCGTCAGCCGGCAGGGTGGCGATGTGCTCGGCCTTGTACTTCTCGCCGATGTCCTCGAAGTGGCGGATCGCCTTGTGGCGGTCCCAGACCTCGCGCTCGATCGCCTCGTCGCGCTCGACGATCTCGTGCATCCGCGCCTCGATCTTCTCCAGGTCCTCGGGCGTGAAGGGCTCGGCGCGGGCGAAGTCGTAGTAGAAGCCGTCTTCGGTCGCCGGCCCGAAGGTGACCTGGGTGCCCGGATAGAGCTCCTGCACCGCCTCGGCCAGAACGTGGGCGCAGTCGTGGCGCAGCAACGGCAGGGCCTCGGGATGGCCGCGGGTGACGATCTCGACGGTCGCGTCCCGGTCGATGTCGCGCGCCAGGTCGCGCAGGGCGCCGTCGACCACCACCGCAAGGGCATCCTTGGCGAGGCGCGGGCCGATACTCGCGGCAAGGTCGGCGCCGGAGACCGGCCCGTCGAAATCGCGCCGGCTGCCGTCCGGCAGGGTGATGGTGACCTTCTCTTTGACTCCGGCGTCGGCCATGGATCTCGCTCCTGAAGCGCGCGGACTCTAGAAGCTCATCCTAGGCTGTCAAGAAATCTGCGGCCGTCAACTGGCCGCCGCCGCCATCGCCTGGCGCAGGATCTCATCGTAGAGCGCGAGGGTCTGCGCGCACATCTCGTCGCGAGAGAAATGCCGCCGGGTGAAGGTGATGGCCTCCTCGGCCAGGTGCTCGCGCTGCTCTTCGGTGAGCTCCAGCGCCCGGCGGATCGCCGAGGCCAGGCCGGCGGCGTCGTTCGGCGGGGCGAGGAAGGCGGTGTGCCCGGCGATGACCTGCTCGCCGGCGCCGCCGTGATCGACCGTGACCACCGGCCGGCCCATGGCCTGGGCCTCGCTGATCGTGCGGACGAAGGACTGTGGCTCGCCGCCCGCCGCGACCACCACGTTGGCGACCTTGTAGGCCGCCGGCATGTCGTCGCAGTGGTCCAGGATCACGCAGCGGTGGCCCAGCTCGTGGCGCTGGATCGCCTCGTCGAGCTCGCGGCGGTAGTTGCCCCGGCCGGAGTCCGCGCCGACCAGGAGACAGACGAAGTCGAGGTCGCCGAGCCGGGCGACCGCCTCGAGCAGCAGCGCCTGGCCCTTGCGGCGCTCCAGCCGTGCCGGCAGCATCACGACCGGCTGGCCGTCGGGCAGGCGCCAGTCGTTGACCCGCTTGATCAGGCGCTCGTTGGACACGCTGTCCGGACTGAAGGAGGTGAGGTCGATGCCGCGCCGGATCAGGCGCAAGCGGGTCGGGTCGACGCCGTGGTGCTCGCGCAGGTAGTCGGCGATGAACTGCGAGGTCGCGATCACCCGCTCGCCGCGGACCAGGACGGCGTTGTAGCGCCGCTGCAGGAGGTTGCCGTCGGGATAGGCGGCGTGGACCGAGGTAACGAAGTGACGACCGCTGCGTTCCGCCGCGGTCAGCGCGCTCCAGCCGGGCCCGCGGGCCCGGGCGTGGACGATCTCGACCTGGTGGCGCTCGATGACGTCGATCAGGCGCTGGATGTTGCCGTAGATCGAGGCCGGATTGCGGCTGGCCAGAGGGACCGACTCGTGGATCGCGCCGGCCCGCGTCAGGCGGTGCTCCAGCGGCCCCCCGGCCGAGGCGACCACCGCGGTGCAGCCCGCGGCGGTCAGCGCCTCGGCGATGTCGACCGCGGAACGCTGAAGCCCACCGTCCTGCAGGTCCGGCACGACCTGCAGGACGACCGGGCGGGTCGTTTCCGGCGGCACCGTACCGGTGCTACCTTGCATCTCCATCATTTGCGTCTTAACCCCGGATACCCGTGACGTGTCGTTCGTACAACCGCCCCCAGACCGCCTCGCCCGCCCGCAAGACGAGTCCCTTGCCTACCACAGGACGGCCGGTCGCGCACCCGGGATCATCTTCCTGGGCGGTTTCGTATCGGACATGACCGGCACCAAGGCTTTGGCCCTGGAGGCCTATGCCCGCAGGCGGGGCCAGGCCTTCCTGCGTTTCGACTATCAAGGCCACGGCGGGTCTTCCGGCCTCTTCGAGGACGGCACCATCGGCCGCTGGGCGGAGGATTCAATCGCGGCGATCGACGAGCTGACCGAGGGTCCGCAGGTCCTGGTCGGCTCCTCCATGGGCGGCTGGATCATGCTGCTGGCGGCGCTGGCCCGGCCGGGGCGGGTCGCGGCGCTGCTCGGAATCGCGGCGGCGCCGGACTTCACCGAGGACCTGATGTGGCAGCGCTTCCCGGAGGAGATCAAGGCCGAGATCGAATCCAAAGGTGTCTACTACGCGCCCTCAGACTACGCCGAAACCCCTTACCCCTTGACTAAGCGCCTGATCGAGGAGGGCCGCCGGCATCTGCTGCTGCGCGGCCCGATCCCGCTGACCTGCCCCATCCGCCTGCTGCAGGGCATGCAGGACCCCGACGTGCCCTGGGAGACCGCCCTGCGCCTGGCCGAGGCGCTGGAGTCCCGCGACGTCGAGGTCACCCTGGTCAAGGACGGCGACCACCGGCTGTCGGACCCCGCCGACCTGCGGCGCCTCGAGGCGACCTTGGATCGCCTGCTCGATCAGCTGGACGGCGGCTGACTCCGGGCACTCAGGCGTGGCCGACCTGGAGGTCGTTGCCGGCCCGGTCTTCGCCGCGCAGCAGCCAGATCGGCCGGACCGCGAAGGCGGTCTTGAGGCCCGGCGTCGTGTTCGGCGTCGCCATCTCGCGGTCGAAGAGCGAGGTCGCCGGCATATAGCGCAGGGCGATCCCGGCCCGGCGCCGCGGCGAGCGGTTGGCCTCAGAGCCATGCAGCAGGTAGACGTCGTGCAGCGACATCTGCCCGGCTTCCAGCACCACGTCCCGGGCCGCGGACTCCTCGAAGCTGCCCGGCGCCAGGGCACGGTCCAGGGCGAGGTTGCTCCCGTCCACCTGCTCGTGCGGAAAGTGCCGCCGCTCGGCGTGGCTGCCTGGAATCACCCGCAGGCAGCCGTTCTCCGGCGTCGAATCGTCCAGCGCCACCCAGACCGACACGGTCGCCAGCGGCCGGATCGGCCAGTAGTGGCCGTCCTGGTGCCAGGGCACGGCCTGACCGTCGCCGGCCGGCTTGCAGAAGAGATGGCCCCCCCAGAGGATGATGTCCGGGCCGATCAGCTGCTCGACCATGTCCAGGATCGCGGGTTCCCGGGCCAGGTCCATGAAGGCGTCGTGGCCCTTGACCCCCTCGGGGCCGCCCGCGGCGATATGGGCGCTGACCAGCTTCTCGGGCCGGGTGTCAGGATTGGCCGCGATGACCGCGTCGACCGCGGCCCGAAGTGCGGCCAGCCGCGCCTGAGGCAAGCGGTAGCGCGGGACCAGGATCCCATCGCGCCGGTAGGCGGCGATCTCCTCGGGTGTCAGCATTGGGGCCCCTCCCTTCGGACCAAACGGCGCGGCGACGAGCCTAGCGGCGCCTTGGCCACAATACCTTAGCAAATATCGCCTAAAGTCCGCGGTCGGCCGCGGGGGTTCCCATCCCGGCGGCAAGCGGAGACCCCCTCGTCCTTCGAACCATGCCAACGCGCCGTCTGCGAGACCTTTTCACTGGAGCCGTGGACCTGACCCTTCGCCTCTTCGGCCGAAGGAGAGGCGATCGTTGGATCGAGCGCGTGAATCGTGCGCGCCAGGCCGCCAGGCACGACCGCCTCGAAGAGGCCGAAGACCTGCTTCGTCAAGCATCGCCAAGCGAGCTGGCGTCCGAGGCGCGCTTTCGCAGGGAGACAGCGACCACCTGGCATTCCATAGCGATAAGCTGGGCGCGGCGTGACGAGGACCGCAAGGCCATTGCGGCCTACGGCGAGGCGATTCGACTGGCGCCAAAAAACCTGGAGGCCTGGCACCAGCTCGGCCATCTCCACGAGGACGCCGAGCAGACTGCGGAGGCGAAGTCAGCCTACGAAACCTATGCCGCCCTCGCCCGGGAAAAAGGCGCCGGGGAAGACGAGGCCCTCGCGCTCAGCCATCTGGGAGACCTTGCGCGCGATCGAGACGACCTGGACGAGGCCGCCTCCTGCTTCGACAGGGCGCTGCGCATCGCCGAGGGCCTCGAGGACCAGGAGCAGGTGAGCATGCTCCTGAGACGCTGCGGCGACACCGCCAGAGATCGCGAAGCCTGGGACGAGGCGGAGCGCTACTACCGGCGCGCCCTGGCGCTCGACCAAAGCCGGGACGATCGGGAGGACGTGCTGACGAGCCTGGAGCGGCTCGGACACCTGGCCGAGATCCGCGACGATTTGGACGGCTCTGCGGAGCTTTATCGGCAGGTGCTCGATCTCGCGCAGGAACAGGAAAACAAGCTGGAAGTGGCGAGGGCCTCGGCGGCTCTCGGCGACATCTCCTTCAGGCAGGGCGATATGGCCGCGGCGGAGGCTTACAGCAAACGGGCGCTGTCCGTCTTCTCGACTCTAGGTCGGCGCAAAGACATGGCCAACTGCCTGCTCGACCTCTGTGACATCGCCAACCGACGCGACCGCCCGCGCGAAGTCGCGGAACACGCTGGCGGCGCTGTTGAGATCTACAGGGAGCTCGGAGACCATGACGGCCTGGCCGACGCTCTCGACACGCTGGGTTGCGCGGCCTTGGACTACGAGGACTTCGACGGCGCTGAACGGCACTTGACGGAGGCGCTCGGCCTTCGACAGGCGATGGACGCGCACCGCGACGTCGCCTGGCTGACGTCGAGACTTGCGACCGCTGCCCTCGGCCGCTGCGAGTTCGATGAGGCGCTTTCAGGGTTCCAGAGCGCCCTGGCGCTCTACCGCGAGCACGGCGGTCCGTACGATGCCGCTGCCTGCCTGGCCGAGATCGGCGACATCCGGGAGGCGGCGGGCAAGCTTGAAGATGCCGAGGCCTGTTGGCGGGAGGCCATCGCGCTGTTCGAAGAGGCCGGCTCGCCCGAAATTGCTGCAGCCTTGCGGCAGGAGGCCTTTGGATCGCGGTAGCCTGCGCCAAGGGCCGAGTTCAAGTGCCGGCGAGGAGGGCCTTGAGCCCGGTCCTGTAGTCGGGATAGGCCAGGGTGACGCCGAGCTCGGCCTTGATCCTGGCGTTGGAGACCCGCTTGTTGTCGCGGTAGAAGCTGCGCGCCATGTCGGAGAGCTCGGCCGCCTCGAAGGGCACCAGCGGCGGCGGCTCGACGCCCAGCAGCGCGCAGGCGTGGGCGATGACCGCCTCGGGCGGCGCTGGATCGTCGTCGCAGAGGTTGTAGGCGCGCCCGGGATCCGGCCGAGCGATCGAGGCCTCCAGCACCGTCGCGATGTCCTCGACGTGGATCCGGCTGAAGACCTGGCCCGGCTTGTCGATCCGCTGGGCCCGGCCGTGCCGCACGGTCTCCAACGCGTTGCGGCCCGGCCCATAGATCCCGGCCAGGCGGAAGAGCTGGACCGGCAGCCCGTGGTCCCGCCAGAGCGCCAGCCAGCCCCGTTCCGCCGCCAGCCGCCGCGCGCCGCGCGGTCCGGTCGGCTCCAGCGCCGAGTCCTCGTCGACCCAGCCGCCGCCGCGGTCGCCGTAAACGCCTGTGGTCGAGAGATAGCCGAGCCATTCGATGCTGCCGCAGGCGAGAATGTCGGTGGCGTGCCGGTCGAGAACGGGATCCCCCTGGGCGTCCGGCGGCGCCGAGATCAGAATGTGGGTCGCGCCGGCGAGCGCAGCGGCCGGGTCGTCGAGCGGCCGGTCGCGGTCGAAGAGAAAGGCCTCGATCCCCTCGGCGGCGAGCGCCGCCAGCTTCTCGGAGCTGCGCGTGGTCCCGGCGACGGCCCAGCCCCGTGCCGAGAGGCGCGCGGCCAAAACGCTGGCGCTGAAGCCGTGTCCGAAGCAGAATAGCCGCTGGTTCATCTTGCGTCTTGACGCTCCGAGCTCGGGTCGCGCGCCGAGCCACGCCGACCGGGGCTGCGACTTTAGGAGCCGGCATGCGCCCGAACAAGCGCCAGCGCTGTCGCCCGATACTGACCGGGATCCAGGCCCTGTTCCTCGGATCGCTGCTGCTGCTGAGCGCCGCCGCTGCGCGCGCCGACGACGAAGCCGAGGCCAGAGCCTATCGCAGCTGCATCCTCCTGGCGGAGGAGGACCCTGCGGCCGCCTACGAGCAGGCCTCGATCTGGGTCTCGCAGGGCGGCAGCGATCCGGCCCGGCACTGCGTCGCGGTGGCGCTGATCCAGCTCGGCCACTTCGAAGAGGCCGGACGCCGCCTGGAAGAGCTGGCCCAGACCATAAAGACGGAGAAGCAGGACCTGCGGGTCGAAGCGCTGGCCCAGGCGGCCCAGGCCTGGATGCTGGCCGAAAATCAGGAGCGGGCCTTCGCGGCCCAGACCATGGCCCTGAAGCTGGCGCCGGACAACCTGGAACTCCTGATCGACCGCTCCATCGTCCTGGCGTCGGCAAAGAACTACCGCTCCGCGCTGCTCGATCTCGACCGTGCCTACGAACTGTCGCCCCAGCGGGCCGACGTCCTCGTCTACCGGGCCACGGTTCATCGCTTCCTCGATTCGACGGACGCCGCCCTGCGCGACATCCAGTCCGCCATCCGGCTGGACCCCAACATGCCGGAAGCCTATCTGGAGCGCGGAATTCTCAAGCGCCTTCAGGGCGACCGCAACGGCGCCCGGCAGGACTGGATAAAGGTGCTGGATCTGGGCTCCAGCACCCCGGCGGCCGACGCGGCCCGGGTCAACCTGGAGCTGCTCGACGTCGACCCCAACGCCGGCAACACGACCGACGAGCCGCTGCCGCGCAAGCTCAACACCTCGGAGGATCGGCCGACGCCGCTGATCACCTCGGTTCCGTCGCCCGAGCCGGCGGCTCCGGCGGCCGAGCCGGAGCTTCCGGGACAGCCGACCCTCGGCCGGCCCATCCGGGCCGAACCGGAGTAGCCCGCGGAGCGACGGCCCGTCCTCAGAAATCCAGATCGGCGTAGTGGGCCGGCGGCGGGCGGCCGGCGATGTAGTCCTCGAGCAGGGGCTGGACCGCGGGCCGCGACTTGACCCGAGCATACCAGTCCTTGGCGCCCTCGTGCTTGTCCCAAGGTACGTCGCCGAGGTAGTCGACCGCGGAGAGGTGCGCCGCCGCCGCGATGTCGGCCAGCGAGAAATCGTCGCCGCCCAGCCAGCGCCGCCGGTCGCAGAGCCAGGCGATGTAGTCCAGGTGATAGCGGATGTTGTGCAGGCCGGCGCGGATCCGCGCCGGGTCCGGGTTGCCGAGGCCGAGGAAGGACTTCATCAGTTTCTCGTCGACCAGGTTGGCGGTCACCTCGCGGGCGAACTTGACGTCGAACCACTGCGCCAGGCGCCGGGTCTCGGCACGTTCGACCGGGTCGCGCGGCAGCAGGGGCGGCTCGGGATGGACCTCCTCCAGGTACTCGGTGATCACCCAGCCGTCGGCCAGGACCACCCCGTCATCGGCTTGCAACACCGGTACCTCGCCGGCCGGGTTCAGGCGCAGGAAGGATTCCCGGCGTTCCCAGATCTTCTCGACCCGCATCTCGAAGGCGAGGCCCTTCTCGCCGAGCAGGATGCGGATCTTGCGGCAGGCGGGATCGAGCCAGAGGTGGTAGAGCGTCAGCATGTCAGCCCGTGCGTGTGACCCACCAGACTATCGCCATGCGCAGGGCTGAAGGAAAGGAGATTTAACGGGTCGCCGTCGTACCTTCATGCCGAGAAATCGACATAACGATCAAGGGTACATCGCGAAGTTCGGACACGTGTTCAACGCCGTCCTCGACGAAGCCGACGGCGCGGTAGGCGGCCCGGGCTCGCGGGTTGTCGGCGAAGACGTCCAGCCAGAGCCTTTCGGCCCGAAGCTCCTCGAAGACTTGGCGGATCACGCCGCGCAGGATCGATCTACCCAGCCCGCGGCCCGGGGTCGCAACCGCGATGCGTTTCAACTCGATGGTCCGCTCGGCGGAGGTCAAGCCGCAGAGCATGGCGAAGCCCTGCACGCCGTCCTTCTGCTCCGCCACCAGGTAGCGATAGTCCGGGTCCTCGAGCGCGGCCAGGTGCTGCGCGCGCGGCCAGCTGTAGATGTAGTCGGCGAACTCCTGCCGGCTCTCCTGCGCCAGAATGAAGTCGAGGTCCGCGGCATCCGCCCGACGCAGCTTCAACGCTCTTGCCCAACCAAATAGTGATCTTCCCGATACGACTGTGATGCCCGGGCTTGACCCGGGCATCCAGCATTGCCGGTCTCGGATAGTCGGGACCCTGGATTGCCGGGTCAAGCCCGGCAATGACAGAGGAAGGCGTTGCCGTCCGAAAGCCCCGCCTAGGCGCGCTTCTTGGCTTCGGCGTCGCGGGTCGTCGGGTGCTCGAGGCGCTCGATCATCTCCCTGGGCACGATCTGCCAGAACATGGCGCGCTCCAGCTCCCAGTCGACCAGCAGGCGCTCGGCGTAGCGGGACTGGGTCTCCTGGACGTGCCGGGCGAGCAGGTCCTTGACCAGCTCCTCCCAATAGTCGGTCTCGATCCGCTGGTGGACCACCGAGTCCGGATTGATGCGGCCGGGCAGCAGATCCTCCGGATCGTAGACGAAGGCCATGCCGCCGGTCATACCGGCCGCGAAGTTCGAGCCGACCGCGCCGAGGATCACCGCGGTGCCGCCGGTCATGTACTCGCAGCCGTTGGAGCCGCAGCCCTCGACCACGGTCTCGGCGCCCGAGTTGCGCACCGCGAAGCGCTCGCCGGCCTGGCCGGCGGCGAAGAGCTGCCCGGCGGTGGCGCCGTAGAGCACGGTGTTGCCGATGATCACGTTGTCCTGGCTCTGCAGCGGGCTGGCGATGAAGGGTCGGACCACGATGGTGCCGCCCGACAGGCCCTTGCCGACGTAGTCGTTGGCGTCGCCGAAGACTTCCAGCTTCAGGCCCTGGACCGCGAAGGCGCCCAGCGACTGCCCGGCCGAGCCGCGCAGCCGGACCGTGACGTGGCCGGGGTTGAGACCGGCCATGCCAAACTTGCGGGTGATCTCAGACGACAGGCGGGTGCCGATCGCGCGGTAGGTGTTCCGGATGTTGTACTGCAGCTGCATCTTCTCGCCGACGTCGAAGAGCGCCTGGGCGTCCTGGATCATCTGGGCATCGAGCGTGTCGACCACCTCGTTGCGGCCCTTCACCGTGCAGAACACCGGATTGTCGCCGGGATCGGCCTTGGCCAGGATCGGGTTGAGGTCGAGGTCGTCGAGGTGCTCGGCACCGCGGCTGACCTGGCGCAGCAGGTCGGTGCGGCCGATCACCTCGTCGAGGCTGCGCGCGCCCAGCGCGGCCAGGATCTCGCGCACCTCCTCGGCCATGAAGGAGAAGAGGTTGACCACCTTCTCGGCCGTGCCGGTGAACTTCCGGCGCAGCGCCGGGTCCTGTGTGCAGACCCCGACCGGGCAGGTGTTGGAGTGGCACTGGCGGACCATGATGCAGCCCATGGCGACCAGCGAGGCGGTGCCGACGCCATACTCCTCGGCGCCCAGCATGGCGGCGATGACGACGTCGCGGCCGGTCTTGATGCCGCCGTCGGTGCGCAGCCGCACCCGGTGGCGCAAGCGGTTCAGGGTCAGCACCTGGTGGACCTCGGCCAGGCCCATCTCCCAGGGCACGCCGGCGAATTTGATCGAGGTCTGCGGGCTGGCGCCGGTGCCGCCGGAATGCCCGGAGACCAGGATCACGTCCGCCTTGGCCTTGGCGACGCCGGCGGCGATGGTGCCGATGCCCGAGCGGGCGACCAGCTTGACGCAGACCTGGGCCTTGGCATTGATCTGCTTCAGGTCGTAGATCAGCTGCGCCAGGTCCTCGATCGAGTAGATGTCGTGGTGCGGCGGCGGCGAGATCAGCATCACCCCCGGCGTCGAGTGGCGCAGCTTGGCGATCATCTCGGTGACCTTGAAGCCGGGCAGCTGACCGCCCTCGCCCGGCTTGGCGCCCTGAGCGACCTTGATCTCGATCTCCCGGCAGTTGTTCAGGTACTCGGCGGTGACGCCGAAGCGCCCGGAGGCGATCTGCTTGATCGCCGAGTTCTCGTTGTCACCGTTGGGATGCGGCTTGAAGCGCTTCGGGTCCTCGCCACCCTCGCCGGAGTCCGATTTGGCGCCGATCCGGTTCATCGCGATGTTGAGCACGCCGTGGGCCTCGGCGCTGAGCGCGCCCAGGGACATGCCGGGGGTGACGAAGCGCTTGCGGATCGCCGTGATCGGCTCGATCTCGTCGAGCTCTGCCGGCTCCGCCTTGTCGGTCTTGAAGTCCAGGAGGTCGCGCAGGCTGACCGGCGGCTGGGCGCGCAGGCCGGCAGCGTACTTCTTGTAGTTGGAATATGAGTCCTTGGCGACCGCACCCTGCAGGGTATGGATCAGGCCGGCCTCCCAGCCGTGGCTCTCGCCGCCGCGCCGGTAGCGGTAGAAGCCGCCGACCGGCAAAGTGATCACGCCCTCGGTCCAGGCCTTGGCGTGCAGCTCCAGCACCTTCTGCTGCAGGCCGGGCAGGCCGATGCCTGAGATCCGGCTCTGCATGCCCGGGAAGTACTGGTCGACCATGGTGCGCGACAGGCCCAAGGCCTCGAAGTTGTAGCCGCCGCGATAGGACGACAGCACCGAGATGCCCATCTTCGACATGACCTTGAGCAGGCCGTCGTCCACCGCCTTGGCATAGCGGTTGACGCAGTCCTCCAGCGAGAGCTCGCCGAAGAGGCCGCGGCGATGCCGGTCGGCGATCGATTCCTGCGCGAGGTAGGCGTTGACCGTGGTCGCGCCGACCCCAATCAGCACCGCGAAGTAGTGCACGTCCAGGCACTCGCCGGCGCGGACGTTGATCGAGGTGAAGGTCCGCAGCTTCTCCTGCATCAGGTGCACATGGACGGCGGCGGTCGCCAGGATCATGGGGATCGGCGCTCGCCCCGGGCCGATGTCGTCGTCGCTGATGATCACGTGGGTGGCGCCGCCGCGCACCGCGTCCTCGGCCTCCTGCTGGATCCGGTCGAGGCCGGCCTTGAGCGCGAAGTCGCCGCCCGCCGGGTCGAAGCTGCAGGCGATCTCGACCGCGGTCTCGCCCAGGTAGTCGCGCATCGCCCCGAACTCGGCGTTGGTCAGCACCGGCGAGTCGAGCTGCAGCAGCCGGCACTGGCTCTCGTCCTCCTCGAGGATGTTGCCGAGGTTGCCGAGCCGGGTCTTCAGGGTCATGACCCGGCGCTCGCGCAGCGAATCGATCGGCGGGTTGGTGACCTGGCTGAAGTCCTGCCGGAAGAAGTGGTGCAGCCCGCGGTAGCGCCCTGAGAGCACGGCCAGCGGGGTGTCGTCGCCCATCGAGCCGATCGCCTCCTTGGCGTCCTCAACCATGGGATGGAGGATCAGCTCCAGGTCCTCCATGGTCAGGCCGTAGGTCAGCTGCCGGCGGCGCAGCTCCTCGCGTTCCAGGACCGCCGGCTCGCCGTGGTCGGGGCGGATCAGGTCGTCGATGACGGTGATCTCCTTGACCCACTTGCCGTAGGGCGCCTGCTTGGCCAGGTGATCCTTGATCTCGTGATCGTGATAGAAGCGGCCTTCCTCGAGGTCGACCGCGATCATCTGGCCCGGCCCGACCCGGCCCTTCTCGACGATGCGGGTCTCGTCCAGGCGGACCATGCCGGTCTCGGAGCCGGCGAAAAGCAGGCCCTCGTCGGTGATGGTGTAGCGCAGTGGCCTGAGGCCGTTGCGGTCCAGCCCCGCCACCGCCCAGCGCCCGCCGAAGCCGCAGATCGCCGCCGGGCCGTCCCAAGGCTCCATGACCGCGTTGGAATAGCTGTAGAGGTCCTTCAGGGGCTGCGGGATGCTGCCGTTCTGCTCCCAGGCCTCGGGGATCAGCATGGCCTTGACCATGGGCAGGTCGCGCGCCGCGCGCACCATGAGTTCGAAGACGGCGTCGAGGGCGGCGGAATCCGAGGATCCGGGCTGGACCACCGGCTTCAGGTCCTCGATCCGGTCGCCGAAGACCTCGTGGCCCAGGCGGCACTCGTGCGCCTTCATCCAGTTGACGTTGCCTTTGAGTGTGTTGATCTCGCCGTTGTGGGCGAGCACCCGGAAGGGCTGGGCCAGCCACCAGGTCGGAAAGGTATTGGTCGAGTAGCGCTGGTGGAAGATCGCGAAGTTGGAGACGAAGCGCTCGTCCAGCAGGTCCGGGTAGAAGGCGGTCAGCTGCTCGGCCAGGAACATACCCTTGTAGATGATCGAACGGCAGGATAGTGAGCAGACGTAGAAGTCCTTGATAGATTCCCGCTCGGCCGCCTTCTCGATCCGGCGCCGGATGGTGTAGAGGTCGACTTCGAACTGCCGGGCCGGGGTCTGCTTGACGTTGTCGACGATGATCTGCTCGATCTCGGGCCGGGTCGCGTTGGCCTTCTCGCCGATGATGTCGACGTTGATCGGCACCTGGCGCCAGCCGTAGATCCGGTAGCCGAAGTTCAGGATCTCGCGCTCGACGATGACCCGGCAGCGTTCCTGCGCCGCGTAGTCGGTCCGCGGCAGAAAGATCATGCCGACCGCGATCCGACCCGGATGCGGCTCGAAGCCGCTGCGCGCGACGTGCTCGCGGAAGAAGTCCTGGGGGATCTGCAGATGGATGCCGGCGCCGTCGCCGGTCTTGCCGTCAGCGTCGACGGCGCCGCGGTGCCAGACCGCCTTGAGGGCGTTGATGCCCGCCTCGACGACCTCGCGCCGCGGCTTGCCGTCGATCGAGGCGACCAGGCCGACACCGCAGGCGTCGCGCTCCTGGCCCGGGTCGTAGAGCCCGACGCGGGCGAGCCTTGACACTTCGCCCTGCCAGGTCGGACCAGGATCCTTCCGCTCGATGATCTTCGGCATGCTACCTCACCCTATCCAAGCCCGGTCGGCGCGGCGGCGCTCCGGTGATACGTTGCGGCGGCTTCGTCTTTCCGCGCGGCTGCTTCTACTCCGCCGCCACCGCCGCCCGCGCGTCGCCGGCCGCCTTGGCGGTCAAGTAGCGATGAATCGAGGCGGCCGCATCGCGGCCGTCGCGGATCGCCCAGACCACCAGGGAGGCGCCGCGCACGATGTCGCCGGCGGCGAAGACGCCGTCCAGCTCGGTCATCATGGTCTTGAAGGAGATGCCGACCGTGCCCCAGCGGGTCACCGGCAGCTCCGGCGCGTCGAAGAGCTTCGGCAGGTCCTCCGGGTCGAAGCCCAGGGCCTTGAGCACCAGGTCGGCCTCGACCGTGAAGCTGGAGCCCTCGATGACCTGCGGGGTCTGGCGGCCGGTCGCGTCGGCGACGCCCAGGTGGACCTTGGCGGCGCGCACCGCGGTCACCGCATCGTCGCCAAGGAAGGCTTCGGGCGCGGCCAGCCAGACGAACTCGACGCCCTCCTCCTCGGCGTGCTTCACCTCGCGCTGCGAGCCCGGCATGTTGGCCCGGTCGCGGCGGTAGAGGCACTTGACCGACTCGGCGCCCTGGCGCACGGCGGTGCGCACGCAGTCCATGGCGGTGTCGCCGCCGCCGATGACCACCACCTTCTTGCCCGCGGCGTTCAGCCGGCCGTCGTCGAAGGCCGGCACGGCGTCGCCCAGCCCCTTGCGGTTGGAAGCGGTCAGGTAGTCGAGCGCCGGGATGACGTTCTTCAGACCGACTCCGGGCAGCTTGATGTCGCGGTCCTTGTAGACCCCGGTCGCGATCAGCACCGCGTCGTGGCGCTGGCGCAGCTCCTCGAGGCTGGCGTCGCGGCCGACCTCGAAGTCGAGCCGGTAGGTGACGCCGGAATCGCCGATCAGCCTGGCCCGGCGCTCGACCACCGGCTTCTCCAGCTTGAAGTTGGGAATGCCGTAGATCAGCAGGCCGCCGACCCGGTCGTAGCGATCGTAGACCGTGACCTGGTAGCCGCGCCGGCGCAGCTCCTCCGCGCAGGCCAGGCCGGCCGGGCCGGCACCGATCACGCCGACCGATTGCTCCAGCTCCCGGGCCGGCGCGACCGGCTTGACCCAGCCCTCCGCCCAGGCGGTCTCGGTGATGTAGGTCTCAACCGCGCCGATGGTGACCGTGCCGTGGCCGGACTGCTCGATCACGCAGTTGCCTTCGCAGAGCCGGTCCTGCGGGCAGATCCGGCCGCAGATCTCCGGGAAGTTGTTGGTCGCCTGGCTGACCTCGTAGGCTTCCTCCAGGCGGCCCTCCGCGGTCAGCATCAGCCAGTCCGGGATGTTGTTCTGGACCGGGCAATGGACCTGGCAGAAGGGCACGCCGCACTGCGAGCAGCGGCCGGCCTGATCGGCGGCGCTCTCCGGGTCGAAGCGGTCATAGATCTCCTGGAAGTCCTGCGCGCGCAGGGCAGCCTCGCGTTTCTCGGGCATGTGGTGCCCGCGCTCGACGAACTTCAGCATCCGCTTGGCCATGCGGCTTTATCCTCCGGCCCGTTCTTCCCGCGCCGGTTCGTCCCCGCGGGTTGTCTTGTTTCTGTTGTCAGTCCGGCCGGCGCAGGGCGCCGTTGGACAGGACCTGCGTTGTACCGCCGGATCGCCAGGAAAAGCGAGCGAAAAGCGCAAAATAGGTCAGCTTTTATGACTTAAATAATACAGCACCGGTAAGATTGTCGCAAGCGCCATCGAGCCGCTATGGCGGCCTTCACAAGAAGGTCCCGAATTGGGACTAATTGCCGTCTGGGCTTCCTTCCTGTCGCAGGCTATAAGCGGGCGCTGCCAGGCGCCGGCGGGCGCGCCGGGGCGAGCGTCCGGCCCAGGCCGTCAGCCCCAGATCACTTCGGCCCAAGAGGGGGCTGCCATCCGTGCAAATGCTGCAAATCCTGATCCTGTCGCTGGTCCAGGGCCTGACGGAGTTCCTGCCGATAAGCTCCTCCGGCCACCTGATCCTGGTGCCGCTCTTCACCGGCTGGGACGACCAGGGACTGGCGATCGACGTCGCGGCCCACGTCGGGACCCTGCTCGCGGTCCTGGTCTACTTCTGGCGCGACGTCCTGCGCATGTTGCTGGGCCTCGGCCGGCTGCTCACCGGCCGCTTGGACGGCGGCGGCCGCCTTGCCCTGCTGCTGCTCCTGGGCACCCTACCCGCTCTCGCCGTCGGCTTCCTGATCGACCAGTACTTCGGCGGCCCGCCGCGCTCGCCGCTGGTCGTCGCCTTTGCGCTGATCGGCTTCGGCATCGCGATGTACCTGGCCGACCGGATCGGCATGACCATCCGCAAGGTCGATCACATCGGAATCGGCCACGCCCTGGTGATCGGCTGCGCCCAGGTCCTGGCGATCATCTTCCCGGGCACCAGCCGCTCCGGGATCACCATGACCGCGGCGCGGGTTCTCGGCTACGAACGCACCGAGGCGGCCCGGTTCTCTTTCCTGCTGTCAATCCCGGCCATCTCCGCCGCCGGCATCTGGCAGGGCTGGAAGCTCTATCAGGTCGGCGACACTTCGATCATCAACGACGCGCTGCTGACGGTCGGCTTCTGCGCGCTGGCCGGCTTCCTCGCGATCGCGATCATCATGGCCTGGCTGAAGCGGGCCGGATTCGGCCCCTTCGTGGTCTACCGCCTGCTGCTGGGCGGCTTTCTGCTGTGGCTGATCTACAGCGGCCAACTGGGCGGCGCGGCCGCGGGCTGAGCCGAAGGCGCGATCAGGCGGCGAGCGGGCTGATCCGGCCGCCCGGGCAGTAGCGCTGCATATAGGTCGGCAGGATCAGCTCGGGGTGGGTCGCCTCGATACCCAGATCGGCCAGGGTCAGGGCCTGGTCGGCGACCACGTTGTCGCTCTTCAGCAGGCGGACTTGATCCCGGGTGAGCGGCGGAGTCGGAAGCCATTCGAGGACCGCGCCCTGCAGGCTGGCCAGGGCGAAGGGCAGCGGCAGCAGAAGGCGCCGGCGCCGGATCTGCCGGAGCAGCAGCTCCATCAGCTCCTTGAAGCTGTAGACCTGGGGCCCGCCGAGCTCGTAGACCCGGCCGCGGCAGGCCGGATCGGAAAGGGCCTTGACCACGGCATCGGCGACGTTGCCGACGAAGACCGGCTGGAACCGGGTCTTGCCCCCGCCGATCAAGGGCAGGGCCGGCGAAAGCCGGGCCATGGCCGCGAAGCGGTTGAAGAAGTCGTCCTCGGGTCCGAAGACGATGCTCGGCCGCAGGACCACGGCGTCGGGGAAGCTGCTGCGCACCGCCATCTCCGCCGCGCCCTTCGAGCGGGCGTAGTCGGCCTCGGCCCGGATGTCGGCGCCGATCGCCGAGATCTGGACCAGGTCGCGGACACCGGCGTCCCGGGCAGCACGGGCGAGGGCCGCGGCACCTTCGGCATGCACGCCCTTGAAGGTCTGGCGGCCGCGTTCGAAAAGGATCCCGACCAGGTTGACGACGGCGTCCGCACCCTCGACCGCCGCACGCACCAACTCGGCGTCCTGGATCGGCGCCCGCAGCGGCGTGATCTGGCCGACGTCGCCCATGGGCTTTAGGAAGGCGGCCCGGCGCGGGTGTCGGACCGCCGCGCGGATCACCCAGCCCTCGCGGGCCAGGCGGCCGACCACGTAGCGCCCCAGGAAACCCGACGCTCCGAAGACGGTTACAACGCGCGTCGCCATTGCCAAGACCCCGTTCGCTTGCGCCGCGATCCGCCACCGCGCCGCTTTTGCATTTGCGGTTATACCGCACGGCGGCGGCCCTTTGACAAGCCCGCTCGGACCGGCAGCGAGAAAGTTCCGCGCCTCTACCTGAGCCAAGCGCTTGACAGGCGCCCGCCATCGTGAGAAAGCGAGCGCCTGCTTCAGCCCAGGTGGCGGAATTGGTAGACGCGCAGGCTTCAGGTGCCTGTGGGGGCAACCCCGTGGAGGTTCGAGTCCTCTCCTGGGCACCATCGCTTCGGACGATGGGGCAGTCATCAAGGCAGGTGTATCACCCAATGAGTCATTATCAGCGCTCCTTGGCATAAGGGCCTCGAAGCCTTTGTCCTTCGTTTTTCATCGAGACGATCTCCCGGAAGACGTAGAGCTCGGCGACACCATCGCGGTGGACACCGAGACCATGGGTCTGAGCCTAGCGCGGGACCGGCTCTGTCTGGTCCAGCTCTCCGCCGGCGACGGCAAGAGCCACTTGGTCCAGTTGCGCAAGAAGTCCTACGACGCACCCCGGCTGAAGGCGGTGCTGAGCGACCCCAAGCGCCTGAAGATCTTCCACTTCGCCCGGTTCGACTTGGCGGCGCTGCAGCGTTACTTGAAGATCGACTGCCGTCCGGTCTACTGCACGCGGACGGCCTCGCTGCTGGTCCGCACCTACACCGACCGCCATGGCCTGAAGGATCTCTGCCGCGAGTTGCTAGGCGTCGAGATCTCCAAGCAGCAACAGTCCTCCGATTGGGGCGCGGAGTCCCTGAGCGAGGAGCAGCTGCGCTATGCGGCCGCCGACGTTCTCTATCTTCACCGCCTGAAGGAGGTGCTCGACGGAATGTTGGCTCGGGAAGGCCGCCGCGAACTGGCGCAGGCCGCCTTCGACTTTCTGCCAAGCCGTGCCGCCCTAGACCTTGCAGGTTGGGAGAATGTCGATATATTCGCTCACTAGGTCATGGTTAACAGACCTGCAGAAAACTGCATCAGCGCCTCAAAATGCCTGACCTTGGGAACTTCTGCTTTACTTTGTTCTGCTATGGACTGCGCACGGGCGAGAGGTAGCACCAAAAAAGTCACACCTACAATCCCATCCACGACCACAAATCTGATCTACGCTACGTACTACGGTTAAAGGACCTCTCGACACCATGAGCGCAAGACCGCGTCCCGCCCTGCCCCTCGCCTCGAAGGATATCGAGGCCGCCCAGCGCACGCTCCGGCTGGAAGCCGAGGCGATCTCCGCGCTGAGTGCGGGCCTCGACGACGGCTTTGTCGAGGCCGTCGACCTGATTTCAAAGGTGCAGGGGCGCGTCGTGGTCACCGGCATGGGCAAGAGCGGCCACATCGCACGCAAGATCGCGGCGACCCTCGCCTCGACCGGCACGCCCGCGATCTATGTCCATCCGGGCGAGGCCAGCCACGGCGATCTGGGCATGCTGACCGTCGACGACGCCGTCATGGCGCTGTCCAATTCCGGCAACACAGCCGAGCTGTCCGACATCGTCGCCTTCACCCGCCGCTTCGGCATCTCGCTGGTCGGGATGACCAGCGCGCCGAAGAGCACCCTGGCCGAGCAATCCGATGTCGCCCTGATCCTCCCGAAGGCACCAGAAGCCTGCCCGATGGGCCTGGCGCCGACCACCTCGACCACGGTCATGCTGGCGCTGGGCGACGCCCTCGCCGTCGCCCTTCTGGAGCGCCGCGGCTTCACGCCGCAGGATTTCCAGGTCCTCCATCCCGGCGGCACCCTGGGCGGCAAGCTGGCCCGGGTCAGCGAGCTGATGCAGGGTCGCGACGGCCTGCCGATCGTCACGCGCGAGACCCCGGTTGCGGAAGCCATCTTGGTGATGACCCAAAGCTTCAGCTTCCACCGCAGCTTCGGCTGCGTCGGTATCGCGGACGACGACGGGCGCCTGGTCGGGATCGTGACCGACGGCGATCTGAGGCGCCACATGAATTCGGACTTGCTGGATCGCCCGGCGAAGGAGATTATGACGGGAAAACCGCAAACCATCCGTCCGCAGGCTTTGGCCGCGGAGGCGTTGGGCTTGATGAATGCGAAACAAATCACCAGTCTGTTCGTTGTAGAGGATGAAAAGCCTGTCGGGTTCTTGCATATTCACGACTGCCTGAGGGCAGGCGTAGGCTGAGAGGGGTTCCCAGATGACGCCAGGGTCGCCGATGACCCGGAGAACTGAGCACGAGCTGCGTCGCACGGCGCCGGCCGTGGCCGTGCGCCTGCGCGCCGGCCGAAGCGCCTATGCGATTCTCATCGGCGTTCTGAAGACTCTCTTGCCCAGTTTCGCCATCGGCATGGTGCTCCTGATCTTCGCCTGGCCCCAGATCAACGTCGAAAGCGAGCACTTCAGGCTTGGCGTCCCCGAGCTCGCCGCGGACTATGCCGACAGTCTGTCGATGCTGAACGCACGTTTCGACGGCGTCGATGAGGAAGGCCGACCGTTTTCGCTTTCCGCCGACGAGGCCTCGCAGCCTTCCAGCGTGAACGAGATCGTCGATCTTTCCTTGCCGAAGGGCGACATCACGCTCAAGGACGGCACCTGGCTCGCCCTGACCGCCAAGACCGGCAAGTACGACCGCCAGGGCAACACCCTTGACTTGGAGGGCGCGGTCAGCCTGTTCCACGATCAGGGCTTCGAGCTGCTGACCGAAACTGCCGAGGTCGACCTCGAAGTCGGCCGGGCGGAAGGTTCGGATCCGGTCACGGGCCAGGGCCCCTTCGGTCAGCTGCTTTCCGAGGGCTTCCGCGTCGAGGACGACGGTGACACGATCGTCTTCACTGGGCGTAGCCGAATGGTCCTTTATCCCGATCGGTAGGACTCTTGAGGTGAAACAACGCCAGCCAGCCCTGGGGCGCCTTGCAGCGCTCGCGTTGGCAATGGCGTTGCTTCCGACCGGACTTGCCGCCCAGGGCCTGCTCGGTGGCGGAAAGGGCAAGTCCCCCCTGGAAATCAACGCCGACCAAGGTATCGAATGGCGCCGCGACCAGCGCACCTATGTCGCCAGCGGCAACGCCAGGGCGACCCGCGGCGACCTGGAGCTCTTCGCGGACGTGCTGACGGCGCACTACCGCGACGCGCCCGACGGCAGCAGCGAGATCTACAAGATCACGGCCAACGGCAACGTCCGCATCGTTTCGCCCAACGAGGAGGCGCGCGGCGACCGGGGCGCCTATGACGTCGACAACGGGGTCGTGGTCCTGCTCGGCGAAAACCTCCGCCTGACCACGCCGGAGGAGGTGATCACGGCCCGCGACAGCCTCGAGTATTGGGAGCAAAAACAGATGGCGGTGGCCCGCGGCGAGGCCCTTGCCAAGCGGGAGGACCGCCAGATCAGCGCCGACGTGCTGGCGGCGCATTACCAGCCGGGCGCGGACGAGAAGCTCGAGCTGCAGCGCATCGAGGCCTACGGCAATGTCGAGGTCGAGACCGACCGGGAGTACGCCCGCGGCGACCGCGGCACCTATTTCGTCGACAAGGAGCTCGCCACTTTGCAGGGCACCGTCAAGATCACGCGGGGCCAGAACCAGATGAACGGCGACTACGCCGAGGTCGATCTCACGACCGGCGTGAGCCGGCTGCTGAGCAGCGGCTCCGGCGTCAAGGGCATGATCCTGCCGAAGGCTGTGACCGGCGACAACGAATCCGCTCCGAAGGTGCAATGAACGAGCCCAAGCAGCTGACCGCCGGGGTGGGACCGCGCTTGGTCGCCGACAACTCCGGGCTGATGGCGGTCAACCTGACCAAGAGCTTCAAGAAACGGCCGGTGCTGCGTGGCGTCTCGGTCGCGGTCCAGCGCGGCGAGGCGGTCGGCCTGCTTGGGCCGAACGGCGCGGGCAAGACCACTTGCTTCTATATCATCACCGGCCTGCTGGCCGCCGACAACGGCTGGATCATGCTGGACGGTCACGACATCACCGAGTTGCCGATGTACCGCCGTGCCCGGCTCGGCATCGGCTACCTACCCCAGGAGGCCTCGATCTTCCGGGGGCTGACAGTCGAGCAGAACATCCGCAGCATCCTCGAGGTGGTCGAACCCGGACGACGCGAGCGCAAGGTCATGCTCGAGAACCTGCTCAACGAGTTCGGGATCACCCATCTGAGGAGCACGCCGGCGATTGCGCTTTCGGGCGGCGAGCGCCGGCGCGCCGAGATCGCGCGCGCACTGGCCTCCCGTCCGAGCTTTGTCCTGCTGGACGAGCCCCTGGCCGGCATCGATCCGATCGCCGTGGCCGACATCCGCGATCTGGTCTCCCACCTCAAGGATCGGGGCATCGGGGTCCTGATCACCGACCACAACGTGCAGGAGACCTTGAAGATCGTCGACCGTGCCTACATCCTGCACGACGGCCACGTTCTCTACGAAGGACGACCGGCGGAAATCGTTGCGCATAAGGACGTCAGACGCGTTTACTTGGGCGAAAGATTTAGCCTTTAAGGCTCGCCGCCATGGCGTTGACCCAGCGCTTAGAACTCCGTCAGTCACAAAGTCTCGTTATGACGCCGCAACTGCAGCAGGCGATCAAGCTGCTGCAGTTGTCGAACATCGAGCTCGGCGAATTCGTGGAGGCCGAGCTCGAGACCAACCCGCTCCTGGACAGTGAAGAACGCCGGGCCGGCGAGGCCGAGGACCCCGTCTCCGAGGCCTCCCTCGGCGAAGATCGGGCGTCCTCCGACGACCGCGAGGCGGCTCTTGCCGGGGACAGCGCCAGCCTTGCCGACTCGGACCAGATCCCCGACGACGCCAACGCACCGCTCGACACCGATCCCGGAGACCTCTACGACCTCGGACCGGGCGACGGCTATCTCAACGCCGCGCCGGGTGGCGCCGGGCCGGGCGTCAGCGGCTTCGACGAACTGCCCTCGCTGGAGCAGCGGCTCAGCGAGACCGTGACTTTGCGCCAACACCTCCTCGACCAGCTGACGGTCGAGCTCTCGGACCCGGTGGACCGCCTGATCGGGGTCCATCTGATCGACATGCTCGACGAGGCGGGCTACCTCACCGGCTCCCCGGAGGAGCTGGCAGGGCTTCTGGGCTGCCCGGAGGCCCGCGTCGAGGCCGTGCTCGCGACATTGCAGGGCTTCGATCCGGCCGGTATCTTCGCCCGCAGCCTTCAGGAGTGCCTGGCCATCCAGCTCGCGGAGCGCGACCGCCTCGACCCGGCGATGCAGGCTCTGATCGACAACCTCGACCTGCTCGCCCGCCATGAGCTGCCGCGCTTGATGAGGCGCTGCGGCGTCGATGCCGAGGACATGGCCGAGATGATCGCAGAGATCCGTCAGCTCGATCCCAAGCCGGCGCAGGCCTTCGACCACCAGGCCGCCGAGACGGTCATCCCGGATATCCTGCTTTTCGCCAAGCCGGACGGCGGCTGGCGCATCGAGCTGAACCCCGAGACCCTGCCCCGGGTCCTGGTCAACCGCAGCTATCACGCGCAGGTCCAGGCCAAGGCGCGAACCCGACCGGAGCGGGAGTACCTGGCCGAGCGCCTGCAGCAGGCGAACTGGCTGGTGAAGGCGCTGCACCAGCGCGCCACCACCATCCTGAAGGTGGCAACCGAGATCGTCCGCCAGCAATCGGGCTTTTTCCAGCACGGGGTCGAGCATCTGCGACCCCTGACCCTGCGCGACATCGCCGAGAAGGTCGAGCTGCACGAATCCACCGTGAGCCGCGTGACTTCGAACAAGTACATGGCCACGCCGCGCGGGACCTTCGAGCTCAAGTACTTCTTTACCGCGGCGATCGCCGGCCTGGGCCGTGAAAGCCATTCCGCCGAATCGGTCCGGCACCGGATCCGCGCCCTGATCGACCAGGAATCCCCGGATCGGGTCCTTTCCGACGACACCATCGTGACGGTCCTGCAGCGCGAAGGGATAGACATCGCGCGGCGGACCGTCGCCAAATATCGAGAGGCCCTGCGCATCCCGTCGTCCGTGCAGCGCCGCCGGGAGAAGCGCGCCTTGAGAAAATGATGCCCGTGCTTGTCTCTCCCGGGCCGGTTGTGCTGACATCGCCTGGGACGTATTGACACTCCCCTTGGCCATCCTTAAGGTCCGCGCCGCGCGAGGCGGCCCCAAAGGAGATCTTGGCTTACGAGCCCGCGCAAACCCGGATTGTCCGCTGATGCAACTGTCCGTTCAGGGCCGGCAGATCGACGTCAGTGATGCTTTTCGCAATCACGTCGAGGACGCCCTTGGAACCATCTTCAACAAGTACTTCGGCGATGCGATCGAGGCCAGCGTGACCCTGTCGCGCGAGGCGCATCTTCTGAAGGCGGTGGTCACGGCCCACGTCGGCCGGAACATCCAGCTGACCGCCCAGGGCGAGGCCGATGCGCCCTACACCGCTTTCGATATGGCCGCCGACCGCTTGTCGAAGCGCCTACGGCGCCACAAGCGGCGCTTGCGGGACCATCACAAGGCCGATTCTGGACTGGAAAGCATACCGGCTCAACAATACATATTGGCGGGGATCGCTGCCGAACACGAGGAGGACGCCCCGGCCGCCGATGGACAGCCAGCGGTGGTCGCGGAAATGACGACGGAGGTTCCGACGCTGACGGTCGGCGAGGCCGTGATGCGGATGGACCTGGCGGAGCTTCCGGCCATGATGTTTAGAAACAAGGCACACGGCGGGCTCAACATGATCTACCGCCGGCCGGACGGAAACATCGGCTGGGTCGACCCGCGCGGAAACCAAAGTAAATAGTATCGCTTCTCGGGATTTGGAAATGGATATTGCTGAACTGATCAGCTCAGAGGATATTGTTCCTAGCCTTCGTGTCGGCAGCAAGAAGCAGGCGCTGCAGGAGCTCTCCAAGCGCGCCGCCGAACTGACCGGCCAGCCAGAGCGAGCCATCTTCGAAGTGCTGATCCAGCGCGAGCGCCTCGGCACCACCGGTGTCGGCCAGGGGATCGCGATCCCGCATGGCAAGCTGCCCGAGCTCGATCGGCTCTACGCGCTCTTCGCCCGCCTGGAGACGCCGGTCGATTTCGATGCGATCGACGAGCAGCCGGTCGACCTGATCTGCCTGCTCCTGGCACCGGAAACCGCCGGAGCCGACCACCTCAAGGCCCTGGCCCAGGTGTCGCGCCTTCTACGCAACAAAGCGATTTGTGAGAAGATCCGGGGCAGCGACGGGCCCGACGCCATCTACGCCCTGCTCTCCGAACCCACCGCGAGCCACGCCGCTTGAGGCATTGATGGCAGCACGCCGCCTTCCGGGCGGCGGGAGCCGGAGACGACGGCTTGCATCAATGAACGCTGAGCGGCTCCATGTCGTTCTGCCTGATGGCGGCAATGGCGCTTTCGCGGCTCGGCAGGACCGCCAATTCGGCACCGTCGGCGGCATGGACGACGAAGACCAGTTGACCGTCGACCGTCGTCGGCTTGACGTAGGCGATATGATGCACGCCCAAGGCTGCGAGGTCCTGGGCGGTGATCTGACGGATCTGCGCGGTCGTGTTCATGATCTGTCTCTCTCCTTGAAGCGGCGACGGCCTTAGGGCCGGCTTCCGTCCCGGCCGAATCCCAGCCCGATGGGCGTTGCCCCTCGAGCCTAGGGCACAGTCCGATCAGTCGGTGTTGCCTTTCCCACCCTTGCGCGAGACGGGCTGAGCCGTGATTTTCCGGCCACCACCATCGGTCTTGATCGCGACTTGGCGGACCTTGGGCTCGACGATCGGCTGCTCGAGATCGATGTGCAGCAACCCGTTGTTTAGGCGCGCATCGACCACTTCGATGCCTTCGGCGAGGACGAAACTGCGCTGAAACTGCCGGGCGGCGATGCCGCGGTGCAGGAAGACCCGGTCCTTGTCGTCCGACTGCCGGCCGCGGATGACGAGTTGGCTATCTTCAACTAATACTTGAAGTTCATCACTTGAAAACCCGGCAACCGCGAGTGTGATCTGCAAGTGATTCTCGCTGACCTGCTCCACGTTGTAGGGCGGATATCCGTCGCCGGACGCCTTGGACACCCGGTCCAACGTTCGTTCGAAATGGTCGAAGCCCAAAAGCAGTGGGCTGTCGAAAAGAGAGAGGCGACTCATTTGCGCACGTCCTCCTCAGGATCACGAGCAAGGGCTGCGTCCACGAAAGAATCCCCGGCCCACGACGGCACCCGGAATTCGCGGCCCGCCAGAGCGGCGCCGCAGACTATCTTCATTTGGTGAGTCCCGGTGCTGCGATCAACTCTGCGCTCCAGGAGACCTCCGGCCGCCGCTTCCAGCCGGACCGAGACCGGATCGGGCGCTTCCGTGTCCGGGCGGTGACATTGCTGTAACATCCCCCCGGACGCTGCCGCGCCCGGGCTCCCGGCAAGGTTCTGTTAAGAGTTGGCGGTGTCTCCTGAACCCACGCGAGAACACGGCACAGCAGAGGTTCTGGAGCATTTTTTTGGGGGCTAAACAAGAAATGATCGGGCATAAGAAAAAAATCCTTTATACCTATCAGACGCGCATCGTCGTCTGGACCGGATTGGTCATGCAGCGCCTTGGCCGGGAGCTTCACGCCCTACAGGTAAGCCATCAGGACGCGGCCTTTCTGGCTACCGTCAAAGGCGATGCCTACCAGCACCTCCTGGTTCGCGATCCAGTTGCACTTAGAGCTTGAAATCGAAGGACTTCGAAGAAAGGGGGCGTTCGTGACATGGCTGCCCGAGCAGTATCCAGGGCTCAGCATGGCAACGAACACTTAACTCGACAAATCTAGACTGCATTTTGTGGAATGCGAGCCATGCTAGAAGCAGTCAGGACTGTCACACCGAGGACGCCAGAGCGGGTACCCGATTTGCTGACTCCCGAAGGTGTCCAAGCTTTCCTTGAGAACCCTTCGCCCGAAGCCCGGGCCGAGGCGGCGGCGGTCATCGCCCGCGAGTACGCCCAGGGCGGCTTCTCGGACTCCGAGATGGAGCTCGCCACCACCATCCTCGAGACCCTCGCCGTCGAAGGCGAGGATCTGGTCCGCGAAGCGCTCTCCGAGCACCTCAAGGACTGCGAGACCCTCCCGGTCAACCTGGTCCGTCAGCTCGCCCGCGACGCCGTCGAAGCGGTAGCGGTGCCGATCCTGCGCTGCGCCGCGGCTCTGGACGACGACGACCTGATCGAGATCGCCGGCGCCGGCCAGGTGGCGCAGCTGATCGCCATAGCAAAGCGCGACGAGGTCACGCCGGAGGTCGCCGAGGCGCTGCTGGAATCCCGGAACGAAAAGGTCGTCGGTGCCCTGCTGGGCAACAAGGCTGCGGACATCCCGGAGCCGCTGCTCAACCGCATCATCGACGAGTTCGGCAGCTTCACCTCCTTCCACAGCCTGCTGGTCGACCGGCCCTTCCTGCCCTTGACGGTGATCGCGCGGGTCCTGCTGCTGATCCCGGAAGAGATGAAGGAGCGGCTCCTCGAGCGCCACGAACTGAACGCCAAGTTCGCCCAGCTGCTGACCCGTGTCAGCCAGGAGAACTCGATCTCCCGCGACGCCTCCAAGGCGCCCAAGGCCGTCGAGGCGCCGAAGCTGGTCCAGGTGCTGAGCCAGAAGGATGGCCTGACCCCGGTTCTGGTCCTGCGGGCCCTGCTGACCGGCGACCTCGAGTTCTTCGAGTCGGCCATGGCCGTGCGCACCCAGATGACGGTGGAGCCGGCGAAGACCCTGATCTACAGCAGCTCGCCGAAGGGCTTCAAAGGGCTTTACGCGCGCAGCAACATGCCTACGGAGCTGATGCGGGCCTTCCGCATCGCGTTGGACTACATCAACGAGATCGGCCGGGACAACGCCGCCTTCTGGCGGGCCGAGGACACCCGCGAGATCGTCAAGCAGCTCGGCAACGAGTTCGACGAGGTCTGCCCGGCCGAGCTGCGCCGGCTGATCGGACGCCTGCAGCGACGCCTGACCAGCCAGAACGACAAGGACAAGCGCGGCTCCGTCGAGCTGGCCTTCTCCAAGGCCGGCAGCAAGAACCGCGGCGTGCCGCAGAAGGGTCCTCTGCGTCCGGCCAGCTGACCGGCGGCCCCGCGGCGCGGCAGCGACGCGGTGACACCGACCTCCGAAGCCCCCCGACAAGCCAGCTTTCACCAAGCCTTAAGGGTGCCTCTGCCATCATCCGGGCCTCAAGATAAGGGCCCGACAGGCCGAGGCATCGACCGTCATCCTTGCGAGATCAGAGACAGGAACAGCGACCGATGGACGCAGATCGAGGGCCAATGGCCGGAGACGACATGCCCGCCGAGTCCGGCGACAACGGCGATGACTCGGAGGCCCGGTCGCGCTCCCATCCGCTGCGTCGCCTGATCGGGCCGGAGCCCGCGGCCCCTGCGGCGCCGGAGGCGATGACCGAGTCGGACGTGCCGTCCCTGGCCAGCGTGTCCATCCGCCGCGGCGCCGGCGGCGCCAAGAGCCCCGGTCGGATGGCCGCGCAGACACCGCGCCAAGCGCCGCCGCAGGCGCCCGCCCAGGCCCCCGCCTCGGCCCCCGCCTCGGCCGCAGTCCAGACCCAGGTGCCGGCCCAGGCCCCTGTCCAGCCCCAGTCGCAGCCCCCGGCGCCCGCGCAGCCCACCGCCGAGCCGCAGCCCCGCGCGGCCGTTCCCCAGGCCGGCGGCAACGGCGTCGGCGCCGCGGCGGCCCAGGCGCCGGCTCAGGCCACGAACGGAAGCGGCCAGCCGCCGAGGCCGGCCCAGCCCCCAAGCGCGCCCAGCCAGGCAGCCTCCGCCCCGACGCCCACCTCGACGCCCCAGGACCATGCCGCGGCCCCGGCCGGCGGCAACGGCGCAAGGCCGGCCGCGCCCGAGTCCGGCGGCGTGAGCATCCGCAAGGCGGCCCCGAGCATTCGCAAGCAGCCGCCGGCCGAGGGAGCCGAAGCACCGGTCCCGAGCGACGGTGCCGCAGGCGCCGCGCCGAGCATCCGCAAGCCGGCACCCGAGGCGGCCGGCCCGGAAGCGGCGCCTTCGATCCGCCGGCCGGCGCCGCCGCCTGAGCCCAGGGAGACGCAGGAGCGCCCGATCCCGCGGCAGGCGATGGAGCCGGAGTCGGCCCCGCGCCCGGCGCCCGCGGTCGAGCGCACCGCACCCCCGGTCCGCGAGGCCCCCCCAGAAGCCAGGGCCGCCGAGGCACCGTCGATGGAATTGCCTGCTGCCGACAGGCCGGTCGAGCGGGCCCCGGCGGCGCCCGCCGAACCGCTGTGCAGCGAAGCTCCGACGTCCGAGCCGGCGCCAGAGCGGCGCCCCGAGCCGGTGCCGGAGCCGCGTCCCGAGCCGATGCCAGAGCCGCGCGCCGAGCCGCTACAGGTTCGGCAGCCCGCGCCTGAGCCAGCCCCCCAGGCGGCCACAGCCCCGGCGCCAACGCCCATGCCCAGTCCGCCGCCGATCAACGAAGGCGTCTTCGACGAAGACGGCGCCATGCGGATCGGCTACGTGATCTCGGTGTCCGGCCGCAAGGTCTACGGCGTGATGATCCCGGATTCCGACGTCGCGACCGAAGACAGCATGCTGCACCTGCAGGAGGTCTCGCAGATCGGCGACCTGGTCAAGATGCCGACCTCGCGCTCGGTCGCCTTCGGGATGATCTCCAGCCTGGAGATCCGCAACCCCTCGTCCTCGCCGCCGGCCGCGACCGACCAGCGGGTGCTCGAGATCGACCTCTTCGGCGAGGGCATCTATGACCAGAATGGCGAGTTCAAGTTCCAGCGCGGCATCTCGATCTACCCCAGCCTAGGCACCGAGATCCGCGAGACAACGCATCTGGAGCTGGCGCAGATCTACGCCAAGCCCAGCGAGTCCAACGTTCTGATCGGCTCGCTCTACCAGGACCCGGAGCTGCCGGCCTACCTTCTTGTCGACGACCTGCTGGGCAAGCACTTCGCGGTGCTTGGCACGACCGGCACCGGCAAGTCCTGCTCGACCACGGTCGTGCTGCGCTCGATCCTGGACGCCCACCCGAACGGCCACGTGGTCCTCCTCGACCCCCACAACGAGTACGGCCAGGCCTTCGACGAGTACGCCGAGGTGGTGCGCCCGGACACCCTGAACCTGCCCTTCTGGCTGCTGAACTTCGAGGAGCTGGTCGAGGTGATCTGCACCGCCGACCAGATCAGCCGCAAGGCCGAGGTCAACATCCTCAAGGAGGCGGTCTACACCGCCAAGCTGCAGTTCGTCGGCGAGAGCGAGGACGTGGTGTCCTGGCTGACCGTCGACACCCCGGTGCCCTACCGCCTGAGCTCTCTGGTGCAGCAGATCGAGGACGCCCAGGGCCAGCTCGACCGGCCCGAGGATTCCGCGCCCTATCAGCGGATCAAGGCCCGGATCCAGGCCCTGCGCGCGGACCGGCGCTACGACTTCATGTTCGCCGGCCTTTCGGTCAAGGACTCCATGGCCGAGGTTCTGTCCCGCCTGCTGCGGATCCCGGTCGAGGGCCGGCCGATTACCATCCTGCAGCTGGCCGGCGTGCCCTCGGAGATCGTCGACGTCGTGGTCTCCGTGATGTGCCGCATGGTCTTCGACTTCGCGATGTGGAGCGTCGGCCACCAGTCCGTGCCGGTGCTCCTGGTCTGCGAGGAGGCGCACCGCTACATCCCGCAGGACCAGGCGACCGGCTTCACGCCGACCCGCAAGGCCATTGCCCGGATCGCCAAGGAGGGCCGCAAATACGGCGTCTCGCTCTGCCTGGTGACCCAGCGCCCCTCGGAGCTCTCCGAGACCATCCTGTCCCAGTGCAACACCATCTTCACCCTGAGGATGAGCAACGAGCGCGACCAGGTCTTCGTACGCCGGGCCATGCCCGACAGCGCGGCCGGCATGCTGAACGCCCTGCCGGCGCTCAGGAACCAGGAGGCGATCGTTGTCGGCGAAGGCGTCACCGTGCCGATGCGGATCCGCTTCTCGGACCTCGAGTCCTTCCAGCGGCCGCAGAGCGACACGGCGATCTTCTCGGACGCCTGGGAGTACGACCAGGACCGCGGCGACGGTTTCCTGCACGACGTCGTCGACCGCTGGCGCCGTCAGAGCTACTGACCCGGCGCTTGACGCCCCGGCCCGGCAGGATTGAAGTCGGGCCATGGGCGAGGCCGAGCTTCCCGACATCGAAAAGGCGCGCTTCCTGGAAGCGCTGGCGGTCAGCGCCTGGCCCCCGGCGGCCCAGGAGCCGCTGGAGGGCTGGCAGCTGGGCTTCGACCGCGGCGCTACCCGCCGGGCCAACAGCACCTTGCCGAACCGCCTGGCGCCAGGCGCCGATGCCGAGGCGCTGATCGCCGAGGTCGAGCGCCGCTACCGCGACCGGGGCCTGGCGCCCTGCTTCAAGATCAGCCCGGCGGCGACGCCCGCCGACCTCGACCGGCGGCTGGCCGCCCGGGGCTACGACGCCGAGGGGCAGAGCCTGGTGCTGACCGCCGGGTCCGCGATTGCGGCGGGCGCCGAGGCGGCGCCCGGCGTTGATCTGCAGCTCCTGGACGCGCCGACCCCAGCCTGGTGCGCCGCCTGCTGGCCCGGGGCGGAAACGGCGGAGGCCGAGGCCCGGGCCGCGATCGCCCGGCGGATCGAGGCGCCCCGCGCCTTCGCCCTGGCCGCGATCGAAGGGAAAACGGCCGGGGCGGCGGCGATCGCCTGCCGCGACGGCTGGGCCTGCATCACCGCGGTCAACACCCTCGGCGCCTGGCGCCGGCGCGGCGTCGCCTGGACCCTGATGGCGGGTTTGACCGAGTGGGCCATGCGGCAAGCGCCCGAGGGCCTCTATCTGCAGGTGGAGGCGGACAACACGGCCGCGCGGGCGCTCTACGACCGGCTCGGCTTCAAGCTCGCCTATCCCTATCACTACCGCCGGCAGGCCTGAGGCAGGCTTCAGTCCGCCCGGGCGGCCATCGCCGCGGCACGGATCTCGCTGAGGGACTGGCGGGGCGTCAGGGCCTCCGGATCGATCCGCAGCTCGAGCAGGGCCGGCTTGCCAGCGGCCTCCGCCCGTTCGAAGGCGGCGGCGAAGTCCTCGGTCCGCTCGACGACCTCGCCGTGGGCGCCGTAGGCCCGGGCCAGGGCGGCGAAGTCCGGATTGACCAGGTCCGTGCCCAGGACCCGGCCCGGGTATTCCCGCTCCTGGTGCATGCGGATGGTGCCGTACATGCCGTTATTGACCAATAGTATAATAACGTTCAGGCGGTACTGGACCGCGGTCGCCAGCTCCTGCCCGGTCATCAGGAAGCAGCCGTCGCCGGCGAAGCAGACCACGGGCCGCTCCGGCGCCTCAGCCTTGGCCACGATGGCCGCCGGCAGGCCATAGCCCATGGAGCCGGAGGTCGGGCCGAGCTGGCTGCGGAAGCCGCCGTAGCGAAAGAAGCGGTGCAGCCAGACCGAATAGTTGCCGGCGCCGTTGGTCAGCACCGCGTCCGCCGGCAGGTGGTCGCGCAGCCAGGCCACGACCTCGGCCATCTGCAGGGCGCCGGGGCAGGGCAGTGGCCGGTTCCATTCCAGATAGTCCCGGTGGGCCGCCTCGACTTCGGCGGCCCGTGTCGGGCCCGGCGCGGCGTTGAGGCCGCGGGCGGCGGCCAAGAAGGCGCGCGGGCTGGCGTGGATCGCCAGCGCCGGCTGGTAGACCCGGCCCAGTTCCTCCGCGCCGGGGTGGATGTGGACCAGCCTCTGGCTGGGCCGCGGCGCCTCGATCAGGGTATAGCCGCCGGTCGTGATCTCGCCCAGGCGGGCGCCCAGCACCAGCAGCAGGTCGGCTGCCCGGATCCGGGCCTGCAGCTTGGGATTGATGCCGATGCCGACGTCGCCGGCGTAGTTGGGATGGCCGTTGTCGATCAGATCCTGGCAGCGGAAGGCGGCGCCGACCGGCAGCGCCTGGGCCTCGGCGAAGGCCCGCAGGTCGTCGGTCGCCTGGGCATCCCAGCCACTGCCCCCGACCAGCAGGAAGGGCCGCTCGGCCGCGGCCAGGAGCTCGCCCAGACGGCTGAGCTCGGACCCGCCGGGGTGGGTCTCGACCCTGGCGTAGGGCGCCGCGTCGGCGACCTCGACCTCGTCGGTCAGCATGTCCTCGGGCAGGGCCAGCACCACGGGGCCGGGGCGGCCCGAGGTCGCGGTGTGGAAGGCCCGGCTCAGGAACTCGGGGATCCGCGCCGCATCGTCGATCTCGGCCACCCACTTCGCCTGCTGTCCGAACATGCGCCGGTAGTCGATCTCCTGGAAGGCCTCGCGCTCGACGTGACCGCGGGCGATCTGGCCGATGAAGAGGATCATCGGCGTCGAGTCCTGGGAGGCGATGTGCAGGCCGGCGCTGGCGTTGGTCGCGCCCGGCCCGCGGGTGACGAAGCAGATGCCCGGTTCGCCGGTCAGCTTGCCCTGGGCCTCGGCCATCATCGCCGCCCCGCCTTCCTGGCGGCAGATCGTGAAGGCGATCTCCGGCACGTCGTTCAGCGCGTCCAGGACCGCCAGGTAGCTCTCGCCCGGCACACCGTAGGCGCGGGTCACGCCATGAAGCCTGAGCTGATCGACCAGCACCTTCGCGCCGCTGCGCGGGCTCTCTGCGGATGGCACC
>JAAUXY010175490.1_pt1 | contig 32782 bp, 27 predicted proteins | sample 7278121 | NCBI WGS metagenome assembly JAAUXY01 (sample SAMN14350117, study PRJNA611818) | marine sediment metagenome | isolation source: surface marine sediment (1.8m) | place: French Polynesia: Moorea | collected 2018-08
CGTGTAATCATGGCAGATCTCCGGAGTCTCGAGCATTGATGACTGTGCGGCATCTGATCGCGGTACTCCTTATGATCGGCCTATGTGGTTGCGGCCACTCCGGACCGTGTTCGGGCGCGGCGCCTGCGGGTTCATCCGACTATCGCATCCCTGAACAAACCGGCGACGGATGGCCAACGGCATCGCTTGCTGATCAGGACATAGACTTAGCTCCTATCCAGGAGATGTTGAAACGGAGTCGATCCGGCGAGTTTGAGGGCGTTAGTAGCGTAATTCTGGCCCGCGGGGGCGCACTGGTGCTTGAGGAGTACTTCGGCGAGTCCTGCCGCGATGACCTTCACTCGACACGCTCGGCATCAAAAGCTGTCACGTCCGCGCTTGTGGGTATTGCTATCGATCAGGGCTACATTGAAACCGTCGACGCTCCGCTTTTGCCGTTTTTTCCGGAGTACGCGGACGAGATCGAGGACTGGGACGGCCGCAAGCAGGACATTACCCTCGCTCATATCCTCAGTATGACGTCTGGCGTACGCGGCAATGAAGATGCGATGTACCCGACGGACGACTGGATCAAGTTCTATCTGGATCAGCCCCTGGTGGCCGTGCCCGGTGAGACGTTCTCCTACGCCACGAGCGGAGTCGTGACGCTCGGGAACGTCATCACGCGGGCAACCGGACTCCGGGTACCCGCCTTCACGGACCGTTACCTCTTCGGACCATTGGGCATAACAGATTATCACTGGCCGATAACAAACTCGCGCGGGAGCCAGGGCCTCGCCATGACGGGAGGCGGACTGAACCTGCGCCCACGCGACATGGCGAAATTCGGTCAGCTCTATTTAAACAAGGGTATCTGGGAGGGCGAACGGCTCATTTCGGAGGCATGGATCGAAGAATCGACCCGGAAGCACGCCACGAGTGACCTGTATGGCGAGGATTTTGGTTACCTCTGGCGGATGATCAATCGCGAGGTGAGGGGTCAAACCGTCCGCTCCTTCGAGGCCTGGGGAAATGGAGGACAGTTCATCCTCGTCTTTCCCTCCCTCGACTTGGTCGCCGTGTTCACGGGAGAGAACTACGGGCGATTCCCGGAGATGGAACAGCCATTCGATATTATGGATCGCTATGTTTTACCCGCGATGCGTTGAGTTTATCCGGGCTGCTCTGACGTCGCGGAGCTGTCGGCCGCCCGAATCAGAACTCGATACGAATAATCGTTGCCGGCCTGACCGTATCCGGGTCCACGTTTTCGAGGCCCGATTCGCGTCGCATACGTGACTCGGCATTCGCGTCGTAGCCCCACTTGATGCCGCTGAAGTTGCCGTAGGCCTTTGGCAATGAGCTCCGCCACTCGGACTCTTCCTCGTCTCGCTTGACCTCGCGATACAGTGCGAAAACCTGTGCTCTAAGCATCTCTTCTTTCTCGAGTTCGAGCTTCTTCGGGTCTCCGTCCCGGCTGGCCCTGACGACGATCTCGTCGATCGCTTCTGTCTCTGTCGCCTCATCGTCGGCGTCGGGCTGCTCTTCGTCCTGCGACAGCGCGTTGCCGGCAAGCAAAGCGGCCGGAATCAGGGCGAGCAGGCTGGCTTTACGATGTTTCATTACTCTGCTCCGCTACTGGCCCAGTCCAGGGTGCCGAACCAGTAATCTCTCGTCGTTAACAACCACTTGTCCGATGTCCTCGCGGTTACCCACGCGTCCAGGAAATTCAATAACTCCTGTTCGCCTTTCTTCACCGCCAGGGCCTCGCTGGATGCCACCAGCGGTTCGTTGATCGGTATCGATACCTTCTCAGTGTTGCGAAGCACCATGAAAACGATGGCCGGCATGTTGGCGACGTAGGCCTCGGCACGGTTTTCGAGCAACATTTCCTCCGCCTTCTCGTTGTCACCGAAGGTCTGGATGCTGGCTCGGTCAAAAAGCGTTCGCGCAACGCTGTCGGCCAGCGTGCCTTTGACGACACTGATTTTGACTTCGGGCCGATTGAGCTCGCTGAGAGCCTGCAGGTTCTCGGTGAGCTGCGCGTTCAGGGCGAGTCCGACGCCGGATACGGCGATTGGCCGGCTGAAATTAACCTTGAGGGCACGCTCCGGCGTGATGGCCATGCCGGCTGCGATCAGGTCGATCTCGCCGTTCTGTAACGCGGGAATAATGTCGATCCAATCGTACACAACAAATTGCGCAGTGACACCGATGTCGGCGGCAATTTTCCGGCCGACGTCGATCTCGAAGCCCTGTAGCTGGCCGTCGGCGTCCTTCATGGTCCAGGGCACAAACTCGGACACGCCGATGCGTATCGACCCGCGTTCGACAATGTCATCGAGGACATCCGCGAAGGCAGTGCCGGAGACCAGCAGGAAAATGAACAGGCAAAGCCGCGAGGCGTTCTTCGATGGCGACATAATAACCCCCATGTCGTGTCGGCCTCGGGCGATATTACCCGAAGGGCGACATCAGTATCGGGCGGCTACCAGGCGGCATAAATAGCGGTTTGTACTAAGAATACCCGCCGGGCCAGTTACTTAGCGGCATCGTCAAGTGCTTCGGCAGGGCCAAGTAGTAATACTGACGGTCTTTCGCTGCTGATCGGCGTATGCTGACCACACTCCCGCTGGATCGCTGGTCGACTGGTGATAGTCATGTTTACGCTGATCCGAAAGAACCCGATGCTGGCAGCCGGTATTCTGTTGCCCGTCGTCGTCGTTGTCTTCTTCGTCCTCGCGACAGCCATCCCGCGTTGGTTCGTTGAGCCACCGCAGTACGATTTCCTGTTCCAGTCGATGCAGAGCCCGAGCACGGGCTTGCCTATCGAGATCACGATTGCTGTCGAAAACGAACGCATCAAAGCGCGGGCGTTCAAGACCGAACGTAACTACCGGAGCATCCCGAAGCTGTTCATCGTGGACATCGAATCGCAGATTGTCCGCGAGATAGCGATCAAGCTGCCTGACGACCTGGAGAGCTTCGAGAACGGGGCTTACCTCGACATCCCCGACCTCGCGTCACGGGTCGTATCAACGAGTCGAACGGCGCCGGACGGCTACGAGGTTCGTGGTCCCGGCTACCGCGGCGGCGACTTCTTTCCGTTCTTTCGAGGGGGGCGTTCGTACTCATTCACGCTGCACAAAAACGGTGCCGTCGTCGACGTTCCGCAGGCAGAAGGCTCGTACTATTACAACGCGAGCTTCCTGGGCTGGTTGATGGACTGACGCGATGAGCGACAAGCAGAAAGCCCTGGAGCAGATCGTTGCGCTGGCCGCATCCCACGAGATCAGCGCCGATGACATCAGCGCGGCGCTTGAAAAGTCTGCCACGGAAGAATCCGGCGCTGGGCAGAAGCAGACGTCGGTGCTTACACGCGTCCTTGCATATCTCGGTGGGACGTTTGTATTCGCGGGCCTCGGTGTGTTCATCGCGATGCACTGGGAGTCGATGAACTTTGCGGCGCGCGTCGTCATCACCCTCGGATCCGGCATCGCGGCCTTCATCCTCGCTCTCGTTGCCCTCCACGACGAGCGCTACGAGAAGGCCGCGACGCCGCTGTTCCTGATCGCGGCGTTTCTGCAACCCGCAGGCCTGTTGGTCATTTTCGAGGAGTTCTATACCGGCAATCGGTGGGAGCTCATCGGTATGCTGACGACCGGGACGATGGCGGTCCAGCAAATAGTCACGTTGCTGAAAACCCAAAGGACGACACTGCTATTCACGTCCATCGTTTTCTGCGTGTCGTTCCTGCTCGTTTTCTTCGACTGGGTCAATGCAGATTACGAACTGGTCGCGCTGATCATGGGAACGTCGCTTATTGCGCTATCCGTCGGTCTCGACAAGACGGAACACTTCCCGATTACTCCGCTGTGGTATTTCGTCGGCGCCACGTGGCTGCTGTGGGGTGTTTTCGACCTTGTCGAGTCGTCACCGGTCGAGGTCCTGTTCCTCGGCGTTGCGAGCGGCATGGTCTACCTGAGCACGGTTGTACACAGTCGCATGCTGCTGTTCGTAGCGACCGTGGGCATGCTGTCTTACATCGGCCACTTCTCGGCGAAACACTTCGTCGAATCGATCGGGTGGCCTGTCGCGTTGATGGCTTTTGGCCTGTTGCTGATCGGCATGAGCGCGTTCGCATTTCGAATCAGCAAGAACTACATCCAGCCGGGCCAGCGCCAAACCGGCGACTGACGACTAGCCGTCGCGGCTGATCCCGAGTTTCTTCATTCTCGAGCGCAGCGTGCTCGGGGCGAGTCCGAGCTTCTCGGCAGCGCCTTGCGGGCCCGAGATTTTCCAGCCGGCGCTCTCCAGCACGGCAATGATGTGAGATCGTTCTTCGTATTCGGGGCTCGATGACCCGTTGCCGTTGCTCGTCACTGAGCCCTGGTCAGGCAAAGGTTCAGGCAGGCGCAGAACCGAATTATCGCCGGCCGAAATCAATGCGCGGACGATGACGCTCTCGAGCTCACGAATGTTACCGGGCCACTCATAGTTGCTCAGTTCGCTGATCATGCGCGCCGATATCGCCGTTATGGTCTTATTCAGCCGACCCGCGTGTTTTCGCACGAAGTGTTCGGCGAGCAGCGGGATGTCGCCGCTCCGGTCGCGCAGTGGCGGCAGCTCGATCGGGAAACTGTTGATTCTATAGAACAGGTCGTCCCGGAATTCGCCAGACACTGTGGCCGACCTAAGGTCGCGGTTGGTCGCCGCAATGAGCCTGACGTTGGCAACCCGCGTTTTTGAGCCACCGAGCCGCTCATACTCGCCCGTCTGAAGCACGCGCAACAGTTTCGCCTGGAGATCGAGAGACAGTTCGCCGATCTCATCGAGGAACAAAGTGCCGCCCTCGGCGAGTTCAAACCGGCCCGGGCGCTTGGAGGTTGCTCCGGTAAAGGCGCCCTTCTCGTGACCGAACAGCTCGCTTTCGATAAGCGTCGACGGCAGGGCGGGGCAGTTGACGCTGATCATCGGGCGGTCCCTGCGTGAGCTCAGCTCATGAATCGACCGGGCAATAAGCTCCTTGCCCGTGCCCGACTCGCCGAGGATGAGAGCGGCGGCATCCGACGGCGCGACTTTCTCGACCATCTGCAGGCAGTGCTTGAGACCCTCGTCTTCCCCGACGATCTCACTGAACTTGTGCGACAGCATCACCTCGCTGCGCAGGTAGTAGTTCTCTTCCTGGAGTTTTTCCTTGAGTCGCTGAATCTCGACAACGCCGCGCAATCGAGCCAGGGCGCCACCGATCGCTTCCGAGATTAACGTCAGTTCCTCTACCGTCTTCGGCGACCAGCTCTTCTTCTTGCGGAAACAAATAAACGAAACCGCGCCGACCGTCACGTCGTTCAGGACGATGGGGAGCGTCAGAATCGATCGGGCTCTTGTTTCTCGAATCAATGCCGCACCGTCGCACCCGGTGTCCGCCAGCGCCTGTACGTCATCCAGAATAACCGGCTTGCTTGCCGACAGCGTTTCATTGACCCAGCCCAGCTTCTCCAGCGTGTAGCTTTCGGCAAGATTCTCGTCACCCCCGTGTGACCACCGGAATTCGAGGTTGGCTCGAGTGCCGTCGTCGCTGACCCACCAGGTGCTGACGGAGTCGATGCCGTAATGAGCGCCCGTGATGCGCAGGCCTTTCCTGACCTGCTGCTCGATCTGCTCCGGCGTCCCCTGGATCAGGTTGGACGAAACCTCTGCCAGCAGCTTCTGGAAGTCCGCGAAACGAACGATTTCGTCTTCGGCCAGTTGGCGCTCCGTGATGTCGTGGATGGTCCCCGCCATCGTCTGGCCGCGACCGTTGTATTCTTCCACGAACTCGGCTCGACAGCGCACGATTCGCTCTTTTCGGTCGGGTCGGACCACTCGTTGCACGATGGCGAAAGAGTCCTTCGCATCGATCGACTTCTCGATGGTGCTGCGGGTCGTCTCCCGGTCATCCGGGTGCACGCGGTCCAGGAAGTGCTCTATCGACGGCGCGACATCCCGCGGATCGAGTCCCAGGATGCGGTAAAGCTCGTCCGACCACCAGCATTCTCCGGTGTCGAGCTCCCATTCCCAGTTGCCGATCGTCGCGATTCGCTGGGCCGTATTCAGTCGCGTCTCAACCTGCTCGAGCTCAGTGGCATAGCGAAGCGTCGCGGCCTGCATCGCCCGTTGCCTGAATGAACGAATCATCGCCAGTACGAGCATAAGGATGGCGAGCGCATACAGCAGGTAGGCCCACCAGCTAGCCCACGGCGCAGGCTGGACATGCAGGCTCAGCGTGGCTTCGTCGACCGACCAGGTACCGTCGCCGTTACCGGCCCTGACACGGAACGTGTAGTCGCCGGCGGGCAGGTTCGTGTAGGTCGCCTGGCGGCGGTTGCCGGCGTCTATCCAGTCCGAGTCGAGACCGTCGAGCCTGTACATGAAGCGATGGCGCAGCGGCGCGGCGAAGTCCAGCGCCGCAAACTCGAAGCTGACCAGGTACTCGTCGTGCCGTAGCGCGACGGCGACACCATCGCGACGCGACTCCGTCAGGTCCACCGGTTCGTTTAGGCTCAGCAAACTTGTAATAGCGACCCTTGGCGCGCGCCCCTTGGCGGTCAGTGCAGCCGGGTCGAAGGCATTGAATCCATTCAGACCGCCGAAAAACAACGAACCGTCCGAACTGCCGTATCCGGCGGCGAAGTTGAACTCATTGCCCTGCAGCCCATCATCGGTGGTGAAGTTCCTGAATTCCCGCGTGACGACGTCGAGGCAAGACAGCCCTCGTCCCGTGCTCATCCACAGGTTGCCCTGTTCGTCCCAGGTGCCGCTGTAGATGGTTGCGTTCGGCAAACCGTCAATCTCCGAGAATCGCTCGAAAGTGACGTTGCCCTGGTCGCGATCCTGTTTCGACCAGCGATTCAGGCCGCCGCCTTTGGCAGCGATCCAGAGGTCGCCGCTGGGATCCTCTGTGATCAGGTAAATTTCGTTGCCACTGAGTCCGTCGTTGCGCCTCGGCTCCGCCTCGATTCTCTCGAAGTTGCCGTTGGCCCTGTCGAATCGATTCAGGCTGCCACCGAACGTACCTACCCACAGCGTCTGCGAGGAGTCTTCGAACAGATGCAAGATTCGATCGCTGCTGATCGACGACGAATCCTCCGGGTCATGGCGAAAGCCGGTAAATGCCCCGGCTGACCGGTCGAAGTAACAGAGCCCGCCGCCGAAGGTTGCGACCCACAATCCGGCTTTGCCGCTGTCCTCGATAAGGTAGGACACGCCGTCGGCACAGAGGCTGGTCGGGTCGGCGCTGTCATGGACATATCGTGTGACGCCGTCGGCATCGATACGGTTGAGGCCGGCGTTGCGAGTGCCCGCCCAGATGGTTCCGGTGCTGTCGGTGAGAAGAGCCATAACACGGTTCGATGAGATGCTGCTGTCGTCCTCCGGGTCGTGAACGAGCCGTGAGAACCTGCCGACTTCTCTGTCGAGAATATTGATGCCGCCGCCGAATGTGCCAACCCAGACTCGGCCGGTCGCGTCCTCCGTAAAGGAAGTGACGACGTTGGACGACAGGGACGAAGGATCGTTTGCGTCCTGCCGGTAATGCAACATCGCTCGTGTCGTCGGATTCCACAGCGACAGGCCTTCGTAGGTTCCGACCCAAAGCACGCCCCCGTGGTCCTGGAATATCGACAGAACGTTGTCGTTCGCGATGCTGTCGGGATCAACCGGGTCCTCTCGATAGCTTGAAAAACTCATCGATTCGGGGTTCCAGGCATTGAGTCCCCGATCGGTTCCGACCCACAGCACGCCGTCATCGTCCTCGAATATCGCATTGACCTGGTTCGAGCTCAAAGAAGAGGGGTCTTCGGCACGGTGTTCGAAGCGTTCAAAGGTCGATGTGTCGTCATCAAAACGATTCAGGCCGCCAGTGAGAGTGCCGATCCACAGGTCTCCGCGACTGTCTTCAAATAGCGCGCGGAGGCGGCTGTCGCTGAGGCTCGCCGGGTCGTCCTGATCATGTCTGAAGTTCGTAAAGGTTTTCTCAATCGGGTTGAACCGGCTCAAGCCTTCACTGGTTGCGACCCAAAGCGTTCCATCGTTTCGCTGAGCGATATCCCAGACATGGCCTCCGGCGAGGCTGCCTGGGTCAAGCGGGTCGTGTGGAAAATGCTCGAAGATCCCCGTGTCCCGATCGAGGCGGTCCAGGCCTGAGCCGTCTGTTCCCACCCAGAGGTTGCCTGCGCTGTCTTCCATGACAACACGAACCAGGTTGTCAGCGATGCTGGTTCGATCCGTCGGGTCGTGCAGGTAGGTCTTAAAAGTTTCCGTGACCGGATCGAACGCCGAGAGGCCGCCCGCATCCGTGCCGATCCAGAGCAGGCCGGTATCGTCGAGAAACAGCGTCCGAATGCCGTCGTCCGCCAGCGCCTCCGGATTGTCCGGGTCTTCCGCGTAGATGCGGAAGTTGTGGCCATCGAACCGGTTCAGACCCTCCTGTGTCCCGAGCCACATGAAGCCGTCACGGTCCTGCGCCATTGCGTAGACGAAACTCTGGGACAGGCCATCTTCATGCGTGATGTGTGAGAAGCGCATGCTTCGTGAGTCACTCGCATGTGCATTGCCCACCGGCAACAGTACTGTCAGTATCAGCAAGACGAGCAGCAGGTTGGTCCAGCCCGCCTCAGATGAATGCGATGACATGTCTCCTGGCTTCCCTTGCTATCTACCCGGCTACTCCCGTTCCACCAGGCTGTCTATCGCAGCCGGCTGCGACGACAGGTCATTCCAAAGCAGCGCATCGTTCCAGAGCAGGCCATCATTCCATAGAAGGCCATCGTTCCAGAGGAGCCCGTCGTTCCACAGCAAACCGTCATTCCAGAGCAGACCGTCGTTCCAGAGCAGCCCGTTTTTAAAGAGCAGCCGTTTGCCGACTGCGATATAGGTTCCGTCCCATCGCAGCTCGTTGTAATCATCATCTTCGTCCGCTTGCTTACCATCCGGCGTCGAGACATAAAAAACGCCGTCGTCATCCATGTTGGCCGGTCCCTGGTAGTGTTGCTGACCAGTGAGGTCCAGGTTGATGTCGAGACCCCGGTTAGCACAGCCGGTGAGGTCGTTATTCATGACCGCATCGTAGATATTGATACGTCCCGCACCCTGCTGGAATACGCTGTAGGCCAGTTCCTTCGTGTTCGCTTTCGTAAGGACATCCGCCGAGCTCATCAGCTGACACTTGACGTCGTCGGGCGACAGCCACGGCTTGGCTTCCAGCAATAGCGCGGCCGCGCCCGTGACTACGGCAGCAGCCTGCGACGTGCCTGACACCTCGTACAGTCGATCGCCGACCCTCCGGTGAGGTCTCTTTCTGGCGACCTTATGGCTGGCATCGTCCATGACGCCGACGATGTGGCCGCCCGGTGCGACTAGTTCCGGTTTTATGAATGCCTCGACCGTTGGCCCAGCGGCGGAGAATGACGCGATGCGGTCGTCATTCCATTTTTGAGGCGTGTGGTTGTCCGTGATGGCCCCGACAGTGATGATGTATGGCACATTGCCCGGGACCCCGATGGTCATCGGAGCGGGCCCGGTGTTGCCTGCTGACGAGACAACGACAATGCCGGATTGCCAGACCGCCATGACCGCCTGGTTGACCGGATCGTCCCAATAATAGGACTGAGGCGGCGCACTGAACGACAGGTTAACGATTCGGATATTGAACTTGTCCTTCGCGCGGAGCAGAAAGTCCAGCCCCCGGATGACATCTGAATATGAACCGACACCGTCGTGGTTGAATGCTTTGATACTGACGAGATCGACATTAGGCGCGATGCCCAGTACCTCGAGGTTTTCGCTGTCGAGCCCACGGTCGTTGTGTTCGCCACCGCTTGTTGCTGAGCCAGCGATGATGCTCGCCAAGTGAGTTCCGTGGCCGTTCCAGTCTGCCGCAGGACTCCGGGTTGTGCGCTGTCGAACAGGTGCCCGCGTCGCGGTCGCCTGAGAGTAGCGTTTCCGCCTGAGTTCGGTATCGGTAACTCGACCGCTCGACGCAATCTCACTGCTACTCGAGTCAACGTCCTTGCTGTCTAGTGGTTGGATAGCGACGCGTGTGAGCGGCCTGCCCTGAACAAGCTCACTCGAATGATTCGTGTTAGTTCCGCGGTATGCGTTGATTTGGGCCAGTACACGTTCGCGCCCGTAAAGGTCCGTCGTGATACTGTCATCACCCAGCCAGAGACCCGTATCGAGTATCGCGACGGTAACTCCTGAGCCTGTGTAGCCTTGCCTGAGCAGTCGATCGGCTCCTATCAGCCTGCCATGCGCATTGATCGACTGACCATTTCGTCCTGACGATTTCGAGCTATTGATGGCAGCCATGCCAATGCTGGCATCTTGGTAAATTCGAAGGTCACTCCGTGCCTCGAGACGCCCGAGTTGCCGTTTATCCAGGGCGGCGCTGACGGCCCGGATGATTGCGAGTTCGTGCGTGACCGCGGCTCCGACCGACGTAACGGCCTGCCGGGCCTCGTCGAGATTGCGTGCCTGGACGATGAATCTCTCGGTGTCAACCGATCGGTGAGCATTGAGTAGGAGAAGTGTTGTTACCAGGATTGAGAAAATTGCAAAACGACGGTAACTCAAGAGCACGCTTTATCCCCATCTTCATTGACAGTCGCCGGCTTCCATTCTGCTTTCCCGTTCGACCTCAGGGTCATTGAGAAAGCGGCGGTGTTCTCTTGTTTATAGCGCGGCGGTCAAAATATGCCCTGAACGTTCAAACCGATAAAGATCGAACCAGAGGCTGACTGAGAGTCATTCCCTGACACATAGCGCAATGTGGTAGACCGGTATCACAATCTGCATTACTTGTTTCTTATCTGGAAATATGGGACTTCGGTTGCAGAAAAGAGTATGCGCATATGCTGAAAAAAGTTGTTCAAGAAAACAGTTTCCCAACATTTCGCCGGCTGGCCGCGCGAAGTTCCCGAGTCAGGTACTAGTCGTAGCGAATTCCGGTCACGATAAGCGTCTTGCGAGTCTCCCCAAGATCGATACTGACCTCATCGTCGACCGACTTTTTCAGCAGGGCCCGGGCCATGGGAGAGTCGATGCTAATGGCACTTCTTTTTGCATCTGTCTCGTCCGGGCCGACCAGCCGATAGCTGAACGTGTCGCCGGCCTCATCGCAGACTTCCACCGTCGCGCCGAAGTACACCGCGTGAGTGTCTGGTTTGTCGCGCACGACTTTGAGCGAAGGCAGCCGCTTCTGCAGGTAGCGGATACGTCGATCGATACCGGCAAGCTCCTTCTTGCGATAGATGTACTCGGCGTTCTCGGATCGATCGCCCTCGGCGGCGGCTTCTGACAGCGCCTTAACGACATCACGTCGACGCAGCCAGAGTCCCTTCAACTCCGCCTGTAGCATCTCGTAACCCGCGGGCGTGATGTACGGCGAGGTCCTGGTTGCCGGCGGTCGCCATCGTCCCATGACTGCGTTCCTGTTTTCAGTTCCGCGTCGAACATACTCGATGAGCTCGCCGAAATCGATGTCGCGACGCCGTTGCACTACACGATCGCCTTTAGCCAACTGACTTGAAACGGACATCGACGATCCCACCTTTGGTGTCTGAATCAAAGGAGAGTGTTCATGGCCGATGCAAGCTACACACCGCCGAAAATCTGGACCTGGGATAAACCGAACGGCGGCGCCTTTGCGGGCATCAATCGGCCGACGGCCGGCGCGCGCTTTGAGCGAGAGCTGCCTGTCGGCGAGCATCCGCTGCAGCTCTATTCGCTGGCAACGCCCAACGGGCAGAAGGTCACGATCATGCTCGAGGAGTTGCTCGCTACCGGTGAGACCGGCGCGGAGTACGACGCGTTCCTCATCGACATCGGCGAAGGCGACCAGTTCGGCAGCGGTTTCGTCGAGCTGAACCCGAATTCAAAAATCCCGGCGCTCTATGATCGGTCGACGTCGACGCGAGTCTTCGAGTCGGGTTCGATCCTGATGTACCTCGCGGAGAAGTTCGACAAGCTTCTGCCTCAGCAGGTGCCGGCGCGAGCCGAAACCCTGTCGTGGCTGTTCTGGCAGATGGGTAGCGCTCCCTTCCTCGGCGGCGGCTTCGGGCATTTCTATCACTACGCGCCGGAGCCTTACGAATACCCGATCGACCGCTATGCCATGGAGGTGAAGCGGCAACTGGATGTGCTCGACCAGAATCTCGCGGAGCGTGAGTTCCTCGCGGGAGACGACTACACGATTGCCGATATCGCGACCTACCCGTGGTACGGCGGGATCGTGCTGCACAACTCCTACGACGCCGCGGAATTCCTGCAGGTCGCGTCGTATGAGAACGTCGTTCGCTGGGCGAAGACCATCGAGGCGCGTCCTGCCGTGGCGCGCGGCGTGCGCGTTAACAAGACCTCCGGGCCGGAAGAGCTGCGCGTGCGCGAAAGGCACGCCGCCAGCGACATTGGCTGACTGTCAGACGAGGCCTCGAGACTCCTTGATCAGGTCATAAGCCTTGTTCAGCTCGCGCGATCGCTCCTCGGCAACGGCGCGCATGCTCTCAGGCAGTCCACGCGCCGCCAGCTTGTCGGGGTGATTCTCGCTGATCAGTTTCCGGTAGGCGCGCTTTACCTCGCTGTCGCTCGCGTCTTTGGAAACGCCGAGCGCCTGGTAGGCATCCTGGAGCTGGTCGCCCCTGGCCGGAGCATCGGGCGGCGGTCGGCCACCGGTCGTCGCCCTGAGCAGCGCCTCGAGCTGACGGACATCCCGTTCGCTCAGTCCCAGGCGCGTGGCGACCCGGACCAGCATCGCGTGCTCGGCCGCATCGATTTTGCCGTCGGCGGCCACCGCCATGCACTGTAACTGCAGGAACAGCTGCAGCAGCGGGCCGCGAGCGCGTGAAATTCGCGCGAAGTCATCGACGGCACGGTCAAGATCGAAGTCAGGCTGCTTGCCACGATTAAAGGAAGCTTTTGCCTGCTCGCGCTGCTGGTCGTTCAACCTGAGCATGTTGAAGATCTGCTCGACGACATTGATTTCGGCGCGGGTAACAACGCCGTCTGCCTTGCTCAGTGCCCCCATGATGGAAAACGTCGAGTCCATCATCTGGTTCTGCGCGACGCGAAGCCCGCCGATGAAACTCTTTCGTATGGCCCACGAGATGCCGTAGCCGACACCTGCGCCGATGAGCATGCCAGTGGCACCGCCCGTCGCGAGCCCGATCAGGCCGCCAATTAGCAAAAGGATCATGCGGCGAGTGTAGCAGTGTTGCTAACCGACGCCGGAGAATCGGTCGTCGCTTAACACAATAAGTTACAAAGCGATGCCGGGAATTGTCTACGATGATGACTGAGTCTTGACCTCACGGAGGCCGACATGAAGCGGCTGATTATCATTGGAATCCTGTTATTGAGCGGGGTCGCTGCGATGGCCTATGAAGAACCCGAGTACGAGCTCCTGCGAGCATCAGACGAGTATGAAATCCGGCGCTACGCGCCTTACATCGTCGCGGAGGTCGATGTGTCCGGCAGTTTCCGCAGCGCCGGCAACAAGGCGTTCCGCATCCTGGCCGGCTATATCTTCGGTGACAACCAGCCGCAGGCGAAGATGAACATGACGGTACCGGTAGAATCAAAAGCTATCGGAGAGAATGGAGCATCGATCGGACCGGTAGAATCAAAAGCTATCGGAGAGAATGGAGCATCGATCGGACCGGAAGAATCAAAAGCTATCGGAGAGAATGAAGCATCGACCGGAACCGTAGAGTCCGTCGATAAAGGTCAGAAGATGAACATGACCGTGCCCGTAGAGTCGCGGGCTGCGGAGAACGGCGACGAGACCACATATACCTATGCCTTCGTCATGGAACGGGCCTACACGATGGAGACGCTGCCGAAGCCGGACGACGAGCGTGTCCGGCTGGTTCTGCGGCCCGCAAAAGTCATGGCGGTTCGACCCTGGACCGGAAGCGCCAGGGAATCGAGGTATGAGAAAGAGAAGGCCGCTTTGCTGGGGGCGCTAGAGTCGGATGCGGTAACAGTCGTCGGGACTCCGGCCTTCGCTCGCTTCAACGGTCCGTTTACCCCGTGGTTCATGAAGCGCAACGAGATTCACGTCGAGATCGAGTACGTCGAGTAAGCTCAGGCGGACCAACGGTCCTTGCTGTAGGGGGTCCGCCCTTCGTACGCATGGCTGACCGCGAACATGAATACAAAAGCGATCGATGAGGCTCCGAGACAGATCAGGGCAACATGGTTGATCCACTCCGTCATCAGTTCGGTCGCGTCCTTTAGCAGCAGGTAGGACAACTCGCCCATTAGCGCAAGCATGTTCAAGAGCAGGACCGGGAAGAGCAGCCAGCCCGGCATGTGTCGCCACGCAACGCCAATGCCCGTCGTCAGGGCGCCGTTTCTCGAGAAAAAAAGCAGGCTGTAGACCAGCACCGCAACTGACAAACCAATGCCGAACACCTGGTAGCCCTGCAGCTGCAGGAAGTCGGGGTTCAATTGGCTGCCGCCCATGAATGCGTGCATGACGCTGACCAGCGAGGTCAGGATCATCGTCGCAAGCATCGCCTGAACCACGATAAACAAGATCGAAAGCTGTTTGTTTTCGGTCATGAAATCAGTTCCCTTGATCTGAGGCACAACGCAGGCGGCAGCGCTCGATTATACTGTGTGGATTATCGTGACGCGCGCCGGCGGCCGGTCCGGCCGGACGCGGGGTCAATGCATGAAACCGGAAGTCCTGATCATACTGTGCATTTTCGTGGGCTTTGCTGTCCTCGAGATCCTGTTTACACAGTTTTTCAGGAAGCCGGGCCAGACCCGGCAGGATGCCTGGATCGAACTGATCAGCACGGGTTCGCTGATGTTCGTGACGCAGCCGTTCGTTCTTTTTGCCGGCGGCTACGTCGCCTTTCTGCTCGCGCCCAACTCGGCAGGTGCGCTGGCGACCCTGCCCATCATCGCACAGCTGGGCCTGCTGCTCGTGCTGGACGACATGATGCAGTACTGGTGGCACCGGCTGTGTCACACGAGCCCATGGTTCTACAACCTTCATCGCGCGCACCACAACGCCGAGTACCTGTCGATCCGGGTCGTCTATCGGAATAACGTCTTCTACTACCTGTTAATGCCGAGCCTGTGGTTCTCCGGAGCCCTGATCTATCTAGGCCTCGGATGGGTCTACGCGTTCTATCTCGTTGTGAAAATGACCGTCATCACCGCGGCTCACTGCGACGTTCGCTGGGATGCCCCGCTGTACCGGATCCCGTGGTTGTCGCCAGTCATGTGGATTGTCGAGCGGACTATCTCCACACCGTCGACGCACAGCGCCCACCATGGCAAACACCTGTCAGACCCCGCCACGCACTACAAGGGCAACTACGGCAACCTGCTGTTTTTCTGGGATGTCCTGTTCGGCACGGCCAGGATCACGCGCAGCTATCCTGAACGTATGGGGGTCGAGAACCTCGACGAGGCCACGACCGCGCAGCAGCTGCTCTGGCCGCTGGTGCCGATGCCGATTGGCTCCAAAAAGCCCGCAGAGAGGCAGGCTGACCCCGCCGAACAACAATAACGACAGGGTCTCGTCGTCCCCTCAGGCCTCGCCGAATGCCGAAGTCCGCCGACTTCATTTATACTCCACGGTCTTTTGACCGGGAGAAGCGGGTTGGCCGAAGAAAAAGAGATCGCGGACGACATCCCCCCACAATCCAACCGAATGACGCGTTTCCTGAAGGTCGTCGAGGCCCTCGGTAACGCGCTGCCGCATCCCGTCACGCTGTTCGCCATGTTCGCCATTGGCGTCGTCCTGCTGTCCGGCCTGCTCGGGTGGATGGACGTCTCGGTGCCGGACCCGCGTCCGGAAGGCGCCAAGGGCCGTGCCGACAATGGCCTGATCGAGGTGATCAGCCTGATGAATGCGGACGGCTTTCGCATGATCGTCCTGAACCTCGTGACGAACTTCACGCAGTTCGTGCCGCTCGGGACCGTGCTCGTCGCACTGCTCGGTGTCGGCGTGGCCGAGCGCTCCGGTCTCTTGACCGCGCTGATTCGTGCGATGGTCCTGAACGCGAACCCGAAGATGGTGACCGTCGTTATCGTGTTTGCAGGCGTGATCTCGAACACCGCGTCCGAGATGGGCTACGTCGTTCTCGTTCCGCTCGCAGCGGTGCTGTACATGTCGCTGGGGCGGCATCCCCTGGCAGGTCTCGCGACCGCGTTCGCCGGCGTGTCCGGCGGTTACAGCGCCAACCTGCTGCTCGGCACCGTCGATCCGCTGCTCGCAGGCATCACGCAGGAGGCCGCGCGCCTGATCGATCCGGAGTACACGGTCGATGCCAGCGCGAACTGGTTCTTCATGATTGCCAGCACGTTCCTGATCACGTTTGTGGCGAGCTTCATCAGCCTGAAGGTCGTGGAGCCCTCCCTGGGTCACTACGACCCGTCCGAGGGAGGCTTCGATGACGTCGACGAGCACCGACTGGATCCGCTGACCGCCGACGAGCGTCGCGCGCTCAAGTGGGCGGGTATAGCGGCGCTGGTGATGATCATCGGTATCGCGTTGCTGGTTGTGCCCGAGGGTGCCGTGCTGCGCGACCCAGAGACGGGGCTCATCAAGGGTTCGCCGTTCCTGAAGGGCATCGTCGCACTGATCTTCGTCTTCTTCCTCGTACCGGGTGTCGTCTATGGCGCCGTCATCGGCACGATGCGATCGGATCGCGACGTTATCGATGCGATGGCAAATGCGATGAGCACGCTCGGTCTCTACATCGTTCTCGTGTTCTTCGCGGCGCAGTTCGTCAAGTTCTTCTCATGGACGAACCTCGGTGCGGTAACCGCCGTGACCGGCGCGACCTTCCTTGAGAGCATCGGCCTGACGGGACCGATCCTGTTCTTCTTCTTCATCCTGATCTGCGCCTTCATCAACCTGATGCTGGGCTCCGCATCGGCGCAGTGGGCGGTAACGGCGCCGATCTTCGTGCCGATGCTGATGATCATCGGTTACAGCCCCGAGGTGATCCAGGCGGCCTACCGGATCGGCGACTCCAGCACGAACATCATCACGCCGATGATGAGCTACTTCGGCCTGATCATGGCTTTCGCCGCGAAGTACGTGCCCAAAGCGGGCGTGGGAACTTTGATCGCCATGATGCTGCCTTACTCGGTGGCCTTCCTGATTCTGTGGAGCACTTTCTTCTTTATCTACGTTTTCGTGGTCGGCCTGCCGGTGGGTCCGGCGACGCCGACCTACTACGGCATTAACTAACGGCAGCACGTTCTGCCCTGACTGGAGACACAGTGTTTAGATCTGTATTCGCGACCATCGCGTTGCTCGGTCTGTCTGTCGCGGCTGTCGCCGAGCAGACGTTTGTCTTTTCATCCTTCGAGATCCCTGCCGAAGGCAGGATCGTCGTTCCCGTCGCGCAGGGCGAAGCGCTGTCGGGCGTCGCCGCCACGATTGACGAGCGCACCAACGGCGCCCTGACGACGGCCGCCGCCGAGACTTCTTTCTTCGGCGAGGCGGGTTCGACCTTGACCCTGTACGGCGTCGCGCCGTACTCGCGCATTGATCTGATCGGCACCGGTAGCGACCTGATCGATCGCGTTGCGGCCGAGAACTTCGGTGGCACAGCGTCCGCGGTGCTGCTGAGCACGAGGGGTGGCAGCGTACAGGTGCTGTGGCCGACGGAGGGTGTCGCGCCGGACGCAACCGCTGCGAGAGTGGCGCTCGGATTCAAGCTCCGCAGCTATCGTTTCGATAGGCACCAGGCGGACAAGGTCGATCCAACGACGCTGCCCACGATCCGGCTGCTCAGTGACGACGCGTCCGGCGCAAGCTTTGAGGACGATCTGCGGTACGTCGCCGAGGGTGTGTATCTGGCACGGGACATGCCTTCGGAGCCGGCCAACATCATCTACCCGCAGTCATTTATCGATCGCGTTCGCGAACAGTTCAAAGGTCTGGATAACGTCCGGATCAAGGTGCTCGACGAGAAGGACCTGGAACGCCTGGGAATGGGCGCCCACCTGGCTGTCGGCTTTGGGTCTGCACGTCCGCCGAGACTGCTCATCATCGAATACATGGCGGGTGGCGACGAGCCCCCCGTTGTGCTGGCCGGCAAGGGCGTCACGTTCGATACCGGCGGAATCTCGCTGAAGGGCAACGATGGCATGTGGATGATGAAGGGTGACCTCGGCGGAGCCGGTGTCGTCACCGGCACCGTGCTCGCCGCTGCGAAACGCGGTGCGCCTGTCAATGTCGTTGCTCTCGCCGCGTTGGCTGAGAACATGCCGTCGGAAAGGGCGCTTCGCCCGGGCGACGTGCTGACGTCGATGTCCGGCAAGACGATTGAGATCCGGTCGACGGATGCCGAAGGCAGGCTCGTGCTGTCCGACGCAGTCTACTATGCGCAAGTCAACTACGAGCCTGACGTTTTGATCAACGTGGCGACGCTGACGGGTTCGGTCGGGCGCGCGCTTGGTGACGAGTATGCCGGCATTTTCGGTCGACACGACGAGATCGTGGCGCAGCTGACTGCCGCTTCCGCTGCGGCCGGCGAGGCCGTCTGGCGACTGCCGCTGGACAGCACGCATTTCGCACAGATCGAGTCTGAGTACGCGGATGTCGTCAATTCAGGTGTCGGCAGCCCGGGCGCGAGCGTCGGTGCCGCCTTCATCGGCACATTCGTCGACGAAGACCAGGTCTGGGCCCATTTCGACATCGCCGGTGTCGACTACTATTTCGCCGACACGCCGACGGTTCCGATGGGCTACTCTGGCTGGGGTGTTCGCACGCTGGATGAGTACCTGCGCCGGCATCATCAAAACTAGCAGCACGCTGTACGAGCCTCAGCCGGCACGATCCGGCATTGGTGTCCGGCGCAAAATGCTCACGTACGTGCGTGTACACTGCGCTCTTACGCCGAAAGCCGCCTTGTCTCGCACTCGCCTGAGACTTGTTCAGCGCACTGCTGGTCTCAACTGTCGGTCAACTGTCGGCTGCTATCTTCGGCACTCGGACCGCGTCGGCAATGATCTCGTAGACGGTGCCGGCCGGAAGGTCGGCGCCGGGTGCGTCTTCGCTGAAGTGCGCCGCTTCTTCCGCGCTCACTTCCCGCTTCACCAGTTTTCCTGACAGCGTCACCGTCTTGCCGCTGATGTCCGTCGGGACGAAGAAGCCGTAGTCCTTGAACGCGACGCGCACCAGGCTGTCACCGTCCTGCGCAATAAAGAAACAGCCTTTCTTCCTGCAGACTTTCGAGACTCGAGTCTTGATCACAACGGTCTTGTTCGCATAGGTCTCAGCGTCGTCGACGACAGCGCGCAGCGACAGAGTCTCTGCGCCGTTGTCGATCTCGGCGCCAAAGTCCTCGTAGCTGTCAGTCTCCGCCACCGGCTCGGACAGGCGAACGACATTTCCGTCGGCGAGGGCAGTGGTCAGGCTCAACAGTGCAGCAAACAAAACCAGAGTTTTCATGGCGTCTTCTTCCTCGAGAAGTAATAGGTTTCAGCAGCATACAGGACTCCGCCCAAGGCGAGCAGGATGCCGACAACGATCCAGGACTGAAGCTTCGACTGCGCGATGAGCCAGAGGCAGATGCCGAGGGCCAGCAACGGGATCAGGTAGCCGCCGGGCAAACGGAATGAGTCAGGCTCGTCGCCTCGCTCGCGCCGGATGGCCGGTAGCGACGCGATGCATATGATGTAGCCCAGCAGTCGGACGACCGTGCTGGCTACCGCCAGCAACACGAAACTGCCCGTCAGTCCGAGCACCAATGCGAGCCCGCCGTGGAGAAGGATGCTGACATGCGGTGTCGCGTGATTGGGATGCACCCTCGCGAACACGTCGGGCAAAGTTTTCTGCTCGGCCATCGCGAAGACCAGCCGCGGCGCCGAGATCATCGACCCGGCCAGGTTGCCGGCAATCGAGAAGATCGCCGTCAGCGCGATGATCGTGCCGCCGACGGGTCCGGCGAGGGCAAGGCCCACGTCGTACAGCGTAGAGTCGGCGTAAGCGTCTGACGGAATGACCGAGATGAACACGAGGACGATGAAGAAATAGAGCAGGCCCGTCACGAGCATCGTACCCACCAGCGCAATCGGCAGCGTGCGCTGCGGCTTCGACGTCTCGCCGGCCGTGACGGCGACGGTCTCGAAACCGACATAGGCGTAGATCAGCAGCAGCGTCGTGGCCCCCAGCTCCTCGATAGCGAACGGCGCGGGCGGAATCAGCGTCGTCGCGGTCACTTCCTGCAGGCCGAGTACGACGAGCAGCAGGAGCGGCAGCAGCTTCAGGACCGAGAACACGCCCATCGTGCGCACACCGTCCTTGACGCCGATGTAGTTGGCCCACGTCAGTCCTACTGTGAACAGCGCAGCGATCGCCTTCAGTGCCCACGGATTATTCAACGCCGGCACCAGTTCGGCGACGTACACGGCGAGAAAGGTCGCGTTCGCGGCGAATGCCGTCACCCGGCTGAGGTAGATGGCCCAGCCGGTGCCGAAGCCTGCGACGGGGCCGAAGGCCTGGCGAGCGTACAGCACTGGGCCGCCCGTCGTCTTGTAGTAGCTCGCGAGTTCGGCGAACACCAGAATGACCGACAGGAACAGCACGCCGACGATCAGGAACAGCCACGGACTGAACAAGCCAGCGTTTGCAGCAACCTTGCCGGGCAGGGCAAAGATCCCGGAGCCAATGAGTCCGTTCAGCACGAGCAACGAAGCGGCGATCAGGCCGATGTCACGTTTCAGCTGTTTTTCCGGGTCGTTCATCGTTTCCACGCAGCCCTCTCAAAGAGCGCCGAGTATGGCACATCGACCTGTCAGGGACCGCCCGGGCGACGATTGCGAATACGGTCAGTCTGCCGCATAGTTTCGGAATGAGAACCAAAACCATCCTGCTTTGCCTGCTGTCATTTCCGGCTTTCGCCGGGCCGGCCCTCGATTCTGTGGAGGCCGGACTCCAGTCGTTGATCGACGACGGAGATGCCCGCGCCATCGTTATCGGTCTGTACGACAATGGAAAGACCAGCGTCGCCGGCTTCGGCCAGCTGAGCCGGGACAACGACGCGAGTCCGAAGGCCGATACGATCTTCGAGATCGGCTCCATAACAAAGGTGTTTACGACCCTGCTCGCCGAGGAACAGGCTAGCGCTGAACGCCTCGCGTGGTCTGACACGCTGGGCATGCACCTTCCGGACGTCGAGTTCGCGTCAGACGCCGTAGCCGACATCACTATAGCCGAGCTCGCCGGTCACACGTCGGGTCTGCCGCGTATGCCGAACAACATGCCGATGGACGATCCGATGGATCCTTATGCCGGATACGACTCAGCCATGCTGCAGGCGTTCATCGGCGCGCTTGAACCGGTTTCGCTCGACAAGTCCTTTGCTTACTCCAACCTTGGCATGGGCTTGCTGGGTGAGATTGCGTCCTCGGCAGCCGATCTCTCGTACGAGGAGGCGATGCAGCGCGATGTGCTGAGTCAATTCGACATGGCTGACACCAGCGTCAGGATCACAGATCCGGAACGGCTCGCGCGAGGCTTCAGCGGCGGTGCCGACATGGCGAACTGGAGCGGCTTCGATGCGCTGGCCGGCGCTGGCGCCGTGTTGTCGACGACGAGGGACCTGCTGAGTTTCGTCGATGCAAACCTCAATGATGACAACGCCGCGCTGGAGTCGCTCAGGCAAAGAGCCTCATCGGCCGAAAATTCCTTCGGATGGATCACCGAGAAGCACAACGACGGCGACACGATCTACTGGCACAACGGGGGTACCGGCGGTTACGCGAGTTTCTTAGGTCTTCGACCGGAGTCGGGCACCGGCGTCGTGATCCTGTCCGCGTCGACAAACACCGGCAAAATCACCGAGCTGGGCATGGCGCAGATCAAGGGCGAGGAGCTAACCGTTGAGGAGGGCGACCTCGGGCCCTACACCGGAACCTATCAGCTCGCGCCTGGCCTGATGCTGGCCGTCTTCGAGGACGACGGGCGACTGATGGGTCAGGCGACAGGGCAGGGCGCGTTTCCGCTGACCAAGTCCGGAGAGCACGAGTTCAGCTTCGAGGCAGCCAGCATTCGCATCGTGTTCAATGCGGGCGAGCAGGGCTTCGACAGTATGAATTTCTACCAGGGCGGCTCGACAACGGCGGCGCCCCGGGTGGCCGACGATCAGGGTCCGCGCCGGTACACCGCGATCGACGTCGAGGCAGGTTCGTTGGCGGACCTGGTCGGCGGTTACCTCCTGGCTCCGGGCCTGGTGATCACGATAACGGCGAACGATGCGCAGTTGTATGCGCAACTGACCGGGCAGCCGGCGTTCCCCGTGTTCGCGTACGAGCCCGACAAGTTCTTCTTCAAGGTGGTCGACGCACAGCTGATCTTCGAGCGCGATGAAGCGGGCGCAGTCTCCGGTGTGATTCTCAACCAGAACGGTCAGCAGCGGGCGCCTCGTATCGACTGACCCGACCGGGAATCACGTCGTCGCGGCACCCTGCACATCGCGATAGATTTCTCGTATCTGGCGGCCCTGCAGCCAGTCCAGCAGGGCGTGCGCGACAATCGGCAGCCAGATGGAACCGCTGATAACGAACAGTACGCCGAGGGCGATACCGGCCAGTCCTGTCCTCAGCATGCCGCCCGCGCCCTGGTAGCTATGGCCGAGTCCGAACGCAACGGACGACACGAGGATGGCGGCCCACATCGGCATGATCAGCGCCAGGTACCAGAGCACGAAGCCACGAAACACGATTTCCTCGACGATGCCAGCGGTGACCGACAGCCGATAGAAGCCCGCGAGGTCCCGATCACTCTGAGGCAGGAAGTGTCCGATGTCACCAAACGATTTGCGGAGTCGCTCGCGTTCCGACTGGTCGAGTCGAACGACACTTCTCACAGATTGGTTCATTGCGATACCGCCGGCGGCGATCGCGGCCGCCATCAACCAGAAGCCGCTGCCCTGCGGGGGTAAAAAGCCCAAATCCGAGGCGGGTCGTGCGAGGTAGATCCAGCCCCCGGCCAGCACGGCCAGGAACGCCCACTGGACGGCTTGCGTCGCCGAGTAGAGCCGCGGGCGATCCACCGGTTCGCCGGCTTGGATCTTCTTTACGTAGCGGCGGAAGTTGACCCAGCTGCTGATGGGTTGGACGACGAATAGCAGAAAAATCAAAGCGTGGTCGAAGAGCGTCATTCTATTGGTCGAGGCTTGGCTTACCGCGTTCTACCCGATCGACGAACGCAGCCGCTGAGTCAGCCGAGCGCCTGCTCCAGGTCGGCGATCAGGTCGTCAACGTGCTCTGCACCTACGGATAGTCGAACGAGGTTTTTCGGGATAGGACTGTCCGGACCTTCAATCGAATAACGGTGCTCGACCAGGCTTTCCACGCCGCCTAAGGATGTCGCCCGGATAAAGACCTGGCAGCGAGAAACGAAACGCAGCGCATCCCGCTCGTCACCGTCGATCAGTAGCGACAGCATGCCGGAGAAGCCACCGTGCATCTGCTTCGCCGCAACCCCATGGCCGGGATGCGATTCCAGACCCGGGTAGGCGATCGAAGTCAGTGCAGGGTGACCCTCCAGGTGCTTTGCGATGGCCATCGCAGACGCGGACGCATTCGTCACCCGCAGGAACAGCGTCCGCATTCCGCGCTGCAACAACCAGGCGTCCAGCGAGCCGGGTATCGCGCCGGTCTCTGCCCGGTGCGTCTTCACGTCGCGCCACAGCTGACTGTCTTCCTTGACCACCAGCGCACCGGCTAACACGTCGCCGTGGCCGTTCAGGTACTTCGTCGCCGAATGCATGACGATGTCGGCGCCCCAATCTATCGGCCGGGTCAGCACCGGCGTCGCCACTGTTGAATCAACGGCGAGCTCTGCGCCCGCATCGTGCGCCAGTGTCGCCGCGGCCTCGATGTCGATGACGTCCCAGGTCGGGTTGCACGGCGTTTCGATCCAGACCAGGCGCGTCTTGCCGCGCACTACCTTGCGTTCGAGGTCGTCCGGGTCGGTCGCGTCGAAGGGCTCGATATCGAGCCCCCAGCGCTCCGCAAATTCGAGCAGCCAGCCGCGCAGCCCCCAGTACATGACCTTTGGATAGACAACATGATCACCGGGCTTTAGCGACTGAAACACAGCGGCGGCCGCGGCCATGCCACTCGAGAACAGCAGCGCTTCGTGACCACCCTCGAGGCGGCACAGCATCTGTTCTGCGAGGTCGTAGGTCGGGTTGTGATCCCGGCTGTAGCTGCGATGCCCGCCGATCAGTTGATACTGATCATCGCGGGCAAAGGTCGTCGACGTGACAACCGGCGGAATGACGCTGCCCGTCTCCGGGTCAATGTAGTGCAGTCCCTGCGCAATGTCGGTCTGCCGACGTGTCTTCCTGTCCATCGCTGTCTCTTTACTGACCGGGGTGGCCGAACAGGCGCGACCGGGGCCGCTATCCGCCTGACCTGCCCTCGATTGTTGCTGGCCTAATTCTTAACGACCGGCTCGAAGCCTTCAATCGCATCGGCCAGGCCCGTGACGAATTCGGCGCCAGCCGGCACCGTCGTCGATGACCCCTCAAACGCACCTTCCAAGGGCTGCGAGCGGCCGTCGAGACAGTCAGCGAGGAAGGTCTCCATGATTGCGTAGAAAGACTCGCGGTTTTCAGGGCGAGCAAACCCGTGACCTTCGTCCGGGTACAGCACGTAGGTCACCGGCAGCTCGTTTTCCTGCATGGCTGAGACAATCTGGTCGGACTCGGGCTGCTTCACCCGAGGGTCGTTGGCACCCTGTCCGATCAACAACGGTTTGGAAATCTCGTCGGCCTTGTACAGTGGAGACCTCGAACGCAGGAACTGCTGGCCTTCTTCCGTCGAGATGTCGCCGACGCGGAGCGTGAACGAGTCGAGGAATGACTTCCAGTACGGCGGAATACTCTGAAGCAGCGTGACGAGGTTGGACGGTCCGACGATGCTGACGCCGCAGGCAAAGGTGTCAGGCGTGAAGGTCACGCCGACAAGCGTCGCGTAGCCGCCGTAGGATCCTCCTGCGATGGCGACTTTGTCGCGTTGCGCAATGCCTTCGGCAACCGCCCAGTCGACGGCGTCGATGAGATCGTCGTGCATGGCCGCAGCCCACTCCCGGTTCCCGGCATTGAGGAAGGACTTGCCGAAGCCGCTCGAGCCGCGGTAGTTGACGTTCAACACGGCGAAGCCTCGATTGGACAGCCACTGTGACCAGCTCGAGTAACCATAACGATCCCGGGCCCACGGACCGCCGTGGACGGCCAGGACCATCGGTACGGCTTCGTCAGGACGGCCGTCACCGTCCGGGTCAACGTGCGGTGGCAACGTCAGGTAAGACACAAGCTCGAGCCCGTCACGAGATTCGATGGATACCGGGTGCATGACGTTCAACGGCAGCGCGTTGACCTTGGGCCTGGCAGCGAAGAGCTTTGTCAGCTCACCGGCTCCCCTGTCATATGAATAATACGTCAGCGGTTCCGTTGAGCTGTCACTGGCAACCATCCAAAGGCTGTTGTCACGAGTCTGCGACCAGACCGACACGGACCCGCCCAGCGACCCGCGGAGCTTGTCGAGGTCGGCCGACACGCTGTCCGACAGGGCATTCCATTCACGCTTCTTGTGCTCAACACTGAATGCCAGCGGCTCGTTGGTGACCGGGTCGACCAGCACCTGGCCAATGTCTGCTGTCTCGCCTTCCGCGAGAATTTCGCGCTCGTCCGTATTGATGTTGACTCGAAGCAGCGCCGTCTTGTCGCGCCCCGAGCTGTCGAGCATCAGGAAGTGCTCATTGTCTTCAGTAAAGCCGATCGGGCCGGACGTCAGCGCATCCTCGGGCTCAATCTTGAACATCTCCTGCCAGTCGCCGTCGTCGGTTTTCTTGAAGACCTGTTGCCCGCCGTCCGGCGTCGGCGCCGTAGCGAGCCGGATGTTGAGATCGAGGTCGGCAACCAGCTGGCCGAAACGATCGTGTTCTTCAACCAGCGTCTTCTCACCGGTCGTGACATTGACCCGCCACACGTCGTGCCATGACGGGTTGCGGTTGTTGATGCCGATCAGGTACTCGTCCGGATAACGGTGGCTGCCGCCGACGAACGTCCCGCGGACGTTCTCGTAGGGTGTCAAGTCGATGGCTTCATTCCCGTCAAGACCGACGGAGTAGATATGGAAGTCTTCATTGCCGCCCGTATCGCGAACGTAGAGGATGTTCCTGCCGTTGAAGGCCCATCGATGGCCGCCAATGCCGCGTAGCTTGTCATTCGTCATCGCCCTGGCTGAGTCGAAGTCGCCCAGCGGTGCTACCCACAGGTTCATGACACCATCGAGAGGCGCCATGAAGCTCATCATTTTGCCGTCCGAGCTGATCCGGCCCTGCGTTCTCTCCGGGTTGCCGAAGTAGACGCTTCGGTCAACCAGTTCAAAGTCATCCAGGGTCGCCTTTGCCGCGGTCTCCGCAACCGGCTCCTCCGGCTGGCCGCAGCCTGCCAACCAAAAGGCGAGCAGCAGTAAGAAAAGACTGTTTTGAAGTTTCATAAGCTATTCCTTGAGAGCTGTCGTCGACTGCGCTGCCCGGCAGGTTCCTGCCGGGTAGCGAGAGCGAGCTCAGGTGGTTCGTATGTTTGCGTTCAGTCGGAACAGGTTGGTGGGGTCGTACATCTGCTTGATCTTCAGCAGTCGTGCGAAATTGCCGCGGTAATTCCGGTTGACCTGGGTTTGTGTCTCATCGAATACGTCGTTCGTGTAGAAGCCCTGGGTATGTGGCTGCATGTGCTTCCAGTGCGCCCTGATGTACTTGATGTGCTCTGCAGGATCCTCGCCCATCTTCCAGGAGATGAAGGACAGCATGTTGTGACGAGCCTCCCGATGCGCGAAGGCGGTTGCTTCGTTGGAAACGCGCCCGATCTTGCCGCCTGACTGCTGCGTACCGAACCATGTCGCCCGGGTATCGGAAATCTCGAAGTTGTCGATGGCGTCGTCGATGATGCTGCCCTCGAACGGACCGCAGAAACCGGTCTGCATGTACGAGCCGTTCGCCCGTATATCGTCGTGGTCCCCCGAACGTTGCACCGCTACGTAGTCCTGCGGTGCGGCCGTGTTCTGAAGCACCGTGCCTGCCTTGAGCATCGGCGCCATCAGCGATTCCGCTTTGCCAGGGTCGCCGCTGTACGTAAAGGTGAGCACGGCAGCAGGTTGGCCGCCCGGTTGCGACCCCATGAAAAAGCTCGTATCCATTTCGTCCGGCGCAGCTTCGGCGTATTCGCCGAAGAACCGGGCGATCTGCCTGGCCTCTGTGAACGGATAGACAATGCTTCCATGTATGACCTGGCGTTGCATGGGGTGCAGCTGGAACTTGAATGACGTGACGACCCCGAAGTTACCGCCGCCGCCGCGCAGTGCCCAGTAGAGATCCGGATTTTTTTCGGGGCTGGCACGACGCAGCTTGCCGTCGGCCGTGACAACATCGAATTCCAGAACGTTATCGATCGTGAGCCCGAATCGCCTCGCAACACGCCCGAAGCCGCCTCCGAGCGTCAGTCCGCCGACCCCCGTGTGAGACACCGTGCCTGCCGTTGTCACGAGGCCGTGTGACATCGCCTCATGGTCAAGTTCACCCAGCAGGCTGCCGCCGGCGACGCGAGCGGTCTTCTCGACAGGGTCGACATAGACGTCGCGATAGGTAGACAGGTCAATTTGCATGCCGCCGTCACAGCTCGACTTACCCGAGGCACTGTGGCCACCGCACTTCACGGCGGTGAGCAGGTCATGGTCTCTTGCAAAACGGACGGCGCTGCTGATGTCGGCGGGCCCCGTCGGCTGAACGACAAAGGCCGGATGCTTGTCGAACGACGGTTCGAGCAGCGTCCGTGCCTCGTCATACGCCTCAGTACCGGACAGCCATAACTTGCCCTTGAGACTGTCGCTGAGCTCCTGGACCTCGGCCTGCTTCAAAGTGAACTGGCTACCGTTCAGCTTGACCGCTTCGATGTCGGCTTCGACCTTGGTCGGCCGGTACAGGACGTCTTCCCATGCTGCGCGGGCTGGCACGCTCGCTGCGACGGCTGCCGCAACGGATGAGCCGAGAAATCTGCGTCGGTCCATGGTCTATCCCCCTTATTCTTTTTAAGGCGTAACCTTACACCTGCGTGCGAGCCACAGCCACAAGGGTGAGATCACGCTGCTTTTTTCCAGTCTCGCTGGCCCCGCAAGAGGCGCGCATTTACGCCGCAGATCGTTCATCCAGCTGGGTCCTGACCATGCGCGCCAGTTTCTCGATCTCGAAGGGCTTCTGCAACAATGGAACCTTGCCGAGCTCGAGGCCACTGTCTTCCAGCACGTTGTCGGTATAGCCGGACATCAGGATGCAGGCGGCGGCAGGCTGCAAGCGACGCGCCTCTTCGAGGAATTCTGCGCCGTTGATCTGCGGCATGATGACGTCCGAGATGAGTACATCGATATCGCCGTGCTCCCCGGTGCAATATTCGAGGCCCTCGTACGCATCGTTGGCGACCATGACCTTGTAGCCGTACTGCTTCAGGCCTTCTTTGAGCATCGTCCGGATCATCTCTTCGTCCTCGACGATGAGAACCGTCTCTGTTCCGGTAGCCAGCGGTTGCTCAGCAGGTTTGTCGGTCAGCGATTCCGCCTCCTTGTCCGACGCCGGGAGCAGCACCGTGAACTGGGTTCCGGTGCCCAGCTGGCTGCTGACACTAATGCTGCCGTCCGCGGCACTGATGATTCCGTGCACCGTTGACAGGCCCAGTCCCGTGCCGCGACCCATTGGCTTGGTTGTGAAGAAAGGCTCGAACACACGTTCACAGGTTTCTGTCGTCATGCCGACGCCGGTGTCGTTGACGACTATCTTCACGTAGCGGCCGGCCCCGAGGTCCTGTTTGTCGCCGGGTTGGATGTCGACATCACCTGTCGCAATCGTGATGCGTCCGCCGCGCGGCATTGCGTCCCGCGCGTTACTGGCGAGATTCAGGATGACCTGCCGGAGCTGTGTCGGGTCCATCTCGACCGGCGGCTGGCAGCAGCCGAGCTGCATTTCCAGCGCGATGTCCTCACCGATCATGCGCCTGAGCATGCCGTCCATGTCTTGCATCAGCTCATCGACGTGGAAGACCCGGGTCTCTACGGGCTGCATACGGCTGAACGCGAGCAATTGTCGGGTGAGATTGGCCGCCTGACTGGATGCCTTGTGAATTTGCTCCAGGCTGCTGCGGGACTTGGCGTCCTCGGTGCTCTTTAAGAGCTGATTCGTCTGACCAAGGATGGCGGTTAACAGGTTGTTGAAATCATGGGCGACACCGCCTACCAGCTGGCCCAGCGCGTCGAGTTTCTGCATGTGATGCAGCTGCTCCCGGCTTTGTTCGAGGGCACGTCGCGTATCTCCCTCACGGACAATGGAGCCCCTGACCAGGCGCATCGTGAATGCGACAATCAACGCCGTCATGGCCGCGAAAGCCAGCAGGGCGATGTAAAAGGGCGTCGTCCTCGCATTGTTGTTGTCCAGCGCCGCAAGACTCTTTTCTGCAGCAACGATGTGCAGTCGGTTGAACTGCATCACGAAGTGCTCCAGCGATCCCGCAAACCGGTCAGCCTCGTCATCAGTCAGACCGGACGCTGAAAGCGGGGCCAACTGTTGGACTCTATCCCTGATCCTCTCAAGCGTCGCCTCAAACTCCGCCCCACCGAACTCTTCCTGCAGAGCAACCAGCTTCTCTACGTTGATCTCGATCGAAGTCAACAGGACCTGCTGATCGACGGTGGTGAAAACGTTGCCGCCGTGTGCGTGCGGACCCTCGTCACCTGCATGCGAGTGAGGAAAAAAGATGTGTTCGAGCTCCCGCACGTTCTGGCGGAGTTCCTGCGCGATAGAGGATGACTTCAGGTGAAAAAAGGTGACGCGATCACGGGCCTCGAGTTCGACGTCCTGCATGGAGAAGAGCGACAGCAACACAACCGCAGCCAGGATGAAGACGCTCGTAACCATGGCGTACATGTAGGCCATCAGTTCCCTGCTTCTGCTGTGATTGCTATGCCGAGTCATGTCTGGTCATCACCGAGGGCCAGCACCGCCCGACGAATGTCTTCGAAATCCGCTCGACCCGCCGGCAGGAAGACGCTCGCTCTAAGCGATCTCAGTATAGCCGCGTGCTCTGCGTTGGAGTTATCGAGCGCCAGGTAAGCATCGACGAGGGCCTTCTTCAGGTCGTCACTAATGTTCTCCTGAATCGTCCAGACGTAGTTAGCGTAGCCGGGCGTCTTCGCGACGACGCGTATTCCGTCCGCCGGTATCCTGTCGGAGCCAAGTGCCTCCTCGAGAATGAAGCAGTTCATGACGCCGATCGCTACGGACGAGTCGATCACCTTCTGCGCGGTCTCAAAATGGGTCCGAGCATGGTCTACGCTCGAGAAAAAATCCTCTGGCGCGACTCCCGATCGTTGCATGAAATAGCGCGGCATCAGGTGGCCGGATGTCGACAACTCGGAGCCGAAACTGAAGGCGCTTCCTTTGAAGTCGTCTATTACTCTGCGCGAGTCGTCGGACCGTGCGACGTAGCAGCTGCGAAACGAGACGTCTATGTCTCTCATGACCAGGGGCTCTGCGTTTACCGCTTCTTCAGCGCTGACAAAAGTCACGCTGCCGAGAAACGCGAGATGGACATCGCCATTGATGAAGGACTGCAGCAGGCTCGCATAGTCCTCTGCAAGCACGAGTTGCATCGACTGGCCCGTGGTCGCTTCCAGGTAGTCCATCAGCGGATCGAAGCGAGACGACGGCTCGTCCGTCGACCGGTCCGGGAGCACGCTGACCACCAGCGTCTCCGGAGCAAGCTGTCGGTCGTTCTGGCAGGACGCCAGTGAGAACAGGGCGAGCAGTGTTAGCAGCGGATGCCGTACCACAGATCGCGCCCCATGGTTTTGAGTACCGGTGCTCATCGCAGGGCATTGTAGCCTAAACACACTACGTGCACGGCGTTGCTGGCGACGATCGTACCCGGGCGCAGATTCCGTTGTCGTTGCGGCGCTACGCTTCCTGTTGCAGCGCGTCGAGAATGTGCGACCAGACACTGGGATTAAAGGCCATCCCCAGGTGAGATCCGTTCACTTCGATATGCTCGACGTTCTGACTGAAGCGGTCGATCGCGGCCGGCCAGGCGACGATGCCGTCGGTCTTGCTGTAGATCATCGTTATCGGCTGGTGAATCGGGTTGACCTCGCGCTTCTCGATCATGGCCTCGATCCAGTCGAGGTCTGCACCCTGCTTGGCGAAGTAACGACCGGTTGCCGTGTACTTCGGCCCGCCGACGACGGGTGACCCGAGCGTTATCACCTGTTCGATGGCCTGTGGCAGGTCCCGGGCGACTTCGCGAGCAATGTATCCTCCGAGACTCCAGCCTATCAGCACGATCTCTCGTCCCGAGTCCTTTTGCCGCTGTCTCGCATGCTCGACAAAGCGGTCAACCAGGCAGGGAACGGCGGCTTCGCCGCGATAGTCTTCCCGGGTCTCGACAGGCCAGCGGTCGGAGAGTAGTTCGAGGCTGTTCGGCATGTCCTGACCGGCGCGGTTTCTGCCCATTCCCCAGCCTTCGACCACGTATCCCTGCTTGCGAAGAAAGTGCCTTAGCGGCGCCGTGTGCCGATCATCTGCGCCGAAGCCCGGCAGCACGATGATCAGTCGCTCGTCCGCGCTGCTTGGCTTTCTGAGCTGCGCTGCGGTCAGTGACAGAATCATCCGCCCGGCTTCGAACAGGGCACGTGTTTCACCGATCAGTGCGGCTCGTGGGGGTGGTCTCAACTCACTCATGCAACAAGTTCCTCTTGCGTCTTTGCCCGCAGCGCGATCGCGACGGGATCGAGCGTTTCCAGGTGTGTTTTCATCGCGCGCATCTTGCGCTCGATGCTCTGCATCTCGTCCTCGTCGAACGGCGAAAGCTGCTCCTCGATAAACAGGGCGGCCGCTGTTTTTGCGGCGTCGAGCCGTTTTGCGCCGGCCGGCGTCAGCTCGCAGACGAAGGAACGCCTGTCGTTTAGCGTCTGCCGCGTGACGATCAGTCTGTGCTCCTGAAGCCTGTTCAGCACACCGGACACGTTGCCCCGGGTGACGAGCATTCGCTCGGCGATCCGTTTCGGCAGGGCGTTGTCGCCGAGGCTGTGAATCGCGTTGAGTACGTCGAATTGGGGCACGGTCAGGTCGAACTCCCGAAGCATCGCCGCATAGCGACGGTTGCATTCCTGGTAGGTTTCGACGACCGCAATCCAGCTGGAGGCCTGCAGGCGGCTGAGTTTCGGTTCATTCATCGGGCACGTGATCAGGCAATAAAGTTTAAGACTAAACTAATATAGTTTAACCTTCAACGATATGCCGGCCGGGAGTTGTAACAGGATGTCACTCCGCCAGCGTCAGATGCCGGCAGGAAACCAGGAATGGACCGGACCGTTGGGAACTATCGGCGTGTCGACTTCGGCCCGATGAAATACCAGGCGATTATGCCGACAACCGGGAAGATGGCGACGATGACGACCCAAAGCACCTTTCTGCCGCTGCTCGCGGTGCTGCCGAATATCTGCATAAAGGCATACACAACGATTGCGAGGTGGATGATGCCGAATACGCCCAGTTCATCCATGTCTTGATCCTCCGTTTGCGGCCGACCAGTATGGGAGCCGCTCAGGACGCTGTAAAGCGATTATCCGAGTATGCCTGCCGCGGCCCAGCGGGCTTTCATCCAGGACTTCAGCCGGGTCCCCGCAGCACTCCTGCCTCGCGAGTCAGACCGCGTTGCCAGCAGCATGTCCGGATGCC
>JAAUXY010162105.1_pt1 | contig 32755 bp, 26 predicted proteins | sample 7278121 | NCBI WGS metagenome assembly JAAUXY01 (sample SAMN14350117, study PRJNA611818) | marine sediment metagenome | isolation source: surface marine sediment (1.8m) | place: French Polynesia: Moorea | collected 2018-08
AAACAACAATGACCGTAGAGCGTGAAAGTATTGATTTTGACGTGCTGTTTGTTGGCGGCGGACCGGCCAGTCTGGCGGGTGCCATTAAACTGATGCAGCTGGCCAAGGAGAAAAACCTGGAGCTGGAAGTGGCCCTGATCGAAAAGGGTGCTGAAATTGGGTCGCATGCGTTGAGCGGTGCTGTTATGGACCCCATCGCCCTCAATGAGCTCATGCCGGATTACGCGGACAAGGGGTGCCCGGTCGAAACCACGGTGCGGGGGGATGAGTTTTATTATTTAACGGAAACCTCAGCCATTCCGGTGCCTTTTGTACCCAAACCGATGCATAACACGGGAAGTCTAATCATCAGCCTTTCGCGCTTCACCCGCTGGATGGGGCAGATAGCAGAAGAGATGGGGGTTAATATTTTTCCCGGATTTGCCGGTAAAGAGGTCCTTTACGCTGAAGACGGAAAAACCATTATCGGGGTGCGCACCGGCGACCAGGGTATCGGGCCCGATGGAGAACCCAAATCCAATTTTGAACCCGGCATCGACTTGAAAGCCAAAGTCACCGTCTTCGGAGAAGGCGCCCGCGGCAGCCTGTTCAAGGAAATCGATAAAAAATTAAACCTTATGGAAGGCAAAATGCCCCAGGTGTTCGAGACCGGCATCGAAGAGGTCATTGAGCTGCCTGAGGCGTCCAATTATTTTAAATCCAGCAAAGGCAACGATATCCATCTAATGGGCTATCCCATCGGGCTTTATATACCCGGCGGTGCCTTTATATACGAGATGAGCGACAATCGCCTGACCCTGGGATTTCTGACCGGTCTTTGCTATGAGGACCCCCTGCTGGATCTGTATGATACCTATATCAAATTCAAAAGCCACCCCTTTGTGGCCAACCTCATCAAGGGCGGCAAAGTCGTAGAAGCCGGCGCCAGAGCGGTGGCCACCGGCGGATATTACACTTTGCCCAAATTGGCGGTTGACGGCGGCATGTTTATCGGCGCCAGCGCCGGCATTCAGTATATGCCAGGGCTCAAAGGCATCCACGTTTCCATGAAATCCGGTATGCTCGCCGCTGAAGCCATCATGGCAGCAATCGAAAAGGAAAGCTTCGACCAACAGGCGCTTCACACCTACAACGACTTATTTGAAAACAGCTACATTAAAGAACAGCTGTATGAGGGTCGCAATTTTTACCAGGCGCTTTCAAAAACCAATCCAATGAAATTTATCCACCTCGGTGCTCAATATGTTACCGGCGGACGCGGTTTTGTGGATAAGATGACGCTTGAGGAAGACTATAAAACCCTCAAACCGCTCAATGGCGAACAGGTTGACATTCAGCCGAGCGTTGATCCTAAGATTTACGACGGTGAGCTGTTTGTGGACAAGCTCACCAGTGTCTATCTGTCCAAAACCAAACATCGCGAAGACCAGCCATCTCATATCATCGTGCACGACACCGACCTTTGTATCAACACCTGTTATCCCAAATACCGCAGCCCCTGCACCCGCTTTTGTCCCGGGGAGGTCTATGAAATTGAAACCGATGACAACACAGGCGATAAACGGCTGAAATTAAATCCTTCCAACTGCCTGCACTGCAAAACCTGTGATATCAAAGATCCCTTTGAGAATATCACCTGGACGTGCCCGGAGGGGGGGGAGGGACCGGGTTATACCGTACTGTAAAACTTGTTTATTAAAAACCGCCATCTTTTACCCGAGGGCTGTGTTACCCCGCAAAAGCGGGATTTCACGCCTAATTTTATCAGAATTAAGGAGTTCAGCAATCCGATCCGAAATGCTCACGTACTGTCGTGTACGCTCCACTTTCGGATCGAATTGCGCCGTGCCCTCAGATAAAATCTGGGATTTTTAAACCAGTTTAATTATAAGATAAGGACTATTCTTATTGCGGTTATGAAAATATTATTTGTGTGAATGAACCCTGTTTATAAGACTGAAAAAATATGTCCACCACTGGGGAGCATCATAAATATGAAAAGCAAATAATTAAACATCCGCGGCGGCTATTGCAGCAGTCGCGGATGTTGTTTTAGAAGTCTGAACAAAGGGAGCCGATAGCAAAAATGCAACCCAATTCATATAAATCAATCATTTTTTGGGCAACTGTTGTGCTGCTAACCGTTGCCGGTGCCGCAAATTCGGGTGATCAATATCAGGAGATGATCAACTGCGACCTGCACATGGGCGCCTGCACCCAAAGCCTGGAAAGAACCGCGATTACATTGGAGGTCACGCCCCGGCCGGTAAAGGCCCTGCAAAACCTGACGTTTAAGGTTACCCTGACGGGGAAGACGTCTGAATCGCCCAAAGCACCTTACATTGATTTAGGCATGCCGGGCATGAATATGGGCCCCAACCGCGTGCAGCTTAAATCCGCCGGGCGTCATTCTTATGAGGGCCAAGGCGTCATTGTTAAATGCCCCAGCGGTCGTCGAACCTGGCAGGCGACGGTTACCATCCCCGATACCGGCCAAACCCAATTTATCTTCGATGTCATCTACTGAAACGCTATTGCTACTATATCTTTCCACCGGTTTTACCATAGGCTTTGGCCATTGCATCGGTATGTGTGGGCCGATTGTGGTCAGCTTTAGTCTCAACCTTAAAGATAAAAATATTTTCATCCCCCAGCTGCTGTACCACCTCGGCAGAATTTCCACCTACGCCGTCCTGGGAGGCGTGGTGGCTGCTGCTGGTTCTCTGACCATGGTAACGGCCCACATCGACACGCTTCAAAAAAGTGTGATGATCCTCACGGGTATCTTGATTATGATCATGGGACTGGCTATGGCCGGATGGGTTCCACTGGGCAAGGTCTTCGGAGATCATTCCAGCCCGGGGAGCTTCATTTCTAAAGGATTCGGCAAATTGCTAAAAAGCCAATCCACCCTGGTCTATTTGCCGCTGGGGTTGCTACTCGGGCTGCTGCCCTGTGGCCCGGTGTATACTGCGCTGTTGGGGGCCGCCCGTGCCGGCATGGATACCGGCACCCCCCTTCAGGGCGTCTTGACCGGAATGGGGCTGATGGCCATCTTCGGCGTTGGAACGGTGCCCGCATTATTACTCGTCGCCAAGTTGGCTGACATGGGCTGGCTTAAATCAAGAGCATTGATTTACAAAGTGGGGGCGGTTTTAATGATCATCGTCGGTTTACTATTTGTCATTAAAGCCATTCGCTTTTAGAAGTGGCTGCAAAACCCTATCTCCCCGCTCAATGGAGCGGGATTTCGCATCTAATAGAAAGACTCTTTAAGGGGCTCAAAAGGCCCAATGGCGGTGTTTTCCCACGCATTGAAATGCTCACGCACTACGCATACGCTCCACTTCCAATGCGCGGGAATCCTTGCCTTGTTGAACACCTTAATTTTCTATGATCAGACGTGAAATCCCGCTGTTAAGCGGGGAACCTAATCTGGAATTTTGCAGCCACTTCTTGTTTTCACAGGATACGGTCAAGTTTATACTTTGATAGACCGTAAAACTATTATTGCCTTGATTTCAAAAATGAGTATACTTAAAAAACACAGTTAAAGAAATGAAGTAAAACCGGTTCTGATCGGCATCTTTGTATCATCGTAAAACTGGAGCATTCCTATGTTTGAAGAAAATGTATTGATTGCCTTTGGCCTCACCCTGTTCGCCGGCCTGGCCACCGGCATCGGCAGCGCTTTAGCGTTTTTTGCCAAACGCACCAATACCAAATTCCTTTCATTGGCCTTAGGATTTTCCGCCGGCGTAATGATATATGTCTCCTTTGTCGAAATCTTTATCAAGGCCAGAGATGCACTGGCTGAAGAGTTCGACCTTACCCAAGCCACCTGGATAACGGTGGCTGCCTTCTTTGGTGGGATCCTTTTGATTGCCATCATCGATAAATTGGTCCCCTCCTTCGAAAATCCCCATGAGATCCGCGGTGTGGAGGAAATGAGTTCTGAACAGGTTAATGACAAAAACCGAAAGCTTTTACGCATGGGGATGTTCACCGCTTTGGCCATTGCCATTCATAACTTCCCGGAAGGTCTGGCCACATTTGCAGCCGCCCTGTCTGATCCGGCTTTAGGTGTGTCCATCGCAGTGGCCATTGCCATCCATAACATCCCTGAGGGCATCTCCGTATCGGTCCCCATATACTATGCCACCGGAAGCAAAAAGAAGGCCTTTTACTATTCCTTTCTTTCCGGAGTTGCCGAGCCTGTTGGCGCCCTTATTGGATATTTCATTTTGCTTAATTTCTTTAGCGATTTTATCTTCGGCATCTTGTTCGCGGGGGTGGCCGGCATCATGGTTTTTATCTCATTGGATGAATTGCTGCCATCCGCTCAAAAATACGGCGAACATCATCTTTCCATTTACGGTCTCATTCTGGGGATGGCTGTCATGGCCTTAAGCTTGCTGCTTTTTATGTAGTACCTGCTTTTCCGTAAATGTTCATTGTGGAGATCAATATGAAAAATCGGACTATCTATTGGGTTGGTTTATCATTACTGGTGATGATGTTGAGCAATCCCACTATTGTTTCTGCGGCCGAAGAAACTGCGACCATGATGTGCGATGAAGGGGTAGTGAGAATCGGGGATACAATTGTTGATGTACGGGATAAATGTGGTGAGCCCAACACTCTGACACCGAACCAATGGGTATATGATTTGGGTCCGTCTCAATCTTTCACCGTTATTTTTGAAGATGGAAAGGTCGTGCGTATCATGGAAAGTCATTGATGCGGTCTGTTTTCAGGCGATCGCCATATAAGCAGTGGATGTCTACAGACGGTTCATTTTTTAAGAATTTGTCTTTGACACCGGTTCGAACGGTCTTAATTTTAATCTTAAAATAATATTAAATGATGAGGCGACGAATGGCGGGCCGTGCTATCCAAAATAGAAACAAGCGTATCAAATATACAGCACCGATAACGCTTGAGGATAGGCGCACGGGGTATCAATATTCGGGCACGTTGCACAATTACAGTAAAAGCGGCCTATATTTTGAATCCACATATGCCCAGCGGCCGGGTCGCAAAATTCTAATAAAATCCGACAGCCTGCCTTTTAGCAGCAACTCGAAAGGTCATATAGCTCAAGTCATCAGACGCACATTATTGGACCGGCATCGCCCGACACGCTTATTCGGGGTGGGTGTCAAATTCTGCTAGGACACAGATTTTTACAGCCTTCCTTTTCTAATGATTGCTACCAGCAGCCAGAAGCCCATTATGGCAGCGACCAAATACCCGATAATGCCGATCAATGAGATGCCGTAAATAAGGGGTGGAATTTTGGAAATAACAATCAGCGCCGATCCGATAATTAGGGCTGCGATAATAATAGCAAAGGATATGCGGTTGCTCGTCTGATCCTGGGTGGCCAGCATGGTCTCAAGCCCTTTATGCTCCAGTTGAATACCCAGTCGTTGCTGTCGGATCATGCCGGTCAAATCCATCAAATCCTTCGGAAACTGTTGTAAAAATTGAAGCAACCGTGCCATCATATCATATACATCTGAGGATATCCGTTCGGGGCCGAAGCGTTCTAATTTAACTTGCTGAATAAAGGGGCGGGCATGTGCTATTAGATCAAACTCCGGGTTCAACTTCCGGCCGACACCTTCAACGGAACTTAAGGCTTTAATCATCAGGAATATATCGGGTGGAAGTCGCAACCGAAAGCGCATGGTCAATTGCAGCAAATCCTGCAGCAGTTTTCCAATTTCCATATCCTTTAATGGTTTGTGGAAATGACGCCCCATAAAATCAGCGACTTCTCTTTCAAGCGCGCGGATGTCCGGCTCTTCATCCCACTCGGTTAAGTTCAGCAGCACCTGGGTTGTTTTGACTTCCTGTTGATGAACCACACTGTCTATCAAATCAACAAAGGCTTCGCGTGTGGCACGATCCACTATCCCCATCATGCCGTAATCCACCAGGCAGATCACATTGTCTGCTAAGACAAAAATATTACCGGGGTGCGGATCGGCATGAAAAAAACCATGGTCAAAGGCTTGTTTTAGCACGAGTCCGACAATGCGGTCGGCAAGAACTTTTTGATCAAGTCCGGCCTCTGCAATTTCCTGTATTTTGGAAACTTTAATGCCTTCAATCAATTCGGTCGTCAGCACCCTTGATGTTGAGAACTCCCGAAACACTGCCGGAATGTATACATAAGGAAGGTCTAAGAACTGGCGGGCAATGCGTTCCATATTGGTGGCTTCGATGCGATAGTCGATTTCCTTTTCAAGTGTGCGGGCAAATTCTTCGACAATTCTAACCGGCCGATGGGGCTTAAACTCCTTGACGTGACGTTCGGCCAGCGTGGCCAAATGGAGCATTATCTCAAGATCGACCTCTATGATCTTTTGGATGCCGGGTCGCTGAATTTTAACGGCAACGGGTTCTCCGTCTTTGCTACAAGCTTTGTGCACCTGACCGATGGAGGCAGATGCCAGCGGCTGTTCGTCTAATTGATCGAATATTTCTTGAGCAGGTACGCCAAATTCGGATTCAATAACCGTTTTGACATCCTCAAATGAAAAAGGCGGCACCTCATCCTGAAGCCTGGCAAGTTCATCGAGATAATCAACCGGTACAAGATCCGGGCGCGTAGAAAGAATTTGTCCGAGCTTGATATAGGTCGGCCCTAATTCTTCAAATGCCATTCTTAGCCGCTGGGGCCGGGTCAGCTTTTCAACCCGGTCTGCGCGTTTTCTTGATATGGCTTGCAGACCAGCGCCAATGTATTGATCAATCTTAAGCCCGTCCAACAGGTCTCCAAAACCGTATTTAAACAATATCGCCAGAATCTGTCGATAGCGATTTAAATGACGATAGGTTCTCCCGATGACGCCTATTTTTCGGATACTCAACATCTAAGACATATAGCATGAGCGCCCACAATTTCCGTCCTGCCAGTGTGCACGCATAAGTTGTTGCTGGTAGTTTATTTTCGGGTTCTTGTGGTACGCACGCGCGTTTTTGGTTTCGCACGGCGGGTGGTTTTTCTTGCAGTCGACTTGGCTCGTTTTGGGGCAGCGGTTGATTTCCGCTTTTTGGCGGCTGTCGTCTTACGTTTCCGGGTAGCAGTTGTGGTTCGCTTCTTGGCGGCTTTTTTACGGGCCGGTTTTTTGGTTGCGGTCATACCGGTTGCTTTCTTGAGCTGTCGTATTTCCTTTTTTAGAGCCTTAATATCCGCGGCTGTGGCGATATCCATCTTTTTGAGCATATCCCTAACGACTCTTTCCACGTAACCACCGGTCTTTTTTTGGGTGTCATCATAGCGCTTTTTCATTTCCTTTAAGAGTTTGGACCCTTCATTTTCAGACAGCTTGGCCTTTTTAGCGATCTCTTTGGAGAGCGCTTCCACCTCATCCCAGGTTTTGGCAGCCAGGTCGGCGCCTGCCAAATAGGTTTTCTTTAAAATATCAAGCATGGGGACCTCCTTTTTGTCTCGCACATTCAGTATTAAGCAAAAGTATTTTTATTCACTGCAATTATTGTAGCAGATAATGTGAAAAATAAAACAGGAATGTTAAAAAACAACTACTATCGTTCAAAGAGGAGTAATTCCGATGGCGGTAAAAGAAAGTTAATAAAATGTAGACATGCTCACGGTTGGTTGGCCATAAAGAAGATTTTCAGTCTGGAGCCGAGATATTTTTTTCAAGGTCAAGGCGGACTCAAATTTTGACCACAGACATACACATAGTATTTCGCGGATCAAAATTTGAGTCTAACGCAGAGATTGGAAAAAATAGCCGTTTCCAGACTGGAAATGGGAATTATTTGATTTTGCCGAGGATGGCTGAGGCGATGGTATTTTTTTGTATCTCCTTCGTGCCTTCGTAAATTTCACAGATTTTAGCATCCCGGTAAAAACGCTCCACCTCATATTCGGTCATATAACCGTAACCGCCCAACAATTGAATCGCCTCATCGGCCACTTCAACTGCGGTTCGGGCAGCATACATCTTGGCCATCGAGGTCAGTTTGGGATCAATGCGGCCCTTATCAAAATTCCAGGCCGCTTTATAAGTGATCAGCCGGGCGAGATCTATTTTGGTGGCCATGTCGGCCAATTTGTGCTGGGTCACTTGAAATTGAGCAATTTTGCGACCAAACTGCTCACGCTCTTTTACGTATGCAAGCGCGCGGTCATAGGCGCCCTGGGCGGTGCCCAAGGCCTGGGCGGCAACCAGGATACGGCTTTCATCAAAAAATTCAAGCACCTGATAGAACCCCTTGCCCTCTTCGCCGATTAAATTCGTAGCCGGTACCCGTACATCCTTAAAATTGACCTCGGCTGTTGCCATCATGTGGATACCCATCTTATCGCCAACATCAGTGGCGGTGATTCCATCGCGCTCGGCTTCCACTAAAATTAGGCTAATACCCCGGTAGGACGGCTGACATTCAGTATCCGTCTGGCACATCACAGAATAAAACCCGGCCATGCCACCATTGGTAATAAAAGTTTTAGTTCCGTTGATTACCCATTCATCCCCCTCGCGCACGGCGGTGGTATCCAGCGATGTAATATCAGAACCGTGATCCGGCTCGGTAAAGGCACCGGCGGACAACATCTGCCCTTCGGCGACCGGCGGTAAAAATTTTTGTTTTAATTCTTCACTGCCGAAACGCAGCACACACTCACAGGCAAAGCTGGATAAGATAATCGCAGCGCCAATGGAAGAATCCCGGGCACAAAATTCATCGGCGATAATAATATTTTCAAGAACGCCGAGATCCTGGCCGGAATAGGCTTCTGGAAAATGGACTCCCACAAAACCCAGATCGCAAGCTTTTTTCCAGATTTTGGTGGGAAATTCGTGCTTGCGATCCAGCTCGAGGGCCAGCTCTTTATCGAACTCACCTTTGGCGAATTCCCGTGCTGCTTTCTGTATTTCTTTTTGCGATTTCGTCAGTTCAAAGTCCATATTGATCCTCCCCATACACAAATGGCTACGGTTGGTTGACATTCGGATAACGAGAGTTGGAATTATCATATGATCGGCTGCTTTTCAAGGTGTTTAAAAGGCCCTTGACTGAAAGACTTTTCTGGCTTAGTTATTTTAGAGCAACCCAACAGATTGGAACTTATTTGAAAGGAAGCTGACAACAATGGCATACTCAGTTGCGCTTGCCGGCAAAGGTGGTACCGGTAAAACCACCATGGCCGGAATGCTGATAAAATTCTTACTGAAAAAAAATAAAACACCGATTCTGGCAGTGGATGCCGATTGCAATGCCAATTTGAATGAAGTTTTGGGTCTTAAGCTGGGTAACACATTAGGCAACGCCCGGGAAGACATGAAAAAGGGCGATGTTCCCAGTGGTATGACCAAAGACATTTTTATGGAAATGAAGCTTGAGGAAGCCGTAGTTGAATCCGAGGGATTTGATTTGGTGGTGATGGGTCAGCCGGAGGGTGCCGGCTGTTATTGCGCGGCCAACACTTTGCTCACCAATTACCTTGAACGCCTGTCCGGCAACTATCCTTATATCGTAATGGACAATGAAGCCGGCATGGAGCATATCAGTCGGCTGACAACCAAAGACGTTGATGTCCTGTTAATTGTATCGGATTCTTCCAGACGAGGGCTTCAAGCCGCAGTGCGCATAGATGAACTGGCCCGCTGCCTCAATATCGGCATTGGCAAAAGTTATGTCGTCATCAACCAATCTCGCGAGGCACCGCCGGCGCCGGTTATGGACCAACTCAAAGAAGCCAATCTTGAGCTGATCGGAACCGTTCCGCAAGACGATCTGATCTATGATTTCGATTTCAACGGCCGCCCGACCATTGAAATGCCCGAAGATAGCAAATCGGTCAAAGCCGCTTTTGAAATTTTCGATAAAATCGTTGCCTAAAAAAGCCGCAAACGGCAGAGCACACGGTGCATAACGAGTATCTAACTTAGCAAACAGAGTAGAAAATCAATGAGCAATAAAACCGGCTTTTTGTATGATGACAGGTTCCAACAACACCTAACCGGAAACTACCATCCGGAGATACCGGATCGGTTGCCAGCCGTATACAAAGGCGTCCAGGATGCCGGTCTGCTTGAGCAGCTCATATTGATCAAGGCCGAGCCAGCCGATTTGAAATGGGTGGAAACCGTACACGACGCGGATTACATCACGCGCTTGCAGAAAGCGTGCAGCCGAGGCGATAATATCTTTGACAGTCCTGACAACCAGATGTGCTCGGCAACATATGAAGTTTCATTGCTGGCGGTGGGCGGGCTTTTGGAGGCCGCCCGAATGGTGATGGCAGGCGAACTGGATAATGCCTTTTGCGCCGTACGACCACCTGGTCACCATGCAGAAGTCGACAAGGCCATGGGATTTTGCTATTTTAACAATGTGGCCATTGCCGCCCGTTACATTCAGAAAGAATGGGGAATAGAGCGGGTTGGTATTGTCGACTTTGATGTTCATCATGGTAACGGCACCCAGCACATTTTCGAACGGGATCCCACTGTATTTTACTATTCCATTCATCAACATCCAACCTTTGCCTATCCGGGTACCGGTCGTGAATTTGAAACGGGTAAAGATGCCGGACACGGGTACACCAAAAATTCACCGATGCTGCCCGGCCAGGGCGATACCGAATACAAGCAAATTTTGCAAAAGGATTTGGTGCCTGTCTTTGCTGATTTTAAACCACAGGTTATCTTGGTCTCCTCAGGCTTTGACGCCCACATTGAAGACAATATGTCGGATATAAAGCTGACAACAGAGGGCTTTACTTGGATTATCGAAAAAATTGTTGAAATGGCTACCGAATATGCGCAAGGCCGATTGATATCAGTACTTGAAGGTGGTTATTCAATCAGGCGGCTGCCGGAATTGGCTCGCAATCATGTAAAGGTATTATTAGACGCCTAAAATGATGAACTTTTGATGGTAATAATTTTAAACCACGAAGACGCGAAATGTAAACAGCACGAAATTGTTTTTTTAAGGCTTTCGTGTTTTATTTCCTTTGTGCTTGCGTGGTAAATTGACCTTAGCTCGTTTTGTCGAATTTTTTTCTAAAAGGAGAAACAACTATGTTCGTCAGCAACTCCATGACCCGCAAAGTAATTACTGTTGCACCTGACGATGGTATTTTTAAGGCCCAGGAACTGATGGCTGAAAATAAGATACGCCATTTGCCGGTTACCGAATCCGGCAACCGCCTTGTCGGTGTCGTGACGGATCGGGATATCAGAAGTGCGCTGCCCTATAAATTTTTCAAGACCGCTCCCAGTGAGGAGGAAAAGAAAAATTTTGCAGAACTAAAAATAAAGGACATCATGGCCAAAGATCCGATCACCATTTCTCCCGCTTACACAATTCAAGATGCATTGTTGATGATACAGGACGCCAGAATCGGCGCCCTGCCGGTCGTGGATGAAGAGGGCAAAATCGCGGGAATCATTTCAGTTCGGGATCTGTTGCGCGCCTTTATCAATGTGCTGGGAATTGGAGAGCCGGGCACACTGCTGTGTATCCTGGTGGAAGAAAAAGTCGGCCAATTAAAAAAAATCGTCGATGCCATCACCGAAGAAAACATTTCTTTTGGCAGCGTTTTAGTGGCCCGGTACTGGGAAAAAGATAAACGCGCCGTTTTCCCTTATCTGTTGACTCTGAATGTTGCCCATGTAAAAGAAAAATTACAAAACCTCGGTTTTACGTTGCTCGACCCCATGGAATGGTATCTAGACCAGCTGCCTAAAAATGATTAATGCACAACGCCCGCTCTCTAACCCAGATAAATCAGGCTCTTGCCCATACGATGATCTGTATATCTATCACCTCAACGGCCGCTTAACATCCCAGCATAAAATTCCAAATCGCCACTTTATCGGCAACTGGCAAGAGGATGATTTTTCATTTCTCTTCTTTTCACAGCCCGCATTTGAAGACATCCAGGATCTTTTACGCGCCCAACCTCAGCTTTCCTATATTGACAAATACCACATGTCCTATGCGCAGTGGCAAGGGACGGTATTTACCTCTTTTGATCACGGGCCTTTTCAGATAGTGGCGCCGTGGGAAAACCAAAAACAGAACCGGCCGTCTAAACTGGCGCTTGTTTTAGATCCAGGTCTTGTCTTTGGGGCCGGCACCCATCCCACGACCCTGGATTGTTTAGATGCGATCCAACTGGCATGGTCTCGGCACGCACCCAATAGCGCTCTGGATTTAGGCACCGGTACCGGCATATTGGCTTTGGCGGCGGCGCGTCTGGGCTGCAAACACAATTTAGCAGTTGACCTGAATTTGCTGGCAGCGACAACAGCAGCAAGAAATGTAGGTCTAAATTGCCTTGACCAGCAGATCGTGGTGGTTCAGGGATATGCCGAAGATTTCATTGACTGCCCGGCAGACCTTGTGATGGCCAATGTCCACTATGCGGTCATGCAAAAATTGATACGATCAAAGGCATTTGGAACCAAAAAGTGTTTTATTCTGTCTGGTCTGATGCGTAGTGAAGCTAAACAGGTGAAAATTGATTTGGAGCGGTTAGCGGCTAAGATATTAAAAAGCTGGACTCATCGAGGAATCTGGCATACATTTTATGGTGAATTTGACTATTAAGGGCAGGACAACAAAGGAATAACAGTAACCCAAACACTGGGACGTAAAGAATTCGTTATTAACCAGGAATGACACGAAGTTCTAAAACCAATAAAAAGATTTCATTCTTCGTGTTCTTCGTGCCCTTCATGGTGCAGGATGCTTTAACTACAAGAGTAATATTGTATTTTAAGGGAATTGAAATCTTATTGAAAGGTTCAAGATGCAAATCACATGCTGGGGATCGAGGGGTTCAATTCCGGTTTCGGGCAAATCGTATCTAAGGTACGGCGGTGATACGACCAGTTTGGAAATCCGCACCAAAAGCGGTGACATCATTGCGCTTGATGCCGGCACGGGTATCCGTAGATTTGGAAATAAACTGGTTGAAGAAAACGCACTTGATATCCATTTTCTTTTCACCCATGCCCATTGGGATCATTTGATGGGATTTCCCTTCTTTAAGCCGCTTTATTCCAAAAACGCCAAGCTGTTGATGCACGGCTGTCCATTCCATAGTCAGTTTGTCGAAACCATTTTATCGACTGTCATGGCACCCCCCAATTTCCCGGTTAAATATGCGGACATCAAAGCCCAGATGACCTATGAAAAGGCCTGTCCCTCAGAATTTAAGATTGGTTCGGTATCCGTCATACCCATACCCATCAGTCATCCCAATGGCGGTAGCGGTTATAAATTTATTGAAGACGGCAAGGTCTTTGTTTTTCTGACTGACAATGAACTGGGGTATCGTCATTCCGGCGGACGATCGTTTAAAGATTATGTCGAATTTACCTCCGGCGCCGATCTTTTGATACATGACAGTGAATATACACCTGAAGAATACCAGACGTTTATTGAATGGGGGCATTCGGTTTATACCGATGTGCTGGATTTGGCCAAACAGGCAGCGGTAAAAAAATTGGGGTTGTTCCATATAAACCAGGAACGCACGGATGACCAGATGGATGATATGGTCAGCACCTGCCAACAATATTTCAATGACAATAATCTTGACATTGAATGCGTCGGCGTGGCCACCGACATGATTTTCGAATTGTGAGTAAACGTTTAATTGGTTCGATTGGTTTCATTGGTTTGGTTCGACTTGGTCCTTCCCAACGAATAAAACCAATTCAACAAATCAAACAAATAGAACAAGGATTGTGCGTTGGATGATTTGATTAAAAAAGCGGTGACGGATCTGGCGCAGGCCAACATGGTGACTGCCTTGACCGGTGCCGGTGCTTCGATTGAAAGCAAGATTCCGCCATTTCGGGGCAAGGGTGGTCTGTGGGAAAAAATGGATCCCATGGAAGTTGCCCATATTGATGCCTTCTTGCAGGATCCGGCTAAAGTCTGGAATCTTTTAATCAAAGATATGAAAGATGTCATCGGCCAGGCACAACCCAATGACTGCCACAAAGGCTTGGCCAAGCTGGAAGCGCTTGGAAAATTGCAAACAGTCATTACCCAGAACATTGACGGGCTGCATCAAATGGCCGGCAATACAGACGTGATCGAATTTCATGGGACCTTTGCCTGGCAGCGCTGCATTGAGTGTAATACGCATATTGAAACCCAGAAGGTGGATATCAGCGAAATACCGCCTCGCTGCCATTGCGGTGGTATCCTGCGTCCCAATGCGGTTTTTTTCGGCGAGATGATACCACACGAAGCGCTCTGGCGCTCGCGGCAGGTGGCAACAGACTGCGATGTCATGCTGGTCATCGGCACTTCAGCCATGGTGCAACCGGCTGCCATGATGCCGGTGGTCGCCAAAGAGACCGGTGCAATAGTGATCGAAATCAATCCGGAAAGTACTCCGTTAACCGGCGATATCAGCGATTATATCATCAAGGGACCTGCCGGTGATACGATGAAGCGCATTGTGGCGGAATTGGATGCACTGCTATAAATGGGTATTGGGTATCGGGTATTGGTTAATGGTGAAAACAAATCCCCATTGGCAAATAGCGGATACCTTTTTTTGTTCTTTTACAGCTTAAAACTGGTTTTAAACCATGGGTAGTTGCGCTATATGTCTGAAAACAAAACGCCCTGGATTCAAACTATTCGATTAGATGAACCGAGCCTTAAAGATAACACTGCCGATGCCGAACGGCTTGTGCAGGCGCTAAAGACTCGCCTGAACGCCCCCAACATTCACATCGATCTGGATTTTTTAAAAAACTTGCCATCCATCTTGCGGGAAGCTCAATTTAGCCTTCGTTGTGTCCTGTTCAAAGAAAAACACCAGTGGGTGCTGACCGATATCCAAAATGCAAACGCTACGCAGATATGCGCCGGTTTAGCGGTTGACCTGGGAACCACTCGGGTGGTGTTGCGGCTGGTTGATCTGGCATCGGGCCGCTCGCTGGCGGAGCTGGCCTTCGATAATCCCCAGGAAAAGGTCGGACCGGATATCCTGGCACGGATTCATTTTGCCGAAAAAGAAGACGGGCTCAAACACTTAAATGATTTGATCATCAGAGATTTGAACCGCCATATAATCGAACTGTGCGCTCCGCAAAACCTGCGGCCGGAGAACATCTATGCCCTAGCGGTTGCCGGCAATACCACTATGACCCACCTGTTGTTGGGTCTCAATCCCCGGTGGATTATCCGCGAGCCCTATATCCCTGTGGTCAACAACCCCAGCGTCGTCAAAGCTGAGGCACTGGGTCTGCGGGTCAACCCCCGGGCACAGCTGTTGATATTTCCCAATATCGGAAGCTACTTTGGGGGAGATCTGATTGCCGGTATTCTTTTTTCCAGGATTTATCAGAGCCAACAGACCTGCATCTTGGTAGATGTGGGCACCAATGCTGAAGTTGTGCTTGGAAACGAAAACTGGCTGATTGCCTGCGCAGGTGCTGCCGGACCGGCACTGGAAGGCGGTGTTACGCGTATGGGAACGACCGCTGGCCCGGGGGTTATCGATCAAATTGCGGTGGATTCCGACACCCATACGTTTGAAATTCATACGATTGACGATTTGCCGCCGACTGGTATTTGCGGCTCGGGCGTCATCGACTTGGCTGCACAGCTGTTTCTCAGCGGCATGATCGATGTACGCGGCAAATTGCTGCCGGCTGTGTGCGGTACGAAAATAAAAAAAATAGACGGCTTATCGCATTTGGTGGTGGTGCCGGCGGAAAACTCGGCCACCGGCGCTGACCTGACCATCAGCCAGGCCGATCTGGATAGCCTCATACGGTCTAAAGCAGCCATGTACACAATTATAGAGACAATCACTGAATCGGTTAACATGAAGCCCCGGGAACTGGAAAGGTTTTATGTTGCCGGTACTTTTGGATCATTTATCAATCCTGAATCGGCCATCGCTATTGGGATGTTGCCGGACCTGCCGCGGGATCGATACCAGCCTTTGGGAAACAGCTCACTGGGCGGTGCCACCCTGGCCCTCCAATCCGATGCTTATCATGACGAAATTCATCAGATTCGTGAGCGCATCACTTACCTGGAACTCAATGTGAATCAAGATTTTATGAACCGCTTCAGTGCCGCCAAATTTTTACCGCATACGAATTTAAGTCTCTTTCCCACCGTTAAGCTTTAGCTTTTTCGAGAAAATATCCGCACAACTGTCTTCAATGCGAATGTCAACTAAGTAGACGCTTCATACCACAAAGTATCAACTTGATTTACACATAAATTGTTCAAGTTGGATCTCAAAATGTCGTTAGGACCGTCCCTTTTAGCTAAATAAACTAATTAATTTTAATAGCTTATTAAAACTCTAACCCAGATCTATCACCATCTCACATCCTTGGCATCAAATCTGCAAAACATTTGATCAACTAAATAAATAATGGCAGCAAACAACAGTTTTTAGAAAGGAGGAGCACATGAATCAACATCAATTGGAAGGTTGCATGAAAAAGGCATCCACCCGCAAAAAGCATATGGCGATCAAGGACCAGCATAAAAAGGTCACCATTGACAGCAGGGTTTTGGATTCGCTCTGTAAAAATGCAGTTGAGACCAAAGATTATGAATTCAGGGAAACCCTGCTTGATATTTTGAAAAACAATGCTGAAGAAGCTCATAAGCGCTTCATCGATTATGCCGTTCATTCGCCGGATCCCATCCAGCGCCGCTGGGCTCTGGTAAATCTGAGTTTAATGGAGTGTCGAACGGCCAAAGAAGCTGTGTTAAATGGATTGTGGGACCCTGACCAGGAAGTCCGCATGGCGGCTGCCATGAATGCCGGATTATATGATGATCGGGAGGTACTCGCAGCACTGGAGCACTTTTTTGCCACCAATCGATTTGCATGCGTGCGCAATTTTGCCCGTCTCATCGTCCGACAATTCCGGCAAAATAGACGGTCGAAAATGACGCTGGATGTCGCCTGCCTGCAGGATGCGCTGCACAGCTCATCGGTACCCTCTATTTGACATCATCCCCAAGTCTAACTGGGAAATGGACCACAAACCAAATAGCCGATCGTAAACGTCAGTCACCTGCTCTGTATTTAAATACCAAATGTCAAAGATTAAAATCCTCGTTCAAAACGAGGATTTTTTTTGCTATATCCAAAAAGCGCATTACCATTTTTATATGTTCACCCCTAAACGTGAGGCCTTATGAATAAGCCCATTTATCTGGATTATAACGCTACCACTCCCCATGCCCCGGAAGTCATTGAGGCCATGCGGCCGTATTTCGAGGAAGAGTTCGGTAATCCATCGAGCTCTCATATCTACGGCAGCAAACCCAAACAGGCCGTCGCCAGCGCTCGCGAGCAGGTTGCTGCCCTGCTCAATTGTAAATCTGAAGAAATCATATTTACCAGCGGGGGCACCGAGTCCAATAATTTTGCCATTATCGGCTGCGTTGAAGCTTTGCGCGCCAGGGGCCAGCACATTATTACCTCCCAAATTGAGCACCCGGCTGTAATTGAAGTGTGTCGCTTTTTGGAAATCGCTGGATTTGTGGTGACTTATTTACCGGTTGATGAATTCGGCCGAGTCAATACCGCGGATGTGGAAGCGGCCATACAGGCGGAAACCATTTTGATTTCCATCATGCATGCCAACAACGAGGTTGGAACAATTGAACCTATTGAAGAAATTGCAGCACTCACCCGAAAACACGATATTGTGCTGCACACCGATGCCGCTCAGTCGGTGGGCAAAATACCAGTGGACGTCAGCCGCTTGGGAGTGGACCTGCTTTCGATTGCCGGTCATAAACTATATGCCCCTAAGGGTGTCGGCGCCTTGTACATCCGACAGGGACTCATACCTGCTAAATTAATGCATGGCGCCGGCCAGGAAATGGGCGTGCGGCCCGGCACCGAAAATGTACTGGAAATCGTCGGTCTGGGTATGGCCTGCGAAATTGCCGCACGGGATCTGGAAAAAAATAGCGCGCATATGCAAGCCATGCGCGACCGGCTGTACGAAGGGCTCAAAAAACGCTGTGGTCATGTTCGCGTCAACGGTCACTCGCAGCAGCGACTGCCCAACACCCTCAGCATTTCCTTTGAAGGGTTAGAAGCCAATCGCATTCTGGATGCCATTGAACATGAAGTGGCCGCTTCGGCAGGCGCTGCCTGTCATTCGGATACGGTGAAAGTTTCCGCTGTGCTTGAAGCGATGGATGTTCCCCTGGAGTGGGCCAAGGGCACCTTACGCTTAACAACAGGGCGTTTGACCACAAAAGATGACATCGACCGCGCAATTGACGTCATCACAAAGGCCATCCAGAAATTGAAATAAAATTGGATGACTAGCAAATGTTATTCAGTGAATTTTTCCTATCAATTAACGAAACCGAATAATCAGCCAGATTAAAGTGATGACTAAAAAGGTCAAGAACAATATCAGGAAAGTACTCTCTTCCATATATCCTCTCATTAGATAATCAGCCTAATCAAGCGTATGCTAAATTGCACGGAACAGTGCCAGAAATATACTCACATTAAACAGGCGATTATCGTTATATCTTTAAAGGCGCATGCGATGCCTCTATCCCCTAAAAGCCATCGAGGACGTCGCTACATGATCCGGTACATAGCGCGTTCGAGCGGAAAACCGGTCAATATACCGCGAGTCGGTTGTGGGTTACCGGCTGCCAGTAGGCGCCGAACCCTCTCTTTTGTCGGCGGGTGCGTTCGCAGCAGGGTTCCCGCGGGCATTTGCTTGTAGCCCGGCCACATCAGCCTTCGCAGGGTTTTATTCTGAAAGGATTCTATTTTAGTCAGCGCAGAGGCCAGTGCATGACCGTCACCCATCAATTCTGTAGCGCCATAGTCGGCTCGATACTCGCGTGTTCGTGAAAGCGCTAACTGAAGCATTGCGCTTAGCGACGGCGCAAATATCAACAATAGGATTGCTGTCCAACTGATGGTATATTGACCCACAAGAAACAAAGGTAGGTTGAGCAGTAGCAAAAATTGGCCGAATAATGCCAGCATCTGGACCAGCTGTTGCGACAAGGCCGCAAAGCCCATAATGCGCAGATCGTTGTGGCGCAGGTGACTGATTTCATGGGCCATGACAGCCGCTACTTCATCAGGGCTGAGATGCCGCAGCAGGCCTTCGGTGACTGCAATGGCTGCATTTTTTCGGTTGCCGATGGTAAACGCATTCATCATCTCACTCGAACTGTAATAAAGGATCGGCAGATGCGGTAATTGGGCACGTTTCGCTAAGGTCTGCAACATGCTGTATAGTTGCGGCGCTTCATGATAATCCAATCGGCGAACCTTTTGAAACCTGAGGATAACCTGCGGCGGTACCATTGGATTTAAGAAATAAAGCAAAACGACGATACCGACAGCCATCAATGCAAATTGAACGCCCCCTAAAAGCCACCCCATCGATCCCAAAATGAATGCCAGAAGGCTGACCAGCAGAAAAGACTGAACCGCTGTGGCGAGTTTGGTGTTTATGCTTAGTCCATTATTCATTTTTATATTTCTTGATATGATCTTGTCGGCAAACAGATCGTTTCAGCCCGATTTTTGACAAAGGTGATTGCTTTCGTAAGATTTTATTATAAAATAATTACCATATAAATGTTGTCAATAATTATTTCATTACTTATTAAGCATTATGCTATAAAGTAATGAATTGGGAACTATGGCTATCAAATGGAGGGAGATGGTATGTGATCTATTTTTGGGATCGCAGCAGGAAAAGATTCACAAAGCGGGGATCTATATCTATTGGAGCGACCTGACCATATTCGCTTTCAATTTCGTTGAAAAGATCCTCAAAGGTCTGGCCCAAACGATCGGTCAGTTCATAATCTTTTAAACCCGTTTCGGCCGCCAACCAGATTAAGAATGCGGATTTCATTTCATCCGGAATTTTACGGGGCAGCGGGGTGCCGGAATCAACTGCTCCCGGCAACAGTTTCTCAAAGAAGGGCAAGAACTGCTTCAGCGTCAGTGATTTTAATTTGTCACCCTTCAGGCGGCAATAATGCTGCGCCCACAGGGTAAGCAAAAGATTTTTATAGGTTAGAAAGCCAAATTTAGCCGGTTTATCCATCTTGATGTTCATCACCGACAACAGGTTATCAACCGCAACCACCTGGTCAAAAATTGCGGCGGATCTGTTGATATCGTCAAGCGCGGCAAATTCTCGGTACAATACGCCGGTTTGGTAATTGTCGTAGTAGAGCGGCTTTTTGACCAGCAGACCGCCGACAATCCCCATCCATTGCTCCCCCCAAAAAGTCAATCGCAGATCCGCCTGCGCAAACCAGCATTTGGACAGCCATTTTTCCGCCCGCCATTTTAGTTTGAGGGCTGCGCCAAAGCCGGTCCGGAAAATATCCTGAAGTGAATATTGAATGAGCAACGCGGCTGCTCGGGCGGTATCGTCTTTTTGGTCTTTGAGCATTCGTTCCAAACCGATGCTGATGTACCCGCTGGCCTTTTTGACTATAGCTTGAAGTGCATCACGCTCACCAATGATCCGGCGGTCGGCAACGACGACCTGATTGCACAAATGGGCAAATTCGGTTTGCAGCAGGTGAACGATATTGGGCGCTTCAATTTTCTGTAGGGCACGGGTGAAATAGTTGTCTTGCTTTAATTCACGCAGCGGCGAGACCGGTACCGGAAGCGTTGACATTTGCTGGGAAGCTTGTGGGATAAACTTTTTGTGTTTGGCTTCGAGCTCCCCGGGTTTTATCGGTTGATAGATGCCAATAGCCTCATCAAAGGGTAAAAAGCCTTTTTCCGCCAGTCGCATAGTCCGCCAGCGGTAGCAATCTTCTTCAGTTTCAGCCGGTATGACGTGGGCGGCCTCCATAAAAACGCTTTGGTAAATATGATGATCGGTAGAGGCCAAGCGTTGCACAATTTGGGTTAACAATTTGCGCCGCTGCTCATCGAGCAGCTTTTCGGATTCGCTATCCGTGGGAAAATCAACAAACCTTAAATAATAGATATCATCCAGCGTAAAAAAATCATCACCGAATTCAGTGGGATCCTGATCATGTTCCCGAATTCTGACCTCCAGATTATTGAACAGATAAAACTCCATAAATTCTAGCTGATCCTTTAATATCCAGCTGATAAATCGCTGTGAATCGGCTTCCATCAACAAATTCATCCAGCGTGTGACGGAATTGATGTCAATGCGGTCATTTTGCCAAGTCTCCAGGTCGACAATGTGCTCCCACTGCTTGTTGGTGGCCAGTGAAAGCAGCGGCAGCGAATCCTGTGGCCCAATTTCATTTACCAGCAGATAAAAATCTTGTTCGGGAAACGAGTGCACCAGGGCTGCCGGCTGGCGGTCTTCTAAAATTCGACTAAGAGCCTTTTCAGGCGCCAGCTCCATAATTTGTCTTCTTTTTTCCTGCAGCTGCTGCACCCGTTCAAGGGTTTTGTCTTCTGGTTTCTTTTTAGGCATGGTGTCCGTTCAAATATGCAATGAAAATGTCGGGCCGTTTTTCATAGATTTCAAATGCCAGAACCCGTCTGGTGTTGTGGGTTGCGAGTTGCGCGTTACGCGTCTTTCGGCTTGCACCTCGCAACACGAAACGCGAAACACGGAACGCTAATTACTCCATCACTCCAATACTAAACGCCCTCGCCTTCCGGCCGCGAATTCCAGGGCGCGATCTTAAAAAGCAACAGCATACCGGGGATCGCAATCAGGGTGCAGAAAATAAAAAAACTTTGCCAGCCCATATGTTTGGCCATCAAACCGGTTACCGAGGAAGCCAGCTGTCTAGAAAGACCCATAATACCTGTCAGCAGGGCGTATTGGGTAGCGGTAAACTTTTTATTGGTAATGCTGGCCATAAAGGCCACGAAGGCGGCGGTGCCCATGCCGCTGCTCAAGTTCTCGAAAGCGATGACCCCTGAAAGCATAGCAATGTTATAACCGATCCGGGCCAAAATGGCAAAACCGGCGGTAGATAGGGCCTGCAGGATCCCGAAAATCCAAAGGCCGCGGTTGATGCCCAGCTTAAGCAGCATTACACCCCCCAAAAACGCGCCGATCAAAGTTGCTGCTGTTCCAAAAAATTTGACGACGGTACCGATCTCTGTTTTGGAAAATCCGGCCTCCAAGTAAAACGGCATGGTAATGCCACTGGCCATGGTATCACCAACTTTATACAGCAGAATAAAAACCAAAATCCAGATGGCGCCGCTACGGCTGAAATAATCAACAAACGGTTCAACCACCGCTTCCTTCATGGTTTGGGGTGTGCCGGCCACAGGCTCCGGCTCCGGTGTCAGTAGGGTCGTTAAAATACCGGGCAACATGAACAGGGACATGATAAAATAAACGTGGGAAAAGGGGATGTGATCGGCCATGATCAGACCGCCACCGGAGGCCAGCAGCATACCCAGCCGATAGCCATAAACGTACATCGAGGAGCCCAGCCCCAGCTCTTCATCAGCCAGATCTTCGCGCCGATAAGCGTCGATGACAATATCCTGGGTGGCGCTGAAAAAGGCCACCAGAGCTGCTGCCACAATCATCAGCCCGGTGTTGTTGACCGGGTCTGAAAAACCCAGCCCCACGATGGCAGCCATTAACGCCACCTGGGCGATTAAAAGCCATCCGCGGCGACGCCCAAGAAACGGTGGTACAAACCGATCCAAAAGAGGTGCCCACAAAAATTTCCAGGCGTATGGAATCTGAAACAAGGAGATCATACCGATCCAGGTTAAATCAACGCCTTTCTCAGTCATCCAGGCCTGTAATACCCCCCAGGTGAGCAACAGCGGAAGCCCGCCGGAAAATCCCATTAAAAAGGCCACCAGCATGCGACGGCTAAATATGACTTTTATTGTGGATTGTTGAATCGGCAGGTTCAAATGCGCCTCATAGGACGGAACTGATTCTTATTCTGGTGTTGTGCCCGCAAGCGATTTGCAAAACACGGATTGATTCCATGAATCTTTTTTTAAATAGAGTGATTTAAATTCCAAATTTTCAATGACCCAAACATGTTTGGAATTTTGAATTTTGGTCGTTGTGATTTGTTTGGGATTTGGGATTTAATCATTTCGGTGCTTAGGATATTCTTAATCAAAGAACGCTTATGAACTAGAATATGACTTGCGCTTATGATAGCTTTCTAGCGAAGCATGACACCAGCTGTTGCCTCAGAGAAAGTGATCACGATTTTAGATTGGTCCGCCGATGGCGGATTTAGATGCTAATTCCCTTGCAGCTGCTGGGGTGTCACAATTGGCCCGTATTTTTCTCTGAGCGCCATTAGTGCTGCGCGTTGCTTCTTAAGTATGTCAAAAAAGCGCTGGGGAATATGGGGCTCTTGGCTGTAGGCCTCTTGCTGTAGATCTATGCGTGCCACAATATTATCAATGTATAATGAAAACTGTTTGCTGTATAGGTCTTGCGGATATTCTTTGTCAATGCGCTCTTTAAACAGCCGCTTTAGATCATCATACTTGGGTAAATAGCCGATGGGCGTTTCAATGGCATCCACTTCTTTGTGGGCGCGTCGCTCCAGCCAGGCCATCCAGGCTTTAACATCTTTCTTTTCACCCAGCAATTTTTGAGAGCTGCCGCCCCGCGCCTCATGGGTTAAAAAATAATTAAGCCCCGCCAAAATCGGCCGCTTATCATCATCTATTTTGTCGCTGTTAAAGAAAATAAATTGCGCATCCATATACTCGCCCAATGATCCAGGAGTAAAAGGTGCATTGGCCCACGGTTGACGGCGAACACCGGTGGCCCCAACTTCCGTTGCCGTTGCAGCGGATACAATGCAGGCGCCGATAACAACACCCTCATCGGGGTTTTTCGACACCCAGACCGGCGGCATGGTGTCACTATCGCGGCCGCTGTAAGTAAAGATGCGGGTTTCAACCCCCTCAGCGGCTTCATTATTGTCCGAATAGTTTTCCAGAGCGCTATTGGAAAGCGTGCAGCGGGAGTTGGGGTGCGACATGGGAATCTCTTTGCTGTTTTCATCCACCATGCCCTTTTTCCACGGACCTTGAAAATTGTGGCCTTTGGTCGGCGGCGGCTCTTCCCCATTACCGGTCCACTGGGGCACCCCATTTTCATCAATAAGCACATTGGAAAAGATGACCTCAGTGCCCTCATGACGCAAACATTTCATCAAGTAGGGGTCACCTTCCCAGTTGACATCTTCGACGATACCAAAAATTCCGCATTCGGGATTGATGGAACGTACGGTACCGTCATCTGCAATCCACATCTGCGCCAGGTCGTCACCAACGAAATGATCACCGGCCATGGCCGAGGTGGTTTTGCCGCAGCCACTGGGTGCCGCACCCACCATCCAAGTGATGCGCCCGCCGGGCCCTTCAATACCGGTGATAAACATATGCTCGGCAATCTGCTCGCCTTTGCTTACATACACAGAGCGGTCCACCGAAAAACGGTGGTTGCCCTTTTTCATCAGCAACGTGTTACCGGCATAGGTGCAGTTAAAGCTGTAGGTGGTCAAATGGCTGCGATCCATATATACGCGGGCATTGGGCAGATCTTCAGGCCGGTTCATGCCTTCACTGTGGATGTTGGCATAAAAATGCCCCAGCTTTTCGACTTCCTGATCAAAGGCATCATATACATTGCGATAGAGGATGGCGGCGCTGTGCATCACATAGGTCGAGCTGGATATTTCAAGCGCCGGATTGGATGCCGGTGCGCCCACCGGGCCTCTTAAAAAGAATCCGACCATCATCTTTTTACCCTTCATGATGCCGGTCATTTTCTGCCGGATATCTTCCAGTGCCTCAGCGCGGTCTTTTTTATTTGCCAACGAACTGACCTCTTCACCTTGATTGTAAATGTAAAAAGTGCGGTCGATGATACGGCCCTGTTCTTCTTTTAGATCATAGTGGATCGTATGGCCGTTCATGGGCAACGGTTTTTCTTCGCCTTTTTCTAAAGAGAGCGCCCTGACAAATTGACGATCTTCCTCGGATCCTGTATCGATAAACACATCATCCGGTTGACAAAGCTTAATGGCATTGGCAATTTTTTTAAGAACATCCGGATTCTGAATGGGTTTGAGTTTTGCCAGGTTTTCCGCATCGATCGTATTTTCAAATACCTGTTGTGCCGCTTTTAAATCAGTGACACCACCCAATTCCGTTACGATGTCGATACAGTCTTTAAAAGGTCCCATGGCCTTTCTCCTTTGCTAAATAATTAAATGTAATCTTTAGTCTATCATTGAAACGCCGGATGGTCAAAAAGGGCCGCTCCAGGCGATTTCGAGCTAATATTCGCCATATCTAAGTTGCGTGAGAAACAATGATGATTTCCGACAGCGAACGCTTGGGCACATGATGTACCGCTTTGTCATCTCTCCAATACCGTATATTGCCATCGGGCCCAACTTCTTCAAGCACAATTTCTTCTTTGGGCTTGCCGAGTGCCAGCACCAACAAAATATCAAGATGTGCTGGAAGATCGAGCACGCCTCTCAACTCCTTACGATTGATGGAACCAAGCATACATCCCGCTAGCCCCACGTCCCTGGCACCCAGTAAGATCGACTGGGCAGCAATTCCGTGGTCAACCCCAAATTCTTTGCTGATGTTTCTGTCGCCCAGAATCACTATATAAGCCGCGGGTCTTTCTCCAGGCTCCGGTCCCGGCCAGTCTTTCAGATAAGCAGCCCAGCCCAGACACTTGAAAATTTCCGCATTTAATGCAGGCCGGCAGGTCAGAATATATTTTAAGGGCTGTAAATTCGCACCCGAGGCCGACATTCGCGCCAGATCGACCAGCGATTCCAGGGTTTCTAAATCAATCGGCTGTTCCTCAAAAAAGCGGCGGCAGCTTCTATTGGCCTTGATCAGATCAGCAATCATCTTATTCCTCCGGATTTAGCTCGTACAAAAAATTTTCTTCCGGCGGCATATGCCTTCGAATCCAGATCAAAACTTTATCCATCTCTTGTCTGAGTTCGTTCAGGGCTTTACCGCGATGACTCACATCGCTTTTTTCGGCAATGGTCATTTGACCGAAAGTCTTGTTTAACGGAGGGTAGAAAAAAATAGGGTCGTAGCCAAAACCTTTGTTTCCGACAGGCGTCTCAGCAATCAGCCCTTCACAGCGCGCCTCGTAGGTGAGTGCTGGGCCCGATGGAACGGCAATTGAAAGAACACATTCAAAAACCGCTTTGCGGTTGGTTTGACCCTGCATATTTTTGAGCAACTTGGCCACCCGCTGTTCGTCGCTGGCATTTGCGCCGGCATACCGGGCTGACCGCACACCGGGCTCACCGTCCAAGGCGTCCACCAGCAAACCCGAGTCGTCGGCTAAGGCTGGAAAGCCCAGTATTTTGGCCGTGAAGCTGGCCTTTTTATAAGCATTTTCCTCAAAGGTCTCGCCATCTTCTTCTACTTCCGGAATCGGTCCAAAATCAGCGAGGCTTTTGATCTGAATCGGGAAACCGGTTAGCAAATCCTTTATTTCGATAATTTTTCCGGGATTTCCGGTTGCAATAACCAGCGGTATTTCTTTGTGCATGGCAACCTCGCTGCCGGTAAAGTTGCGTCGGCAGTTTTTGATGGGTCACTTGGCGGTTAATGTTCAGATTGAAAAATTTCGGGTTTCGACAATCAGGAAGGTATAAGTGTTTAGAGTAAAGCATCGGTTTATCTTTGTAAAGATTTTAGCTTAATTTTGCATGAAAATAGATGAGATTATTTTACTTAATATGAAAATCGGATAATATCCCTTCTTATTTCTCATCTATTTCCACCCAGAGAACAATGCGGCGAGCCGGAGCCTTCCATCTGCGGCGTTGCCTTGCATATGAAAGCCTCCGATTCGTGCAAGATTCAGCTACCAGCTGAATCTTGCATGAAAATTAATGTGAAATTTGCTTTTAATACTTTCCCCTTGAAATTTGACCGCTATCATGTCATGAACACCGCATGCTGGGAACAGACAAGATCCGGAAATCCGATTATTAATCTTATGGGCATTCGCAAAAGATTATATTTTTTACTGGCGTTAATTATTGTCGTCCACTTGGTCGGCAGCTTGGGCTATTTAATCATTTTTGAAGGTGAGCCCGCGTTTCTGGATTGCCTTTATATGACGGTGGTGTCGCTGACCACTGTCGGCTACGGCGAAATCATCGAGGTCACCGGAAACGAAACGGCCCAGATTTTTACGATGGTGTTGATCACCTTCGGCATGGGTATCATCCTCTACGGTATTAGTTCCCTGACGGCCTTATTTTTGGAAGGCGAACTTTCAGGCTTTTTAAGGAAAAAAAGAATGATAAAGCAAATCGATAAATTAAAAGATCATTATATCGTCTGCGGCGGGGGCGAAACCGGCAGCGGCGTCATAAAGGAGCTATGCGTAAACAACGAGACGGCGGTGTTGATCGAAACCGACATGGAAAGAATTGAGCGTTGCAAAGCCATCTGTGAGCTGCTGTTTATCCAGGGAGATGCCACTGAGGATGAGAACTTGATGGCGGCAGGCATTGAACGCGCCGCTGGGATTGTGATCTCCTTGCCGTCTGATAAAGACACCCTTTATGTGACCATGACAGCCCGCATGCTGAATCAAGGCATTCGCATTATCAGTCGCATGTCCAACCAGAATTTGCACCCCAAACTCATTAATGCCGGCGCTAATGCGGTCGTGTGCCCCAATGCCATCGGTGCGCTACGCATGGCTTCTGAAATGATCAGACCCGCAGCCGTGGATTTCTTAGACCATATGCTGCGCAGCGGTAAAGGCAATCTGAGAATTCACGAATTAAAGGTTTCGCAAAGATCCAAGTTCAACCAAAAAGAAATCCGTGATTGTGGTCTCAAAGAGCGATATGGTTTGCTGGTGTTGGGTGCCAAAGACGGCGACAACGACATTGAATTCAATCCACAGCCTACCCGCCTGCTGGCAGCCGGTACAACCTTAATTGTCATGGGAGCAATTGAACAGATCGCCCGGGCGCGTGATGCCTTTTAAAAAATAGCACCCATTTTAAAACGACCCATTCTGAGAATCACTCCGATCCCATTCCATCAAAGATGAGTAAATATCTGTTTGACATAGTGGTATGACCTCTTACCAAATGTGCTTTCGACCAACTAATAAAATAAAAATATTTTTTAGGAATAATAACAGTTAAATAAAAGGAAAAAAAAATCTTGACAGCCTATTTCGCAAGTGGTATGACCTCTAACCAATTAATTATGAATTTCGAATATCGAATATTTTTATTTTTTATATTATTTCAGGTAAATGCAAAAATATATAACCATACTGCCATCCCCTTTCGATAAATGGTATGACCTCTAACCAGGAAATCTTTCAGAGGAGAACTTAAAATGGAAGCAAAACTGGGCCCACCATTGCGAGCGACTCAATATGTCGAAAGTATCCTCGTAACTGCCATTTTGGATGGAACCTATCCGCCGGGAACACCGCTGCCCGGTGAGCGCGTGATGGCCGGTCAGATCGGAGTAACCCGCCCCACCCTGCGGGAGACGTTGCAGCGTCTGGCCAGTGAAGGCTGGGTTAAAATTCACCATGGCAAGCCCACAATGGTCAATGACTACTGGCTGGAGGGCGGCCTGAGGATGATCGGCACCCTGGCCAAATACGCCAAATTTCTTCCCAATGGTTTTATTACAAAACTACTGGAGGTCAGAGTCACCCTGCTACCGCCGGTTGCCCGGCTGGCAGCGATGCACCAGCCCCAAAAACTGCTCGATTATCTTGCTGAACAACCGAAGCCGACGGACAACGAAATTACCTTTTCGGCCTATGATTGGGAATTACAAATGCAAATAACCCGCCTTTCGGGCAATCCAGTTTACGCCTTAATCTTCAATGATTTTGCTTCCATGTTTCATAAATTGGCAATTCCCTATTACAGGTCGGAAATATCACGAAACGCTTCACTTCAATTTTACCGCTATCTTTCACATACGGTGGCACACAATGCCGATGCCGTCGAAGAGGTGGTCAGATTTGCTATGCAACAAAGCATCCAAATCTGGCATGAGGTCAGAGGGTCGGATGCAAAAGTGGATTTATAAATGATCGTGGCAAATTAAATCGGAAAGGCGAAGTTGATGTATTTGATTATGCAGGCGTATCGATCCTCTTGTAAATCTATGCTGGAGTAATGGCGTAATGGGAAGCGTGTCAGCGTCTGCAAAAGGGATAACATTGATAAAATACGCCAATTATCCTTCACTTCATCGCACCAACTTATTGCAACCATGTCGACCAAAGACCTGATCTTGGCCATTGACAACGGTACCCAAAGCCTCAAAGCATTGGTCTTCGATGCCGCCGGACAGCTGCTGGCCAAAGAAGCCGTAACATTTGTTCCCTATTTCTCGGAGCAGCCGACCTGGGCGGAGCAGGATCCGGAAGTATTTTGGCAGGCGCTGATCGAAGCCTGTCAGCGAATCTGGCAACATCCCGCTATCGACAAAGATCGTATCGCCGGCGTTGCGTTAACCACTCAACGCGGCAGTGTCGTCAACGTTGACAAAAACGGCAAACCGCTGCGACCGGCAATCATCTGGCTCGACCAGCGCAAAACTTACGGGTTGCCGACCGTCAGCGGCCCCTGGGGATGGATTTTCAAATTCGCTCGTTTGACTGAAACGGTGGCCTACCTTCAACAGGAATCCGAAGTTAATTGGATTCGCACCTATCAACCCGACATCTGGCAAAAAACCCATAAATATTTGCTGTTATCCGGTTTCCTGACCCACCGTCTGACCGGAAAATTTGTAGATTCGATTGGCTGCCAGGTCGCCTTCATTCCATTTGATTATAAACGCCTGCGCTGGTCATCCAGCTGGGATTGGAAATGGCGAGTGTTAAACGGCATCGACCCGGCCGTCCTGCCGGATCTGGTCCCGCCGGCAACCCCCCTGGGAGAGATTACCACAGCTGCGTCCCGCGAAACCGGTATTCCTCAAGGTCTACCGTTGATTGCCGCGGCTGCCGACAAGGCCTGCGAAGTGATCGGTTCCGGCAGCCTTAAGTCATCTATCGGCTGCTTGAGTTATGGTACCACCGCAACCATCAATGTTACCCATAAAAAATATATTGAGCCCATTCCACTGTTGCCTGCTTATCCGTCCGCGGTGTCAAATTATCACACCATTGAAGTTCAAGTATATCGCGGCTACTGGATGGTCAAATGGTACAAAGAACAATTCGGTCAGCTTGAACAGCAGGAAGCAGCCCGCCAGGGCATCGCACCGGAAAGCCTTTTTGATAAGTTGGTGGAAGCGATTCCACCCGGATCAATGGGATTGATGCTTCAACCCTACTGGACCCCCGGTCTTAAGATGCCGGGTCCGGAGGCCAAAGGTGCCATTATCGGCTTTGGCGACATTCATACACGTGCACATCTGTATCGTTCGATATTAGAGGGGCTGGCTTACGCCCTGCGGGAAGGCAAGGAACGCATTGAAAAGCGCAGCAGAAAATCCATAACCGAGTTACGCGTATCCGGGGGCGGCAGCCAAAGCCGCAGTGCACTGCAATTGACTGCTGATATATTTGGTTTACCAACTGCCAAACCCCATATTTATGAAACCTCCGGTCTGGGCGCTGCTGTTGATGCGGCTGTGGGTTTAGGTTTGCATCCAGACTTTAAGGCCGCCGTTGATGCGATGACATACATTAGCGAAGTTTTTGCGCCGGATCAAAAAAACCATGCGCTATATAATGAACTCTACCATGATGTTTACAAAAAAATGTATCGGCGGTTAAAACCGTTGTATGAACGCATTCGAACCATTACAGGTTATCCAAAATAAGTTGGATCTTTGGCACATTGGATCAGTTGACCTCAACAGTCCGTCGGCCGCTACGAGAAAGGCCGCCGACTGTCGAGGTGGTCATTTATGTAATCCATTATTTAAGAAAAAACATATAATTTTAAATATTTATATTCTATCCCCCACCGGTGTCAATCTGCTTTACAAACAAACTGGGTTATGCCATAAATTCTTCCAGTTCATCTTAAGTATCCAATAAATGATGGTCCTTAGAACCGGAACAGAAATGCACGCCTTTGCTGTCCGTTTCTCGTTTCGACCGAGAAGCCCGCTAAACTCGATGCAACGACGCAATTCATGTTAAAAGAGCTATCCATTCGAAATTTTGCCATTATCGATGACTTGCAAATCCGTTTTTCCGATGGTTTGACCATCCTTAGCGGCGAAACAGGGGCCGGCAAATCCATCATCCTCAATGCCGTCAATCTGTTGCTGGGGAGCCGCGCAGCGACCGACCTGGTTCGCAGCGGCGCCGAAAGCGCCGAGTTGGAAGCCCTTTTTGAAATAGCAGCCTCCAGCCGCGTGGCACACATAATGAGCGAACACGGCTATAAACCTTCCGAAGGATTGCTTATTAGAAGGATTATTGCGCGCAACGATGCCAATCGGGTGTATCTAAATGATCGCTTGGCGACCATCCAGTTACTCAATACCATTACCGAAAATTTAGCCAGTATTTCTGGGCAGCATGCCCATCAGTTACTTCTAAAAGAGGAACAGCATCTGTTAATTTTGGACCAATTCGGTGGTCTGCTATCTTTGCGTGAAGCGGTTGGTGCGTGTTATCAAAAATTGCTGACCGCCCTGAATAAATTAAACGCATTAGAGGCCATCAAGGAACGCCAAGCAGAGCACATGGAGCTGCTAGCCTTTCAACAAAAGGAGATCACAACGGCCAAACCCATCATCGGTGAGGATGAAACCCTCGAACAGGAGCGGATGCGATTAAAAAACGCTGAAGCACTCTATCAGACAGTTTATAATAGTATCGAAATGCTTTATAGTGCGCCGGGCTCAGTTATGGAAAAAATGATGGCCGTTAGTAAAGAGCTGACCAAAATCAGCCAGATTGATAGCCAATTGATATCGGATGCCCAGAATCTATTGGACACAACCTACCAACTCGAGGATTTGATAGAAAACCTACGCGGCTATCTTAATTCGATCCAGATGGACGACCAACAACTAGAAGCCGTCGAGGAAAGACTCGACACACTCAACAAGCTCAAGCGCAAATACGGTGGTAGCTTGGAGGCGGTCATTGCAAAAAGCACATCTATCGAGCAGGAGCTGACCGACGTTGAAAATATTGAAGAACAGATCCAGGCAACCCAGACTGAAGTTAACGAACTGTACGGCCAACTCAAAGACCTGGTGTTAAAGCTGTCGGCCAAACGTAAAAAAGCAGCCAAAGATTTTGCCAAAAAGGTCATGGCTCAATTGACCACTTTAAAAATGGCCAAAACCAATTTTAAGGTGGCACTGCAGCGCATGCCAGCCGATGAGAGAACCGACCCCAATTTGGCGGTTGATGGCCAGATGATCACTGAAACAGGTATTGACCGGGCCACATTTTTAATTGCGCCCAACGTGGGGGAAGCCTTAAAGGCACTGGCCAGCATTGCATCTGGCGGTGAACTCTCTCGGGTGATCCTGGCGTTGAAAGCGCTTTTGGCCAAAACCGATTCGGTCGAAACGGTGGTATTCGATGAAGTGGATGCCGGCATTGGTGGTGGAATTGCTGAAGCGGTAGGAAAAAAGTTAGCCGATCTTGCCAAACACCACCAAGTGATTTGTATTACCCACCTGCCGCAAATCGCAAAATTCGGCCAGCAGCATTTTCGTATTTCGAAAAAGGTTTCTTCGGGCAGAACCCGAACGACC
>JAAUXY010127514.1_pt1 | contig 32665 bp, 27 predicted proteins | sample 7278121 | NCBI WGS metagenome assembly JAAUXY01 (sample SAMN14350117, study PRJNA611818) | marine sediment metagenome | isolation source: surface marine sediment (1.8m) | place: French Polynesia: Moorea | collected 2018-08
ACATGATCGCCAATCAGACTGCGTTGATTGTTTGGGATGTGCCTGAACGTGGTAAACGATGCGCCATCGAAACGCGTCAGCCCCGCCGCCTCGTTGCCAATCCACAGCATCCCATCCGCGACGGCCAGGAGCGCACGAAAACTGTTTGAAGGCAGAGTGTCGGAGCGGCCCGGCTCATTCAGGTAGTGCACAAAGTCTCCGGCGGAGAGTGCACTCTGATAGAGGCCGTTCTCGTAGGTGCTCACCCAGAGCGTCTCATCCGTGCTGACAATGTTTCTGACGCGCTCCCGGCCGGGAATTCCGTCGACCGCTTCGAACGCCCGCGCGCCCGGCCTCAGACTGAAGAGTCCAACACCGTCCGTTCCCGCCCATACGGTCCCAAGCGCATCGACGTGCACCGCTTTGATGCGGTCGTTGCCAGCCGCGAATTGTGCCTTTGCACCCGTGCTTGGATCGAGGCGGACTAGACCGCGGCCATCTGTGGCAAGCCACAAACGGCCCTGCGCATCTTCATCGATGGCGCGCACGGCCGCCTCCAACGGATAGCGATCGAAACCCAGGGTGTTCCGGTTGTAGCGCGCCACCCCGCCAGACTCCGTGCCAGCCCAGACATCCCCGTGGCGATCGACGTGGAGTGCCCAGACCCAGTTGCCCGGCAGGGAATTCGGATCGGCGGCATCGTGGAGGTAGGTACGGACCTCATAGCCGTCATACCTGTTCAGCCCCTGCTGGGTGCCGATCCAATAGAAACCCGAGCCGTCCTGCGCAATCGCCTGCACGACGTCCTGTGACAATCCGTCACTGACAGTCAGTCGTTCAAAGCTCAACTGCTCCCGCGCCATTCCGGCCTGCGGCAGGTAGCAAAGTGCAATGAGCAGCAACATCGCCTGCCCGTACGTGTGCACGCTTCTCGTTTCTCTGTATTCCCCCAACTGCAACCATCCTATACCCAATTCGGCAACTTAATAAACATTCCGCAGTCAATCCAACCCGAAAAGACCGAGCTTGTCGGCGCACGTCCGCCACGTTAATCTCGCGCGACATGCGCCAGGGCTTACTCACCACAATCGCGCTGCTATTGATCAGCGGCTGCAGTCAACAGTCCAGGGACAGCTGGATCGTCCAGGCGGAAACGACGTCGGCAGCCGTCGTGGCCGCTGATCTGGCTGGCGGCGAGGTCACGCACGAGCTGCCTCTCATCAACGCCATTGCAGTTTCCCTGGATCGGGCACAATCCCGCCGACTGGCACAAGATCCGTCGCTGCGACTGTGGCCGGACACGCGCCTGCATCTGGCCGGCAAAAAGAAAAAGAAGAAACACGGCAACGCAATCCCGGAACCGGGCGTCCCCGGCGTGGCAAATGCCGCCGCGCTGCACGTGCAGGGCATCGACGGGGCAGGTGTCAACGTGGCAGTCCTGGACACCGGTTGGTGGACCAGCCATAAGTGGCAGAAGAAAGACCTTGTCAACGCAAATCGTGTCGTCGCCGAATACAACGCCGTCAGAGACAACGCCGCAGATATGCGGGACGACAGCGGGCACGGCAGCCATGTCGCGAGCATCATTTTGAACAGTCAGATTGCCCCCTCTGGACAAGCTCTGTCCATCGCACCCATGGCTGGCCTCATCAGCATCAAAGCTTTCGATGACCAGGGTGTCGGTTCCTACGCTGATGTGATCAGGGGCATCGACTGGGCGGTTGCAAACAAGGACGAGCACGGCATCCACATTCTCAATCTCTCGTTCAGTGCACCCGTGCGATCTCATTACTGGGACGATCCCTTGAACCAGGCCGTCATGGCGGCATGGCAGGCAGGCATCGTGGTCGTGGTCTCCGCCGGCAACCAGGGTCCGGACCCGATGACCATTGGCGTGCCGGGGAACGTTCCCTATGTGATCACGGTCGGCGCCATGACCGACAGCTACACCCCAGACGACCGGAGCGATGACCGGCTGGCCTCGTTCTCCTCGGCCGGCCCGACCCATGAGGGCTTTCTGAAGCCGGAGCTCATTGCGCCCGGCGGGCACATGCCTGGGAGCATGAAATCGAATCACCACGCCATTGCCAGCGCCCACCCCGAGTGGGGCAGCTCGCACAACAAGCTCTTCACGATGTCCGGAACGTCACAGGCAGCTGCGGTCGTCAGTGGCGTCGTCGCGCTCATGCTACAGGTAGACCCGTCGCTGCAGCCCGACGAAGTGAAGTGCAAGTTACTTGCATCAGCTCGGGCGGCGGTGAACGACGACGGCAGCCTGGCCTATTCAGTGTTCCAACAGGGTGCCGGGCTCGTGGATGCACAAGCTGCGGTTGCAAGCCCCGCATACGGATGTGCCAACGGCGGGCTCGACGTTGCCCGGGATCTGGCAGGCACGGCGCATTTTGGTGGTGCAGCCGGTCTCGATCCACTCGGTAACTACGGCGTCATGGACGAGAACCGCAATGGCTTCACTGGTCGGAACGGCACCGTGTGGAATGGCAGCTTCATCTGGAACAACAGCTTCATCTGGAACAACAGCTTCATCTGGAACAACAGCTTCATCTGGAACAACAGCTTCATCTGGAATAACAGCTTCATCTGGAACAACAGCTTGCCATGGATCGATGATACCGGTCCGGCGTTGGATACCGCCGGTCCGGCGACTGAGGTCGCCATCAACCGGTGGGTGGACCAGGAGTGAGCGTGACAAACAAGCGGCAGGATTTAGTCTGCGGGTAGCGCCTTCTCCTGCCAGCTGTGACGCCAGACCCGCCACGTGCCGTCCGCACGTTTGCGCACGACGTCGAAGTATCGCGCCGAGGTCCGAGAGGCCGTCAGGGCTCCGGGCTCATCGACGCCGACGTCCGGGTCTTTGCGGTTGAGGTCTATCGTGTAATCGTACTGCACGATGGCGGTATCACCCCAGACGAGAATCTCCGGGGCCACGTCCACCGTGATGTCGTAGGTCGCCGCCGCGAACACCGGCTTTAGGAAATCACCGTAGTTGGCCGCACCATCGATGGCCGGTCCGCCTGGCGGCAGGAGCCGAACCTCCGGGTCGAGCACGCCCACATAGCCCGCGATATCGCTGCTCTCGACTGCCGTGCGCCATTTGGCATACAACGCTTCAATTTCCTGCACGGCGTTGCCGTGCCCGTCAGCCCATGCTGGAGCCGCAATGAAAGCCAGCAGAATACAAAGTCTGCGCATGTCCCCTCCCCCTCTGGTTAGTCAGCGGCTGGCAACCTCTTTGGCCGCCTCGCGCTTTTCAAGCACCGACTTCGGCGTGTCGCCGACGTAACGCAGCGTCGTAAAGCCGAAGAACATCTCGTGAATGGTCTGCAGTCCGAAGTGCACCGGACGGCTTGGATCCGGATTGGCCGGGTTGCGATCCGAGTTATCCATCGCGCCGCGCGCAATCAGCTTCGTCCCGGCCGGCAGGAACACAGGCTCCTTGAGCGGATAGTTGAACTGCCAGTTGAAGTTGTACTTCGGCACCGACAGCAGCACTTCGGACGTGCCGTCGGGATACTCTGCGATATAGCTCATGTACTTGCCGCGGTAATGCATGTGGGGCATGAGATCGTAAAGATACGCATCGCGCTCGATCTCCTGCACGCCTTCGAGTTTGTACTCTTTCTCATGGGGCGGCACGAGGAAACGACGCTGTCCCGCCACGCCGCCGGACATGACATAGGTGGGCGGCGCATCGTAGATGTAGATGCCAATTTCGGTTTCATCCACGGTGGCCTTGCCAGATGTGGTGTAGTGCATCTGCAGCAGCAGGTTCGACCCTTTACGGATCAGGCGGCCGCTGTCGTCGCGGAACGCATCACCCGGGCGTCCCGGTGCAATCCCGCCTACGCTCTCACCCTGCGCGGCACCCGTGGCTCTGCAGCGAACGGTCTTGTCAGCCGGGCTGGAAACGTAAGCAATGACGTGGTGCACCACCGCCGGATCGCCGGGAATGAACTCCATGGCTTTGACCCAGACATCGCGGTCGAGATTCAGCTCCACCGGGACGTAGCGGTAATCGAGCACACCGGTGGCCGGAATCTCCTGGGCCGGAATGGTGTAGACCAGATCCGGCTCACCAAAACCCCATTTGCTGTTTGCAAACTGCAGCCCTTCCAGTGGATCGGGCGCATCGTCGCCCGGCGCGCCGGCATCAATCCAGTGCACGAGCTTCTGCATTTCTGCCGTGGTGAGCCCGGCAACTTCCAGGAGCTCACGGCCCACGTGGGGGTCAACCTGCCCAGGCGGCATGCGCTGGGTCATGACCACTTCGCGCATCATTGCCGACCAGCCCTGCACCATGGCGTGGCCGGTCATGGCCCAGGGACCGATGCCGCCCTCGTGATGACATTGCACACAGTTCTCTTCGAGGATCGGCGCTATGTCTTTGCTGTAAGAGACGGTCTGCGTGCGCGGTGCGTACGCAATCGGTTCCCCGGCGCCGGCAAACTCTGCCACGGTGACCTCTGTGCCTTTCACCGTGGCGTTGATGGCGCAGCGCACTTCGCCAAGCTGATCGAGACTGCCGCGATAGACGAGCTGCATCGTATCCGGCTTGATGACCAGCACCTCGCCAACCCGCTTGACGCCGAGCGACTCTGCCACGAGCTGTGTCTCGTCCACGAGGATCGGCAGCGCAATGTCGTGCTCCTCGGCAGCAGCCGCGATGCTCTGCCGAGTATCGCCCGCAACCGCATTCAACATGTGGAACACAACCGGCACTTCAGCGTAGTCCGCCTGCAGCAACTCAAGCTCCGCCAGGTAATCGTTGACGGCAGCGCTGTCGTTGGCGTGGACAACCATCACAACCGCAGCCTGATCGCCGTAGTAACTCAGCTGGTGGAACGTGCCCGTGTGGTCCAGCAGCGCAAAATCGCCCACGCGGCTGGCGTGCGCGCCGTTTACAAAGGTTGCGGTCACAAACAAGGCAGCGAGCAGAATCACGGTTCGCATTTTCATAAGATTCCACGTGAATTGGATACCAAGAAACTCTAGCATACCTCGCGCACGGACCAGAGCAGGACATCACGTTTCAATATGTCATTTGTTGTCGAACAATTGCTTGCACGACGCCACGTTCTGGCGGTTTTCACCGTCCTGTTAGGATCGTTCGTCGCCTGGGGGATGAGCTACAGCTCCATCGAAGCGACGTTCAAGGCCATTCTCTCCGAGGATGATCCGTACAAAGCCGAGGTGGACCAGGCGCGCAGCGACTTCCCGCCGAGCACCAGCGTCCTGTTTGCATTCGAGACGGATACGGATGTCTTCACGTTTCCCGCCCTGCGCGCCATGGACGAGCTGACCAACCGCTACACGGAAATCGACTCGGCGGTTTCAATCGGCGCCTTGACCAACCGGCGCCTGAATTCCGTGGATGCCGAGCGCTACGATCGTGACTACATCATTCCGATCATCGACTCGCTGGAAGAAGCGGATCTGCCGGTCCTCAAAGACCTTGCCCTGAAAGACGAAGATCTCACCAAGAGCCTGCTCTCCGCCAACGGCGACATGGCCCTTGCCGTCATCAAATACAAAGCCCCCCGCGATGAGCAGGCCGTGCGGCTCGATATTGCCCGCTCCGTCATTGCGCTGCGCGATGATCTGCGCGTCAGATATCCAGACGTGAATATCTACGTGCTCGGCAGCGCGCTCTTTGAGCTCGACAGCTACAACGCACAGATCAAGGACAGCCGGACCCTCATGCCGTTGACGGTTGGCATCGGCATCATGCTCCTGTGGTTCTGCCTGCGCTCCCTGCCCTATGCGGTCTGCCTCTTTACGGTCGCGTTCGCCACGATCGGTCTCTCCGTCGGCACCTGGGGATGGCTCGGCATACCGTTCAATCAGATCTCGAGTCTCGGCCCCATCGTCGTGCTGGTCATTGCCATCGCCGGCGGTATCCATATCGTGTCGGTCTATGCCCAGGGATTGAGCGCGGGCATGGACAAGATTGCCGCCATGCGCGACAGCTTGAAGATCAACCTGCAGCCCGTGACGCTCGCAACCATCACCACGTCCATGGGTTTTCTGAGCCTCAACTACTCGTCGTCGCCCGGCATCTACGGCTTCGGCAACATCATTGCTCTCGGTACCTGGTGGGCTTATCTCGTGACGTTATGCCTGCTGCCGGCACTGATCATGCTGCTGCCGGCCAACAAGGTCGCCAAACCGCTTGGCGTCCAGGACTTCATCAGCTGGACGGACCGGATGGTGCACACACGCGGCACGGCGCTCTTCTGGGGCAGCGCGGTGATCATCGTCGCCACGCTCGCGATGCTGCCGCTCAACAAGCTCGACTTCAATCGCTACAGCTTCGTCGACGAGGACTCGGACTTTCACTACGTCATGACCGCGCTCAGGGAGAAGATCGGCAACGATCAGAGCCTCGTCTACAGCATCGACAGCGGTCAGTACTATGGCATCACCGAACCCGAGTTTCTGGAGCAGGTGAACGGATTCTCCACCTGGGTCGAATCCCAGCCGGAGGCAAGCTTCGTGACGAGCTATACCGACCTGCTGCGCAGTCTCAACAAGTCCGAGCACGATGATGATCCAGCTTACGACGTCCTGCCCGAGGACAAGCTGCAGATCATCGATTACCTGGTCGGCTACCAGCTCATCCAGGAAATCGAACCCAACCTGGAACCAATCTTCAACAATGACTATTCAGCCATCCGACTCGTGGTCGGCACCTCGAACCTGACCAACGGCCAGCTGATCAACCTGAACGACCGCATCGACGGGTGGATCGAGGCAAACCTCAATCCTGAATACAAAGTGCTGCACGGGGACAACAGCATCCTCTTCGCCCGCCTGGATCAATCCATCACCGAGGAGCTCTTCAAGGGATTTTCGCTGAGCTTCGTGCTCATCACGCTGACCCTGCTGGTCGGCCTGCGCAGCATGCGCTACGGGCTTCTCAGCATCATGCCCAACCTCTTCCCCGCGACCATCGTGTTCGGCTTCTGGGGACTCTTCGTCGGCGAGCTGAGCCCCTACATCCTCATGCTGTTTTCGATCAGCATCGGCATTGTGGTGGACGATTCGGTGCACATCCTGAGCAAGTACATCAGCGCCCGACGCGAGGGGGCAACGCCTGAGCGAGCGGTAAGCTATTCGCTGGAAAAAGCCGGCTCAGCCATCACGATCACGACCCTGTCGCTTGCCGTTGGCACTTTCATCCTGGTCTTTTCAAATACGTTCCACTTTCAGAACGTTGCACTCCTGTTGACGCCTATCATTGTCGTTGCCCTGCTGCTGGACCTTCTATTCCTGCCACCGCTGCTCATGCGCTTCGACAACTGGCGACAGGCCCGCACCGCCACGCTGCCGGGCATGACCGGAGCATGATCTCGCGTCCGCCTGTCTGACAAGCCCTAACCCGTGGCAACTGCATAAGCCAACGCCCTCCGGTTTGCGCTAGGCTATCGGCATGGCTGCAGAAATTGCCAACCGTCAGCTCATTTCAATCGCCGCTGAACTCGAAACCGAGGGCGTGCAGTGGGCCGACTTCCTGTCCGCAGAGAACATTCCCTTCGTCGACTTGAGCGACTCGTTTGCGCGCATTGACTGGCAACACTACGTCAGCGTCATGGACGCCGCCGTGCGGCGCTGGGGTCTCGACCACCTGGAGGACATTGCATACCGCAGCGTGTTCGCATCTGAGGTGGCAAGCTTCAGGGACGGTGTCACCGTGCAGTGCGAGAACCTCGACGAGATGATGGAGTATCTCTTCGGCGACAACGGTGCGTTCGGCAGCATTCTTCCCTGCGTCGAATACAGCTTCGAGAAACTGGGGAGGAGGCACTGGCGCGTGCAAATGGCCATGGTGCCAGGCTACGAGTTGTCGTCTGCTCACTGCCACTTTGGCATTGGTGTGTTACGGGCATTGCCTCCCCTGCTGTACGAAAGTCCCGCGCGCGTCACCCTGGATATGACGTCTGACCGGGCACACTACGACTTGCGCGTCACTGGATGGCGGCCGCTGGCTTATCTGCGCCTGCGCTACCAGCGCAGCAAACCCAACCTGGGCCTGGCGCAGCGCGTGGGCGACACTTTCGCGGAGCTGATGATTCGACAAAGTCTGTTGCAGGCCGAGGCAGAGCGACGCACGCAGGTTGAGGCTGAGCTCGCCCATCTGGAGAAGCTAGACGCGCTGGGCCGCTTGACCGGTAGCGTCGCGCACGATTTCAACAACCTGTTGACTGTCATCCAGGGCCAGCTGGAAATGCTGAACATGGAGATAGAAGATCCCCGTCAGGTCGAACGTCTGGAGATTGCGACCACGGCGGCAGATCGCGGGGCACGCCTGACCAGTCAACTCCTGGCATTCGGAAGACGGGCCACGCTGCAACCAGAGACCGTCAACATCAACTCGGTCATCGACGACATGCTGCCGCTGTTCTCCAGCACGTTCGACAACCTCATTGTGGTTCGCACCAATCTCGATGCAGACCTCGCCAACACGCTCGTCGATCGCAGCCAGCTGGAAACGGCCCTGTTGAATCTGGCGATCAACGCAAAGGACGCCATGGCGGACGGCGGCACCATCACGCTCACCACGTCAAACGTAACTTTCGATGAAGAAACCGCCGCGCAGGCCGGAGACATCGAACCCGGACGCTACGCGGTGGTTGAGGTCAGGGATACGGGCGAAGGCATTGCTCCCAACACGCTGGAGCACGTTTTTGAACCGTTTTTCTCGACCAAAAGCCCGGGCATGGGCACGGGCCTCGGTTTATCCATGGTCTGGGGATTTCTGCAACAGTCAGGAGGTTGCGCCAAGATCCACAGTCAGCTGAACGAAGGCACTACCGTTCAGCTATATTTCCCCGCGGTCGAAGCAGTCCAGGTTGCCACCAACTCGGCGCAAGCAGCACCGGAAGACAGACCATCTCAAGCGAAGCCGGGATCACATATCCTCCTCGTGGAAGATGAAGAGGCGGTGCGCGAAGTTGTCAAGGACATGCTGCGTCAGCTCGGATACGCAGTCACCGCCGTCGGGGATGCCGAGTCGGCGGTGGCCTCTCTGCGAGCGGACAGCAGCTTCGCGCTGTTGTTGACCGACGTCGTTCTGCCAGCCGGGCGCTACGGGCCCGAAGTTGCAAGCGCCGCGCGGGACCTGGCGCCGGGACTGCCTGTCGTCTACATGTCGGGCTATCCCGAGCAGGGCGAGGACGAGCGTAGCGCCATTGGTCCAGCGGACGTGCTGCTTTCCAAGCCTTTCAGCTTCAACGAGTTGAGCCAGACGCTGGAAGAGGTTTTACGCAGCCGGTAAAACCCGCGTCTAACAATCCGCGTCAATCACGCCTATGAGCGGCGCCGTGCCATTTTCGTTGTTGATGTAGTAGACGCCGCAATGATCAGACCACTGATAACCTTGCGGCCAGACTTTGCCGCCACGGCCGCTGAACGCGGGGGCGCCTGGCACGCTGTTCTGAAACGCGCGCCCGCACCAGGTCTGCTGACACACCTGTCCTGACGGTGTCCAGCTGACGTTGTCCAGACGCACCAGATAGCGGATGGCTCTGACCCAGTGACCGCGCGGCCAACCGCCGTGCAGCTGAATGTTGGCACCTTCCACCGTGATCGTATCCAGCCCCGCGAGCTTGCCTTCGAGCCTTGCCTGCGCGTGGACAAGCTCAGCCCCCGTTTGCAGCGTTCCCGCCATCGTTTCCAGACGCGCCGTCATGGCGCTGTTTCCGGCGTCCAGAAATCGCGGCAGCAGAACGGCTGCCAGCACAGCCAGCAACAAGATCACCACCACCAGTTCTACCAACGTAAATCCTCTTGGACGCTGCACGCCGGGGGCCTTTCCAGAGTTCACCCTTAAGCATAGATCAGAGGCCGGGTTACGACGCGTAACGTTTTACCAGCTGCCTGCCCAGCGCCATCATGTGCACCTGATCAGGGCCGTCCGCCTGGCGGCACCATCGCGCATAGTTGAAAGCTTCCGCCATGGGGTAGTCGGCAGTGAGCCCGCCCGCGCCGTGAATCTGCATACACCGGTCGATGACCGTCTGCGCCATGAGGGGAACGGTGATTTTGGCGGCTGCAATCATGTCGCGGGCATCTTTAGCGCCGACGTCGTCGATGCGCTCAGCCGTTTTCAAGGTGAGCAGCCGTGCCTGCTCGATCTCCGCAAAGGACTTCGCGAGATCTTCCAGAACGGATTGATGCTCGGCGAGCTTCCTGCCGAACGTCTCGCGGTTGACCGCCCGCTCGCAGGCAAACTCCAGCGCGCGCTGGGCGCTGCCGATGAGGCGCATGCAGTGATGGATCCGGCCGGGCCCGAGACGCCCCTGCGCAATTTCGAAGCCGCGGCCTTCGCCGAGCAGAATGTTCTCCGCCGGCACCCGCACGTCGTCGAACAGGACCTCTGCATGGCCGAGGGGAGCATCGTCGTAGCCAAGCGTCGTCAGCGGGCGCACGACCGTGACCCCGGGAGTGTCCTTGGGAACGAGCACCTGGCTCTGCTGCAGGTGGCGATTCGGATTATCCGGATCCGATTTACCCATCACGATAAAAATTTTTGTGCGCTCATATGCCGCGTTGGTGATGAACCACTTGCGACCGTTGATGACGTAATCATCGCCATCCCGCTCAATGCGGGTCTGCACGTTGGTGGCGTCGCTCGAGGCGACATCCGGTTCCGTCATTGCATAGGACGAGCGAATCTCACCTTCGAGCAGAGGCGTCAGCCACCGCTCCTGCTGCGCGGGCGTGCCGTATTTCAGGAACACCTCCATGTTACCGGTATCCGGCGCGTTGCAGTTGAATACCTCCGGTGACCATAGAACGCGCCCCATGATTTCCGCCAGCGGCGCATAGTCTGCGTTGCTCAAACCACCATGATCTCTGGGCAGCCACAGATTCCACAGGCCGGCCGCTTTTGCCTTCGACTTCAGCTCCTCCATCAACGGCACCGTGGCAAATCGCTCGGGCAGCGCGTTCAGCTCGTCGTGGTAACGCGCTTCGTTGGGGTAAATTTCATCGTCCATGAAGTGCAGGAGCGCGTCGCGCAGAACCTGCGCATCTGTCGTGTCGAGAGTCATGTGTCAGTCCTTGTTGAGATGCGGGTTGGCCTGGATGGCGTGGAAAGTCGAGCCAGTGCTCTTCGGGTGGGTCGCGTTGGCAAAATCGTTTACCGCGCTCCACGCATCAGCAACGTCGTCGATCTCAAAACCCGCAGGATCGAAGTAAGCACCTTCACTGCGTTCCCAGCGCACCCTCGAGATCCAGCCGGCGCCAACCTCGAAGAGGCCGCCGCTATCCTCACAGGATTCGTGACAGAGATAGGCAACCAGTGGGCTGACCACCTCCGGCTTGAGCAGGTTCATGGCCTCTTCGTCCATCACCGTGCCCATGAGACGCGAGGCCGCGATTGGCGCAATGGTGTTTGACTGAACGCCTTTGGAGCGCCCCTCTATGGCAATCGTCTGCGACAGCCCATGCAGGGCCAGCTTACAGGCGCTGTAGTTTGCCTGGCCGAAATTACCGTAGATGCCCGCCGCAGAGGTGGTCATGACAAAGCGCCCATAACCCTGTTCGCGCATATGCGGAAACGCAGCCCGGCTGACCTTGTAGGCGCCGTGCAGGTGCACTTCGTACACCATGTCCCAGTCGTCATCGCTCATCTTGTGCAGCGACTTGTCGCGCAGTATTCCGGCATTGTTGATGACGATGTCGACGCGGCCGAACGTATCCAGCGCGCACTGCACGATCTTGTCACCGTCAGTCACCGAATCGGGATTGGCTACCGCGTTACCCCCGGCGGCTTTGATCTCGGCAACCACCCCGTCCGCCACAGACGCGTCACTCCCCTCGCCCGCACCCGAGCCACCCAGGTCATTCACCACAACCGAAGCGCCGAGCGAGCCGAGCAGAAGCGCATGCGACCTGCCTAAGCCGTTGCCCGCACCAGTGACTACGGCCACGCGACCGTCAAAATCCAAACCCATGATTCCTCCCTCAGACGGACGCTTCAGATGGCGCCCTGTTCTCGTAACTGGTTGATCTCTTCTTCGCCGTAGCCCAGCTCCATGAGCACAGCGTCGGTGTGTTCGCCGAGATCCGGCGCCTGCAGCGCCGGAGCCACGGGCGTGCCGCTCATGGCTATGGGTGTGCCGACGACCGGCTGCTCCGCTCCGGATTCGTCCTCCAGCCGCTGCAGGTAGCCATTCTCCCAGATACCGGGATCCTCGGCCGCCTGAGCATAATCTCGCACCGGTGCATAGCGCACGCCCATCTCACGCAGCGTGGCACACCACTCAGCGGTGGTTTTCTGCTTGAACGCCGGCGTCAGCGCGGCAAAGAGAAACTGCATGTCCTCGCGACTGGCGAGCAGTCCCTGGAAGCGCGGGTCCAGGCTCAGCTCCGGCTGCTCCATGGCGATGAAAAACGTGTCGCGACTTTCTGGCGGTACGCCAATGATGCCGATCCAGCCGTCCGCCGTTTCGAAGATACCGTACAAACCGCGCAGCAGCGGATGACCGTTGTTGGCCCGGCCGGGTACTTCGCCACTCATGAAGTAATGCGAATACTCGGCAGCCTGCGCCCAGACCTGTCCACCCAGGAGCGACACTTCCACCTTCTGACCCGTCCCCGTGCGCGCACGACTGACGAGCGCAGCCAGCACGCCTGCTGCCAGGTTTTGCGAGGCGATGTGATCAGCGATGGTCACACCCACGGGCGACGGCGGACTGCCGTCGCGTCCCACCGTGCTGATGAGTCCACCTGCCGCCTGTCCGGCAAGGTCCGCGCCTTCGCGGTTGGCATCCGGGCCGAGCGGTCCAAACGCGCTGCCCGCCGCCCAGATCAGGCCGGGATTCAATGCGGCAAGATCCTCGTAGCCAACTCCCCACTCGTCCATTGTGCCGTGCTTGAAGTTGCTGATGACCACATCCGCTTGTGCCGCCAGACGCTTGAATACTTCAACGCCAGCCGCGGTGCGCAAATCAATCGTGACGCTGCGTTTGCCGCGATTGCACGAGTGGAAATAGGCGCTGCGGGGATCCGTTTCACTTAAAAAAATCCAGCGGGCATGGTCACCCATGCCCGGCAGCTCGATTTTGATGACGTCTGCCCCCATATCGGACATGAGCGCAGCCGCCTGCGGCCCCTGCACCAGCAGACCAACGTCCAGCACCCGGATTCCGTCCAACGCTCCCGGCATGATTCTCCTCCTCAACTGCGGCTATGTTGGCGCAAGGCCCGGGTACGAGCAACTTCGCGCTTGCGTTCACGCACCTCCCGGCGCAACCTCCGGCCATGCAATCCACAATCGACACGCTCATCATCGGCGCCGGGATCGTCGGTTGCAGCACGGCGCTGGCGCTGGCGCGCAGCGGACGTCAGACGCTCAACCTCGACGCTCTGCCCGCGCCGGGGTACGGCTCAACCAGCCACTCGTCCGCCATCGTCAGGCCGTTCTATTCCCACGTCACCTCCTGCGCGATTGCTCATGAGGCGCGCTACCGCTGGCTCAACTGGGCAGAATTCCTCGGTGACGGCGTCACGGAACCGCTGGCCGAGTACCGTGAAACCGGCGGATTTGTGCTCGTCAAAGCCGGCACGGAAGATGAGTACCAGGCGAACCTGTCGGCCCTCGACGCGGTAGGCGTGGAGTACGCCTGGCTCGATGACAACGAGCTGCGCAGGCGCTTTCCCGGGATAGAGCTCATCGCCTACGGACCGCCGCGCAGACCCGAGGATACGGCATTTGGTGAGCCCGCCGATGGCGCCATCGGGAGCGCCATCTACATCCCGGCCTGCGGCCACGTTTCCGATCCCCAGCTTGCCGCGCGCAATCTTGCCGACGCCGCCCGCGCCAACGGCGCGAGCTTTCGCTACGGCGCAACCGTCACCGAGATCATCACTGCCTCCAACCAGGTGCGCGGCGTGGTGCTGGACAATGGCGACACGATCCACTGCAACATGCTGATCAACGCTGCTGGACCGCATTCCGCGCGCATCAACGCGCTGGCCGGGATGGAGCTGACCATCGGCACAGCGCCGCATCGCCACGAAGTTGCCTACCTGCGCGCACCCCCCGCCGATACCGGCGAACAGGGATTTCTGGTGGATCTCGATACCGGGATCTACCGCCGCGGTGACGGCGTTGACTGGCTCATCGGCACCACCGATCCAGAGTGTGACGGTGAGAACATCGTCGATCCGGACGACTACTCCGATCAGCTGAGCGAACAATGGACCGCCCAGGTGTATCGGGCGGCGCTGCGCTTCCCGGAACTGGCGCTCGAAAACCAGGCGCGCGGCACGGTTGGTTTGTACGACGTCTCCGACGACTGGATTCCTATCTACGATGTCACCGAGCTTGCCGGCTACTACGTCGGCATCGGCACGAGCGGGAACCAGTTCAAGAACGCGCCTCTGATCGGCTCAATCATGCAGGCGGTGATAGAAGCTGAGGACCATGACGCGGAACCGGCTCAGCTGCGCCTGCCCCATGTCGAGCGCACCGTCAGTCTCGATTTCTACTCCCGCAACCGCACGCTGCAGCGGACCAGCTCGGTGCTGGCTTAGTCAAAAACAGCAACATATTCGGCTGTATCTCACCCATAATTAGTCGAACCCACACGCCGGCAGCCATCATGTCTCTGTCTACCGTCGACCAGCACAAGTTCCGCTCCGAAGACGAAGCCACCGCCGACCTGAGCGCACAACAGCCCTACGATACGGCAGCCGCTGCCGCCATCGAAAAGCAGGCAGCAGCCTGGGTCGAAACGCTCCGCAACGAACCGGGACAGCGCACGCTACTCGATACCTTTCTAAGCGAATATGGTCTAAGCAACGAGGAAGGCGTGGCGCTGATGTGTCTTGCCGAAGCGTTCCTGCGCATTCCGGACGGCGATACCGCCAACGACCTCATCCTGGACAAGCTGACGAATCGCGACTGGCAGGCGCACTACGGGCATGCGGATTCATGGCTCGTCAACGCCTCCACCTGGGCGCTGATGCTGACCGGACAAACCATTCGACCGGCGCAGGTCCATGCAGACGAGTGGCTGCAGGGCTTGATCAGCCGACTGGGCAAACCCGTCGTGCAACGCGCGGTGCGCGCAGCCATGCAGATTCTCGGCGGTGAGTTCGTTCTGGGGGAAACGATCGAGCGGGCGCTGGCTCGCAGCGAGTCCGCACCCGGAACCCGCTATTCGTTCGACATGCTGGGTGAAGGCGCCAGGGACGCCGCCAGCGCGCAGGGTTATGAGGCAGCCTACCGCGAAGCCATCGAGGCTGTGGGCCGCGACGAGCCCGGGAATTCGGTATCCATCAAACTCTCCGCCCTGCACCCACGCTACGAAGCGCTCAAAATCGAGCGGCTGCGCCAGGAGCTTCTGCCGCGGCTGCTGGATCTCTGCCTCCTCGCCCGCAGCGCCGACGTCCCGCTGACTATCGACGCCGAAGAGGCTGACCGGCTGATCCCGTCGCTGCACCTGTACGATGCGTTGTGCCGCGCGCCGGCGCTGGCGGACTGGTCCGGTCTCGGCATGGTCGTACAGGCGTACGGCAAACGCGCACCTGCGCTCATTGACTGGCTGGATCAACTCGGCGCCGCGACCGCACGCCGGATCCCCGTGCGCCTGGTCAAGGGTGCGTACTGGGACGCCGAGATCAAGCACGCGCAGCAGCTTGGTCTCGACGACTATGCGGTCTACACGCGCAAATCCCACACTGACGCGGCGTATCTCGTCTGCGCGGGCAAGCTTTTCGCCGCAGAATCGCTGACACCGCAGTTTGCCACCCACAACGCGCACACCGTAGCCGCCGTGCTGCATCTGGCGGCAGACCGGGAAGATTTCGAGTTCCAACGCCTGCACGGCATGGGAGAGCACCTCTACGACGTGGTGCGCCGGGATCATCCGCACGTGCAGCTGCGCGTTTACGCGCCGGTTGGTCGCCATGAGCACCTGCTGGCCTATCTGGTGCGGCGCCTGCTGGAAAACGGCGCCAACAGCTCGTTCGTCAACCGGCTGCACGATGCCGAGCAACCCGCTGCCGCGCTGGTGAGAGATCCGTTTGCCACCCTGCCCGCGACGGGGTCGACTCTGCCTCTTCCTGAATCGATTTTCGCCGCGCGGCAGAACTCGCGCGGTCTGGACCTCACGCAGGAGCAGGTGCACGCGCGTTTCGCGCAGAGATCATGGAACCCGTTGCCGGAGCCGATTACCTCTATCAGCCCGGCGGTGCCGACGGCTGACGATGTCGAACCCTGCGTCAGCCCCGCGGACGAGACGTTGCTCATCGGCCATCGGCAGGATTGTCCTGCGGTGCATGTCGAAGCCGCCTTTGCTCTGGCGCAAAGCGCACAACCCGAATGGGACGCGCTCGGCGGCAAGGAGCGTGCACAACATCTGCGCCGCTGGGCCAACCAGCTCGAAGCCAACGCCTACGAACTTTACGACCTGCTGTGTTTCGAGGCCGGGAAAACGCTTGCAGACAGCGTCGATGAGGTCCGCGAGGCTATCGACTTCTGCCGCTACTACGCGAGCCTTGCCGAGCAGCAGTTCGATACCCCGACCACGCTGCCCGGGCCGGTCGGCGAGCTCAACACCCTGCGCCTGCGGGGACGCGGCGTGTTCGTCTGCATCAGTCCCTGGAACTTCCCGCTGGCCATTTTCGTTGGCCAGGTTGCCGCCGCACTTGCTGCCGGTAACTGCGTGATTGCCAAACCCGCACCGGCGACACCGGCAATTGCAGCGCGGGCGATTTGTCTCCTGCAGGAATGCGGCTTGCCGCAGGCTGTCTGCCAGCTGCTCATCGGCGGTGCGGATCTCGGTAGCGCATTGATTGAAGATCACCGCTGCGCGGGCGTTGCGTTCACCGGCTCCACTACCGTTGCCCGCGCCATCAATCAGCAGCTGGCGTCGCGTGAAGGCGCCATTGTGCCGTTGATTGCCGAAACGGGCGGACAAAACGCCATGATCGTCGACTCCTCCGCACACCTCGAGCAGGTGACGGACGATGTCCTGCGCTCGGCATTCGGCTCTGCCGTACAACGCTGCTCGGCGCTGCGGGTGCTGTATCTGCAGGAAGATATCGCCGCACCGGCGCTCGACATGATCCGCGGGGCCATGGACGAACTACGCGTCGGCCACCCGGCGGATCTCCAATCCGACGTCGGCCCGATCATCACAAGCGCGGCCACCGCAGGCCTGCAACGTCACGTGGATGCAATGCAACAAGCGGGTGCCCGTCTCTATCAGCCGGCTTCCCGGTTACCCGCGCGCGGCAGCTACTTTGCACCAACGCTGATCGAAATCGAGAGCCTCGAGCTGCTGCGGGGTGAAGTCTTCGGCCCCGTGCTGCACGTGCGGCGATTTGCTCCCGGGGACCTGGACGCCATCATCGACGAAATCAACGCCACCGGCTTTGGACTGACGTTTGGCTTGCATTCCCGCATCGATCAGCGCGCGCACGCGCTTGCATCCGCGGCGAACGCAGGCAACGTCTACATCAATCGCAACATGATTGGCGCCGTTGTCGGCAGCCAGCCGTTCGGTGGTTGTGGACTTTCCGGAACCGGGCCGAAAGCCGGCGGTCCGCACTATCTCCTGCGTTTTGCCACCGAACAGACGGTGAGCATCAACACCGCCGCCCGCGGTGGCGACGTCGAGCTCCTGGGTGGATCGGTTACTGGGTAGCCATGGCCGGCACACCCTCTTCGAGCTGCACCCAGTCCTGCTTGCTATCGCACCAGGCATGAAACTGCGGCACGAAGCCGCTGGTGTCGTCGAGCGTGCCGGTCTTGAGGTACACCATGTCCGCCTGCGCCGGCAGCACCGAGATGAGGGGTGATCCACAGTCCCCGCAGAAGTAGCGTTCCACCGCGTTGCCGCTCTGCGTGTCCTTGTCCTCGTAGAGCTTGGGCTCGCCGCTCGTGAAACGGAACTCTTCCCGCGAGACGGCGGCCAGGGTCGAAAATGCGGAGCCCGCCTGGCGCTGGCAGTTCTTGCAGTGACATACGCCCGTCACCGACGGCGCGCTATCGATCTCATAACGTACCGCACCACACAGGCATCCCCCGGTTATGGTCATCTCCCGCTCCTCCCGTTGTTTTCGGGCGCTCACATTAACGTTGCAAATTTAACACAAGCCACAACGCCCGTTCGGGCAGAATCATGGTGAGAGACAATCGCGGTGGGACCATCGTGCGCACAGCTGTTCGCGTTATGACAACCGGCTTGATTATCGTCTTCGCGGCGATGCTCGCCTATGGCTGGTGGGTAACAAAACCGTTGTTCGATGCCCACCTCGAAGCCAGTCCTTTCGCGCAGGTTGCCATTGCTCCGGCCGACGAGGCGCTGACGCTGGCGCGCGGCACGGACGGGCGGATCTTCGTGGTGCTGGCCAGCACCGTCGAAGGCGTCACGGCAATCGACGTCAGCAGCGAATCCGCAGACCGCTTTGCCGACGTCATTTCCGCATACAATCTGCTCGGCGCCGAAAAGTTGCTGACGCTCGCCCGGCAGGGAGAAGCGCAAGTGCTGGCCTGGGCCGATCTCGGCGTGCCGGTGGACGCACACTTTCCCCACATCGCAGCCGGTACAAACTACCGCGCCCACGCGGAGGAAGTGGGATTGGACGGCGAACCGTTTCTCTTCCCGAAGCTCTCCGACGCCACGGCCTGGAACGCGCCCGTGCGCGGGGCTATTCGCCTGGATCACGAGGTTGAGCTCTGTGCTGTGCCGTTGAGTCACGCCACTGCGGCCGAGCCTGCAACGCTCGGGTATCTCCTGTGCGGTGACTACACCGACCGCTGGCAGCTGGTGTCCAGCATTGATCTCGACCGCCCCATGGGTTTGACCGGATTCCCCGCCGGCAAAGGCGGCTCAACACGCATGCCGGTGGGCGCGCTTTTTGTCATCCCCGGGAACGCCAATTTCTACCGCTCGATGGACTTGAAGCTCTACGTCAACGGCCAGCTGCGCCAGCAGTCCCTGGCTGGACAGATGATCTGGTCGCCGCAGGAAATCATCGAGCGTGCGCTGGCCAGCTGCAACGCCGACTACGAGTTCGGCGACGCCACCCTGAAGCTGACGCCCTGCCAGCACATACCGGCGCGCACGGTATTGCTGACCGGCACGCCGGAGGGCGTCATGTTCCACCTGGCTACCCTGGTTAATCCGTTTGCCTATCTGCGCGAGGGCGACGAGGTGGTGAGCGTCAGCACGCACCTGGGCGTCCTGCAAAATACTGTTCGCTAGCCGAATTGGTTAACATGCTGCCTCAACTAGGGGAGGCAGCATGATTCTGGATCAGTTCAAACTCGATGGTCAGGTGGCCGTGGTGACCGGCGGCGGGCGCGGTATTGGCGAGGGTCTCGCCCTGGGGCTTGCCGAGGCGGGCGCCGACGTTGTGGTGGCTGCGCGGCGCACGGAAGAGGTCGAGGCGGTGGCGGACAAGATCAGGGCCATCGGACGTCGGGCGCTGGCGGTAACCACAGACGTCATGGACATCGCCCAGGTAGGAAGCCTTGCCGAGACGACGCTTGCAGAAATGGGGCGTCTCGACTGCTGGGTGAGCAACGCCGGCGGCGCCGACGACCGCGTGCCACGTACACTCCTCGACATGCCGGAACGGCAGTGGGACTTTCAGCTGAATCTGAATCTGAAAGCGGTGTGGACCGGCGCTCAGGCGGCAGCGCGGATCATGAAGGACAACGGTGGCGGCACCATCATCAATATCTCTTCCGCCGCGGCCGGCGTCGCTTCACCCTTTAACGGCCCGTATGCCGTGGCGAAGTCCGGGGTGAACAACCTCACCCAGACGCTTGCGGCAGAGCTTGCAGCCTTCGGTATCCGCGTCAACGGTGTATCGCCGGGACCGATACCCACCGAAGTGTTCCTCGAGTTTTTGAATCTGACGGAAGACGACATTCCCAAGCTTGGCGAACGTTTCCAGATCCCGCTGGGACGCGTAGGCACGCCCGAAGACATCGCGCCTGCGGTCGTCTACCTCGCATCGCCGGCGTCGAGCTGGATGACCGGCCATACCATCAGCATCAAAGGGGGCCCTTGAGCCGCGCCGCGTCGAGCACAGCAGACCCACCAGGAGACACTCATGGGCACACCCGCGATCGCACACTACGGAACCACCATCATGGAAGCGGCCCCGCCGCCTGGAACCTCACAGCAGGATGTGCCGCTGGACGGCACGCTGGGACGTACGCTCGAGTTCCTGAGCATCCTCGGCTTCGAGCCGCATATGCAGAACATGTATGAGGGTATCGGGCGGCAGTACATCTGGCGCCGCGGCGAGCACGGAGACGTCGACTACGTGGAGCAGGACAATTTCACTTCCTACGTGGCCGAGCCTCGTCCCGACACCGATGCGCCGCGAACCGGCGATACCCTGTTCCGCCTGACCCACGGCAATCCCACAGCCGTCCTGCAACGGCTGCTGGACAGGAACCTGATCACGGTGGTCAACGAAGCGGAGCTGGCTGCGTTTCTGGACGGCTCTGCCGACTGGCTGCTGCTGACTGCGCCCCAGGGACAGATCTACGAACTCGGCATCACACAAGCGCACACGGCCGACAACCACTGCATCTACGTGTGGACGGACGAGGCGCGCCTCGAAGAGGTGGCAGGTAACTTCGTCGAGCACTTCGGGCTGAGCCGCGGTGCCAACGAGGATTTCCACGGCATCGCACGAGTGCTGCGCCTGCGCCGCGACTCACCGGGTGTGACGATTGGCCTGCTGCACCGCCCGACGGCCCTCACCCTGGCACCGCGCTGGACGGACGACATCTTCAAAGAGGCGGGCTTCAGCCATTACCGGATGGGCGCGCTCGACAAAGCGCATACGGTCGCTTTCACCCGCGAGGCTTTCCCGGACGGCGGCGACGTGTCGTTCGTCTACTTTGAGGATTCGTATCTGGAGCTGGTGCAGGCGTGACCGCTCAGCGCGCCGCCAGCGGCACCGTTTTTTCAACCCAGTGCAGAGCAATCTTCTCGCCTTCGCGATCGAGCTGCGTTGCGTTGGAGGGCACCACACGGTAGCCGAGCGCGGCAAAGAAACGTTTGCCTGCCTCGTTCACGTCCAGCACTCGGGCGACGAGCCGATGCAAACCCGCAGCGGCGGCGCGCTGCTCCAGCCATCCAATCGCCTGCCTGCCGACGCCATGACGCCGTTCGGCAGCTTGGCCGATGGTGATGTAAACCTCCGCGGTCTGCGTGTGCACGGACTCGACCCAGCCGATCTGACCCAGCGGCCGACCATCGCGGACGAGCATCCAGGCACTGCTGTGCTCGATGAGTTCCTGCCAGACCGGTAAGAATTCGGCTTCCGTCTGCGTGCGGTACGAGCCGACGCCATCCACGTACCAGAGCTGGGGATCGTTGACCCAATCGAGCACGTTTACGAAGTCGGCCTGCTGCGCTTCCCTGATTTCAATCAATGTCGTTATGTGACTGCCCTACCCATAGGCAAGACTAGCAACGATCGGAAGTGAGGTTAACGTCGACGGCAACTTTGTTTGCAGTGCCTTGTTTTGGTGCAAGCAGAGCAGCGCGGCAAGCAGAAGAATTGACAGACGCGGCGGCTAAAAAGTAACTTTTGGCCGCGTTCCAACATTTACGGCTGCCGTCAGAGGGCAGCAACAGGGGAGACACTCATGAGCACGATTGCCCTCGTGACCGGCGGCTCTACCGGTATCGGCGCCGCGGTCTGCACACAGCTTGCCGCATCCGGTGCAAGCGTTGCCGTCTGTGACATCAATGCCGAGGCCGGTGAGGCGCTCGCCGCGGAGATTGGCGGCATCTTCATCCACTGCGACGTGACCGACAGCCGGTCCGTGGCTGATGCCGTCGCAACCTGTTGTGAGCGTCTCGGTACGCCGGACTACGCTCACCTGAATGCAGGTATCATGACGGTGCCGACGGGGGATCCTTTCCTCGGCATCGAAGAGGTCACCGAGGCGCAGTACCGCCGAATCGTCGGCGTCAACCTCGACGGCGTTTATCACGGTCTGCGCCACCTCCTGCCGATCATGCGCGAGCGCGGCGGCGCCATAACCATCACAGCGTCCACCGCGGGGCTTTCGGTGGTGCCTGTCGATCCGATGTACACCGCCACCAAGTACGCGCTGATTGGTTTGACCCGCGCAGTCGCCGCGGCGAACGAGGGCGGCAGCGTGCGCATCAACGCCATCTGCCCCGGCGTCGTCGACACGCAAATTGTGCCCGATGCCTACAAAGCGCCGGAGTTCGGCATGATGCCGACCAGCGTGATGGCCGCCGAAATCATCGACCTGTTGGAACGTGGCGATAACGGCGAAATTCGTGTCAAGGTCAACGCCGATACCCCTGCGTTCCGTGCAGAGGTACAGCCGCCGGCCTGAGCGCGTTGTGCCACAATGCGCGCTTTTGTGAAGGAGCATCTGTATGAGTGAGCCATCCGGCGGCACAGCCGCGGCCGAGGAACAGGGACCCGCGATGCCGCTGTGGTTCCTGAAGCTCTTCACGCGCATCAACGTCTGGGTTTATCGCGTGAGCAACGGTCGCCTGATGAATACCCTGGCCGGCGACCCCATCTGCCTGGTGACGATGACCGGCGCTCGCAGCGGCCGTGAACGGACCATCCCGCTGATGTTCGTTCCGGACGGTGACGACGTCCTGCTGGTGGCTTCCCAGGGCGGCGCACCCAAGCACCCCGTGTGGTACCACAACCTCGTTGCGCATCCGGAGGTGACCATCACCCAGGGCGGCCACAGCCAGCAGATGCAGGTCACGGAGCTTGCGGGCGAAGCGCGGGCTCGGGCCTGGCCCGTCTGCGTCTCTCATTACGCACCGTATGCCGAATATCAGACCCGGACCCAGCGGCAAATCCCGGTGTTTCGCTGCACGCCGCTGCACTAGGAGCCTTGCATGACGATTGAAGAAGGCAAAGCCGCGCCGGCATTCACGCTGCCCGACCAGAACGGCAACAAGGTGTCGCTGAAGGCACTCAAAGGCAAAGACGTCATCGTGTATTTCTACCCCCGCGACGACACACCCGGCTGCACCAAAGAGGCGTGCGGCTTCCGCGACCTGTGGCAGGACATTGAAGCCCGCGGCGTGGTGGTGCTGGGCGTCTCGCCGGACGACGCGGCAAGTCACGCCAGCTTCATCGACAAATACCAGCTGCCGTTTACGCTGTTATCGGACGCCGACCGGAAGGTGATGATCCGCTATGGCGCTTATGGAGAAAAGATGATGTACGGCAAGAAAACCACGGGCGTCATTCGCTCCACCGTGTGGATCGGCCCCGACGGCAGGGTCAAAAAGCATTGGCGGCGGGTATCCCGGGCAGCGGATCATCCGGCAAAAGTGCTGGAGGCGCTGATCGCGGAGAACGACTGACGCCAATCCGTCACGGGGTTGTCATCAGCTACGGATACTGGATATATATACAGTTATCGACTAAGCTTCCCACATGGACCGGTGGCCGCGCATCATTGCTCACGCGGACATGGACGCGTTTTACGCCGCCGTGGAGCAACGCGACAACCCGGCCCTCAGGGATAAGCCCGTGCTCATTGGACCAAGGAGTCGGCGCGGTGTCGTGCTGACCGCAAGCTACGAAGCACGGCCTTATGGCGTCGGCAGCGCCATGTCCGTGGGCGAGGCGGTCCGCCGCTGTCCACACGCGATCATGGTGCCGCCGGATTTCGAGAAGTATCAGGCGGTGTCTGCCCAGATCATGGACATCTTCGCCGACTTTTCACCCGCCGTGGAAGCGCTGTCTCTGGACGAGGCGTTCCTCGACATGTCGGGCGCTGAGCACTTCTTCGGCAGCCCGGCGGAGATGGGTGCCGGCATCAAAGCAGCGGTTCACGCCGCCACCGGGTTACGTATCTCCGTTGGCGTTGCGGCAACCAAATACGTTGCCAAGGTGGCGAGCGCCTACGATAAACCCGATGGCCTGACCGTCGTCCCACCGGATCAGACCCAGCGCTGGCTGGCCCCGCTGCCAATCAAATGTCTCTGGGGTGTCGGTCCAAAAACCAGTGCCCGCCTGGAAAGCATGGATCTCATCACCATCGGCGACGTCGCGCGGCTGGATGCGGCAACTCTCGAAGAGCGGCTTGGTGCGCTAGGCCGGCGCCTGCACCAACTGTCGCGCGGACTCGACCCGCGACGCGTGGAGCGCGGGCGCACCGCCCGCAGCATCGGCTCGGACCGCACGCTGCGCGCCGACGTGCGCCGTCCGCAGGACATCCGTCGCCATCTTCTGCGCGCGGCCGACCGGATAGCGAGGCGGCTGCGCAGCAAACGCTATGTCGCACATGGTGTGCGGGTAAGACTCAAAACGAGCGCGCACCAGCTGTTGACACGTCAGCGACAGCTGACGAGTCCGGGCGACACCGCCGCGCTCTTTTATCGGGTGGCGTGTGAGCTGCTGGAGGAATTTGAGCACCCGGGACCTTTCCGTCTGGTCGGGATGGCGGTTTTTGATCTGCACTGGCGGGAAGCACCGCAGCAGCTGTCGCTGTTCGAGAATCCAGCGACGAGGCGCCTGGAAACCACCATCGACCGGCTGCTCGAACGCTACGGCAAACAGGCGGTCGTGCGCGCCAGAGATCTCGAGCAGGCGGACACGGTGCACAACGACGGCGTGAACCTGGACTTCATGGACGTGCGCCAGGGTGAGCGCGTGTCGAGACCTAGCTGAGGCTTTTCCCGAAGAGCGCGTTCAGCAGGCTGTCCTGACCTTTCACCATCTGCTTCTGCAGGCTTTCCGGCGACGTGACGTCGGCTACTGCGCTGACCACACCATTGCGCACCCGCGTTTCGATGACGTCGCCGAGCTCAGCCAGGCGTTTGTCGACTTCAGCCTGCACGAGGGGCGCAAGTTGCTCCGCCAGGATACGCCGCCCCGCGAAGTAGGCGCCCGCCAGCGTCAATCCCGCCGACAAGAGCGCCGTAACTAAGACTTCGAGCATCACCATCTCCCAATCAACGCAGCTCTAACATATAGGCTGCGCGCGGCCGAGGCCAGTGTCAGAGCGGGAGTCTCAATAAAATCTATATTATTCAATCACTTATAGAACTTTTACAAATTCGAAGACAGCACATGGAGGGGTGATGCAGGATCCGGTCGACAGCAGGTGTCTGACCGGATCCGGGCGGGAGTGGCTGATTACTTCGGCTGCATGCGAATACCGCCGTCCATGCGGATGCACTCGCCGTTGATGTAATCGTTGTCGATGATGGCCATGGCCACTTTGGCGATTTCATCCGGTTCGCCGAGCCGTTTGGGGAACAGCACCGTCGCGGCCAGCGACTCTTTTGCCGGATCAGGCAGCGCGCCCAGAAGCGGCGTATTGATCAGGCCGGGCACAATCGTATTCACGCGGATACCCATGCTCGCAAGGTCCCGGGCAATCGGCAGCGTCATCCCGACGACACCGCCTTTCGATGCGCTGTAGGCCGCCTGGCCAATCTGACCCTCGTAGGCGGCAACGGATGCGGTGTTGATGATGACACCGCGGCAACCGTCGTCAGTGACGGGATCGTGCTTGAGCATCTGCGCAGCCGCCAGGCGCAACACGTTGAACGTGCCGATGAGATTGACGTCGACCACGCGCTTGAAGTGTTCGAGCGGCAGCGGACCGTCGCGGCCGACGGTACGTCCGGGATGACCGATACCGGCATAGTTGCAGCAGATGTGCACCGCGCCGAACGCTCCCACCGTCGCTTCGATGGCCGCGGCAACCGACTCTTCATCCGTAACGTTGACGTTCTCATAGCGCGCTGCGTCGCCGAGCTCAGCCGCCAGCGCGTTGCCCAGATCTTCATTCAGATCGAGAATCGCCACCTTACCGCCAGCCTCGACGATGCGACGCGACGTTGCCGCCCCGATACCCGATGCGCCGCCGGTGATGACGGCTACCTTCCCATCAATGTTCAAAGTGTTCTCCTTATGTTCTAGAGTTTTGCGGGACGGATTTTACCCGCGGGAGACCGAATGCGCGCGCAAATTCTCGAGAAGCTGCAACCGCTGACCCAATCCTCGCAACCGCTCCGCTGGACGGACATGCCGGAACCGCAGCCCGGACCCGGCGAGGTGCTGCTGCGGGTGCGGGCATGCGGGGTTTGTCATACCGAGCTCGATGAGATCGAAGGCCGGCTGGTACCTGCCGAGCTGCCTGTGATACCGGGACACCAGGTGATCGCTGACGTCGCAGCGCTCGGCGAAGGGGCCAGTGGCGTGGCAGCGGGGGATCGGGTAGGCGTCGGCTGGATCCATCACTCCGATGGTTCAACGCTCGAAAACCTGAGCCCCGATTTTGTCGCAACCGGCTGTGATGCGCACGGCGGTTACGCGCAGTTCATGACCGTGCCGGCGGCTTATGTCGTTCCGGTGCCCGAGGTATACGCCGACGCCGAGGCGGCGCCGCTCCTGTGCGGCGGCGCAATTGGTTACCGGGCGCTGCGTTTGACCAATCTGATCGACGGCCAGCCGTTGGGGCTGACCGGCTTCGGCGGATCTGCGCATCAGGTGCTGCATCTCGCACGCCATCTCTACCCCGCTTCGCCCATCTTCGTTTTTGCCCGAGACGCCGAGGTGCGTGAGTTTGCGCTGTCTCTGGGCGCCGACTGGAGCGGCGACACCGCGGACACACCGCCCCAACCGCTGCAGGCAATCATCGATACCACGCCGGCGTGGCGGCCGGTCGTCGCGGCAATGGCAAATCTGGCCCCGGGCGGACGGCTTGTCATCAACGCAATTCGGAAAGAGACGGCGGATCAGGAGGCGCTCCAGGATCTCAGCTACCACGAGCACCTGTGGCTCGAACGGGAGATTAAAAGCGTCGCGAACATTACCCACAGGGACATCCGTGAGTATCTGCCGATAGCCGCTGCTGCCGGTATTCGTCCGACGGTGGAGACGTACCCGCTCAAAGAAGCCAACCAGGCACTACTCGATCTGAAATTCCGTCCCACCCGGGGCGCCAAGGTGCTGATGGTGGATTAGCGGCCTATCCATCCGAGGCTCAAACGAACCGTCTGGGTCGCATGGCCATACCGCCGATGCGCGCAAGGAACGCGTCGTAGTCTGCCCGCGGCGCGCCACGCCACTCGAGGTCGTCGAAGCTCTCGGCAAGCGGCACGTCGGTGCGCAACGTTGCCAGCTTTTTGTAGAGGAGCGCCGCCTCGCGTTCCGCTGTGAGGGTGGTGGACAGCCGCTCTGCGCCGCGTACCTTGGCCTGCCAGTCCGCAGGATCCTCCGGAATACCCTCGATCCCACCGTGGGCATTCAGAAGCGCCGCCGCCGTTTTAGCACCGAATCCCGCAAGTCCCGGAATACCGTCTGCCGTGTCGCCCACCAGGGCCAGCCAGTCCGGCACGAGCTCAGGCGCGACACCGTTGCGCGCCAGCACGCCGGCGTAATCAATCTCGCGGCCGCGGATCCGGTCGACCTGAACCACGCCGGGATCGACGACGCACTGCCCGAGGTCTTTGTCCGGCGTCATGATCCTGATCTGCTCCACATGAGGCCGATACTTCACCGCCGCGGTAGCCAGCGCATCATCCGCTTCGAATTCCGCCATCGACCAGACCACGATACCGAGCGCCCTCACCGCGTCTTCGACGAGATCCATCTGTGCAACCAGTACGGGCTCCATGCCCGAACCATCCTTGTAGCCGTCATAGAGGTCATTGCGGAAGGACTCGATCGGATTATCGAAAGCCACCGCCAGATGTGTCACCGCTTCAGAGGTGTCCGCAAGCAGGCTCAGAAGCGAGCTCATGACCCCGGCGGTTGCCTTGACGTCCTGGCCGGACGGGCTCGTTTTACCCGGCCGCTTGGAAAAGTGCGCGCGGTAAAGCTCGAACGTGCCATCAACAACGTGCAGGCGCATGGCGGCTGTGTCCTGAAATGACGATCCTTGACGTTACCCGCCGCGGCCGTGACCATGCAAGCTCCGAGTCCAGGGGAACAAGCTGATGGCCACATTCGATTACGGGGACGCTCCATATCCGATACGCGCGGACATAGCCGCGGCGCATGAGACGTTCTGGCAGCGTCTGGCCGGGCCCGGTTCCTGGTGGACCGGCGCGGAACGGGTTGCCATCGCCGCTGAATCCCGCGCCGCTCTCGACTGCACCTTCTGTGCGGAGAGGAAACTGGCTTTGTCACCATACAACTTTCCCGGCTCCCACCAGTCGGTCACGGACCTGCCCGAGACCGTGGTCGATGCCGTGCACCGGATTGTCACAGACCAGACCCGTATCACGAAGGCTTACGTCGAAGACAACGCAGCCAACGGATTCAGTAAAGCCAAATACGTAGAGCTCGTGGGAATTGTCGTTGCCGTATTCAGCATCGATGAGTTTCACCGGGCACTGGGGTTGCCGCTGGCGGCGTTGCCGGAGCCTCAACCGGGTGAACCCGATGCGTACACGCCAGAACATCTCGCAGAAGACATCGGCTTCGTGCCCACCGTCCCGCCGGACGGCACGCAGGGCGCCGAGGCGGACCTCTGGCCGCCGGGACGCACGGCAAACGTCGTACGCGCGCTGACCCTGGTCCCTGACGCGCTGCGCGACTGGCGGATGCTGGGCGATGCCCAGTACCTCTCTTTTGCCGGCATGCAGAACTTCGTCAAAGACCCGGATCGCAGCCTCGATCGAATGCAGACCGAGCTCATCGCCGGGCGGGTATCTGCGGTCAACGAGTGCTTTTACTGAACCAACGCGCATGCCTCGATGCTCCGTGTGAGCGCAACGACCACAGAAACCGAGATTGACCTCGCTGGTATCAACGGCGATGCGGAAGCCGCCGGGATTGGCATTCAATATGGAGCGGAGCTCGTGCAGTTCGCCGAGAGCGCGGCCCGCCGCGATGCTGAAGCCCTGGCCACGAGCCGCACGGCACTCCTCCAGGCGGCGGGGCCGGCGGTACTGGTGGACGCGGCCGGAGTTGCCGCCAATTTCCAGCGCATGGTGCGCATCGCCGACGCCACGGGCATCCCCGTCGACGACATGACCGGCGAAATTGGCGTTGAGGTGCGCACAACCCTCTCGTTGGATCGATTTGCTGGTGCTGAGCACAGCAGACGCTAAAGTACTTACAACAAGGTTGTAATTTTTTCCGCAAGTAGCTTGTGCATGGCAGACAAATGTCTACACTCGCCTGCTAACGACGTTGCTGGCGGCAGATTGCCGCTTTGCACTCACCTCCAGGAGTAATAATGAACAAACGATGGTTAGGCTTCAGCTTGCTGCTTTGTATGTTTGCAGCGCCCGCTGCGATCGCAGATCCAGCGTACCGAGTCAACAAGGACGAATACATCGTACGCTTCAAAAGCGACATCACCCGCGACGAAGCCCTTACACTCATTCGACAGATGACCGCGCAGCACGATCTCAAGCTGCGACACGCTTTTCAGAATGCGCTGGTCGGTTTCTCCGCGGAGATACCCGCCGCAAAACTCGCAGCACTGCAGCTGCATCCCAGTATCGCAACCATTCAGGAAAACGGCGTCTGGTATCTGTACGCCGTCGATCCGCCAACCAACATCGTTGTGAACCGGGTTTCCGATTCCCGGATCGACCTCACCTGGACCGACAACGGGACCACCGAACGGGGAACGGTCATCGAGCGCAACACGAATGGTGGTGGATACGCTCAGATTGACCTCCTCATTGGCGCGGACATCGAGTCATACAGCGATACCAGCGCGCTGGCCGGTGTAGAGCACTGTTATCGAATCCGCGTCGGCGAGAGCTTCGCCGTAGTCGGCGATTGGTCGGAACCCGCCTGTGAACAGAGTGAGCCGCCGGGCGGCGAGACCCCACCCGATGCGCCCACCGGCCTGACGACCAGCGCCATCAGCACGCAGCGCATCGATCTGTCCTGGAGTGACAACTCGGACAACGAGAACGGGTTCCGGATCGAACGGGCCATCGGCACGTCCGGGGCATTCGCTGAAATCGACGTCATTGCGGAGGACCTGACTTCCTACGCCAGCACCGGCCTCGTTGCGGATACCGAATACTGCTATCGCGTGCGGGCGTACAACGCAGAGGGTGATTCCGCGTACACCAACGAATCCTGCGCCACGACGCTGCCGACGACATCTTCGCCGCTGGGCGCGCCTTCCGACCTTTTGGCCGTAGAAAACGGCTCACAGGTCGACCTTTCCTGGACCGACAACGCCACCGCTGAGGTTGGCTTCGAGGTTCAGCGCTCAACAACCGGACCGACGGGTGTATTCTCGCGCCTGGCCGTCTTTGCCGGGGTCGACGTAGAGGCGTACACCGACGCCGCTCCGGCTGCCGGTGCGGAAAACTGTTACCGCGTGCGAGCCGGACGGAGCCTTGCGGATCTGGGAGATTTTTCAAACGTGGCGTGCGTCGATCTCGGCGGCGGCCCGGTTGAGTTACCGGCAGCGCCAACGGCGCTGACGGCCACAACCGTCAACAGCGGCAGGATTGATCTGACCTGGCTCGACAACGCAGACAATGAGAACGGCTTTCGCATCGAGCGCGCATCCAGCGCGGCAGGTCCCTTCACGCAGATTGATGTTACGGGTGCAAACGTCACGTCGTATGCGTCCACCAACCTGAGCGCGGAGACCGAGTACTGCTACCGGGTGCAGGCCTACAACGGCGCGGGCGATTCCGCTTATACGGCAACCATGTGCGCCACCACGGACACGGCGCCTTCCGGCTGTACCGACACGGGGGCACACGACAGCCTGGCCGATCTCTGGGGTATCAGCCGCGTCGGCGCGGATCTGAACGCGACGTGGCAGGCCTCTACCCAGGAAGGCTGCGGCATCACACCGTGGTTCTTCAGCATCGACTCGGGTGTGGACGCGGATCATCCCGATCTGAACGTTGCCGAGGTAATGGGTTTCATCGCCTCTGAGCCTGGCGCCATAGAAGACGACAACGGTCACGGTACGCACACTTCTGGCACTGCTGCAGCAATAGACGGTAACGGCGGCGTGGTAGGTGTAGCGCCGGGTGCACCGGTCTATGGATTCAAGGTCTGTGGTTCGGCAGGCACCTGTGCGCTGGACGACATTGCAGCTGCGGTCGACGAGGTAACCGCCCGTAAACTGGCGAATCCCAACCAGCCGATGGTTGCCAACATGAGCCTCGGCGGAGGCGGCAGCGAAGCGAACGACACGGCTGTTCGGCGCAGTGTCAACGCCGGCGTCGTCTACTCGGTCGCCGCCGGTAACGGCGTCCTCGGCGCCTGTATCTTCCCTGCAGATGCCGCAACGAGCTCCCCGGCACGCATTGGTGACGACTTCATCAATGCCGCTAACGGCTCTGACGGCAACGGCAATCCCATCAACGGCGTCATCACCGTGACGTCGAGCACGCAAACGAATGGCGACGCCAACTGCAACTTCGGCGCAGCCGTGACCGTAGCAGCACCCGGCGTAGACATTCTGTCGACGACGCTGAACGGTGGCCTCGGTTACAGCAGCGGCACGTCGATGGCGGCACCGCATGCGGCCGGCGCTGCGATCCTCTACCTGATGCGTTTCCCGGACGCGACGCCAACAGAGGTTGAACAGGCCATCGTCAATGAGCTGGAACCCTGGTTCCCGACCGAGACCCCCAACGCCAGCGGGCAACTGGCGGTCGAGGATCTCTAAACGAGAGAGCCGTAGCGAACAAAGGGCGCCCGCATGGGCGCCCTTTTTCGTCGCGCGACAAACTCCCGCTCGTGCCCGATCCCGCAGCTTTCTTAGTCCAAGGCCCGGTCAACTTAGAACCTCTGGCACCACGCAACTGATTTACTTACAGTAGCCGTTCGTTTCGCACATAGTCAGGGGGGAATATGTGCACCTCACACGACGTGGACAACCGAACGGCAAGCGACGATCCGCGCAACGGATATACGCTGGCAGCAGACTGGCCGCACTATCCCGCGGACATGCAGTTTGAGATGGGTTCCGGTGTGGCCGTGGATGCAGACGGCGTTGTCTATCTTTTCACCCGCGACATCGAGCACTGGGCCGCCCACCCGCTCGCGATGAAAGACAAAATGGGTAAGAGCAGCATTTCCATGTTCAGTCGCGACGGCGAATACCTCGGCAAGTGGGGCCCGTCAGACGAACCCGGCTTCGCGCTTGGCGCCCACACACTCTACATCGAGAAAGACGGCATGTTCTGGACCACCGACCGCGACGGTCACACGGTCAAGAAATACACCCCCGAAGGGGAGCTGCTGCTGACGCTCGGGACCTTTGCAGAATGGGGCGAAGACGAAACCCATTTCAACGGCCCCACCGCGGTTGTCGTGCAGGACAACGGCAACATCGTCGTTGCGGATGGATACTGGAATTCCCGCCTCGTCTGGTACACGCCGGAGGGAGAGTACATCAGGGCGATCGGCGGCTGGGGACGCGGGCCCGGACAGTTCAATACGCCTCACGCGCTTACGATCGACTCACAGGGCAGGATTCTCGTGGCCGATCTCGTCGGTGGTAATTTCCACGACTACATGACCGTGCCAGGCCAGATCGAGCCGCGGCGCAACCAACCCGAGAAAGATGCGGTGCACCGTATCCAGCGCTTCGGGCCGAAAGGCGACTACATCGACGAATGGACCCATATCATGCCGCTCAGCCTCGCCACCTACGGTAATCGTATTTACGCGAGTGACAAGATGAGTAACCTCGCGGTGCTCGACGAGG